>Ga0315322_10000116_pt1 | contig 50059 bp, 37 predicted proteins | sample M110021515metaG_FD_203461 | JGI IMG/M metagenome (GOLD analysis project Ga0315322, IMG submission 203461) | Ammonia-oxidizing marine archaeal communities from Monterey Bay, California, United States - M1 100m 21515 | ecosystem: Environmental > Aquatic > Marine > Intertidal zone | place: USA... | reverse complement strand
GAGCGGGTTACGAAGTACGCAGACTGGGACTCGAACCCAGGACCAATTGGTTAAAAGCCAACTGCTCTACCAACTGAGCTATCTGCGCATTACGTTGGAATTTACGACGCTAAACCGAAGTTTGACGCGGCGGAGCTTTAGGATGGCTTGAGATCTTTGACAAGTGAATCTTTACACTTTTTTAAGAAAGGACTCCATTGCACTGGCTGACACTCGGTATTATAGCCTTCCCCGTGAACGCCGGTTCCACAAAAGAAGAGTGGCGGGGTATGGCCCTGTCCACGTGGGAGTCCATGCCCGGCAATAAGGCCAAACCTCTCATTCTCGGGGGATGTGACAACTCAGCTCAAGGATACCTCATCACAGCCCTACTAGCCGAAAGCAAAGCAACCGGGCAGGGACGAATTTGGATTTTCTCACCACACGCCCGTCGGCGCGACCAATTAGCGGGAGAATTAGCCTTCTGGAAAAGCCCCGCTCTCATTCTGGCTGATCCGACTGTCATAGTTGAAGAGGAATTGACGGATCCCGATCGCGAAGCGGAACGGGTTGCAACCCTCCATAGAATCGCAAAATCCCCTGCCGCCCCAGTAATTCTCTCGAGAGCTTCCTGGCAATCTCCTGCCCCACCCCTCGTTTCAATTAATGAGACTGAACTTACTCTGGATGTCGGCCAAGAGATATCCCCGGAAGAACTCATAGGCTGGCTTAGCGAACGCAACTTCGAAGAACACCCCCAAATTTTCCAGCGGGGACAATTTGCCCGGCGGGGCGGAATTCTCGATTTCTTCCCAATTCAACTTTCAAACCCAATTCGTATCGAGTTCTTTGGAGATGATATTGAATCGATTCGCGAGTTCAGCTTGGAAACTCAAACAACCACCCGGAAACTTGAATCCGTCGAGATTAAAAAAGAAAGTGAGATGGCCGGAGAACCACTCTCAAGTTGGCTAAGCCCAGATGACCTCGTCATCGCACTCGATGAAGATGATCGAAAAATCGCGGATATATTGATCAGTGATGGGCCCAATGAATACTGGAGTGCCGACCTACACCCCTCTCCCGCTGCCGGCTTTGAAGCGGGAGATTTTGTAGTCGCCGAATCAAGCCGCGCTCTTTTCCTAGAGCAACTTAACGAGTGGAGCCGCGAAGGCTGGAAGATCGGGTTGGTCGCCCCAAGCAAAGCAGAACGACATCGATTTTTAGAAATTTTAGAACGCAAAGAGACTGATTTTACATTTGTAGAAGGGCGCCTCGCTAAAGGGTTCGTTGCGCCAAATCAAAAACTTGTCGTGCTTTCAACTCTGGAGATTTTTGGTCGACAGCATCTCCCCGGAACTCGAGGAAAGGAGAAACTATCACATCAACGAAATGCGGCCGCGATTGCTGGGGTTCACGAACTCAACGAAGGCGACTTCGTCGTTCACGCCGATTACGGTATCGGAGAATTCATCGGGCTTGTTGACGGCGAGGAAGGGCAAGAAGAACTTGGAATCGAGTATCAGGACGGCGCAACCTTGCATGTCCCTATCGATCAAAGCCATTTGGTAGCGCGCTATGTCGGGATAGGAGGTGGTAAACCAAGACAGAATAAACTGGGGGACAAAAAGTGGAAGAAAGCTCGCATCACAGCAGAGGCCGCCGTGATGGACTACGCGGCACAACTACTCCGACTCCAAGCTGAAAGGGACGCCAAGTCAGGCCACGGACATGCTCCCGACGGTCAATGGATGCAGGAATTTGAAGCCTCCTTCCCCTTCATGGAAACTCCGGACCAACGGCGGGCCATCGAAGACACCAAGATCGATATGGAATCACCTCGTCCCATGGACCGTCTAATCTGCGGCGATGTAGGTTTCGGCAAAACGGAGGTGGCAATCAGAGCCGCTTTCAAAGCCATCACTGGAGGTACTCAGGTCGCAATTTTGGCCCCAACAACCATTCTGGCGCAACAACATTGGCGTACTTTTAAGGCTCGAATGAGCGATTACCCAATCGAAATTAGATTGCTAAGCCGCTTACAATCCCCCGCTGAAGTAAGAGAAACGCTTGAAGGCTTACGAGATGGTAAAGTCGATGTCGTCATCGGGACTCATCGACTTCTCTCCACCGGAGTTGAATATCAAAAAATTGGCCTCTTGGTCGTTGACGAAGAACAACGTTTTGGAGTTCGCCACAAGGAGATCCTGAAAGAACGGTTTCGACTGATCGACGTTCTTACTCTTTCGGCCACGCCCATTCCTCGAACCCTTTATCTTTCTCTAATGGGAGCGAGGGACATGTCCACAATCGACACCCCTCCTCCAAATCGCCTGCCGGTTCAAACCTCGATTTGCGCTTATGACGAAAGGTTGATTCGCAATGCCATCCGGCGCGAATTGACAAGGGGCGGACAAGTATTTTTTCTTCACAACCGAGTCGCCACGATCGCAGGGATGAAAGAGCGGATTCAATCTCTTGTCCCAGAAGCCAAAGTCATCATCGGCCATGGGCAGATGGATCGCGAGGATTTGGAACTTGTCATGCATCAATTTGTGGAGGGCAAAGCCGACGTCTTACTGGCGACAACTATCATCGAAAGTGGTATCGACATTCCAAATGCCAATACGATCCTAATCGACCGAGCTGATCGGTTTGGCCTTGCAGATTTGTATCAGCTTCGGGGACGGGTTGGACGTGCCGGACGGCGGGCCTACGCCTTACTCCTACTTCCGGACGACCTCATTGCGGGAGGAGACGCTAGAAAACGACTCAGCGCGATCAAACAATACACGGAACTGGGATCTGGATTCAAAATAGCGATGCGGGATCTGGAAATCCGGGGAGCTGGCAGCCTGCTCGGCACGAAGCAGTCAGGCCATATCACAGCAGTTGGCTTTGAACTCTACTGCCAACTCCTCCAACAGTCGGTCGAGCATTTGCAGGGAAAAAGGACGATCAAGAGAGCGGACACCCAGGTAAGGATCGATTTCATCGTCTACTCTGAAAGCGCTTGGACAGGTGAATCAGAGAAAGCCCCCGCCTTCTTCCCAAGAACCTTCGGCCCAGACCCCGAAATGAGAGTCGCGGCATATCGCCAACTTGCCTCTGCGCGGACAGAAAAGGAAATCAAGGCGATCGAAAAAGACTGGCGCGACCGGTTTGGAAGGTTTCCCGAACCGGTGAAGAATCTCATTGAGACGAACCGTCTTCGCGTCGTCGGTTCATCTAAGGGTGTTCAAATGGTTGAAATTAGCAAGGACAGGCTCATGCTACAGCGAAATGGCGACTACATTCTTCCCCCAGGTGGTAAGTTTCCCCGCTTGAGTTCGCGACGCACCAACGATAAACTCTCTCAAGCCGTTCAGATGCTCAAAACCCTTTAGAATTAAGAATTCCCCATGTTTTCAAGCTTCACAAAAGCAATCATCCTTGGAGTCGTAGTAGTCTTGCCTGCATTTTCGCAAGCCCCTCCTACAAATTTCCAAAATGAGCAAATTCGCCCCCTGCAAGGACCTCAACTCGTCAACAAGATCGCGGCAAAGGTAAATGGGGACTTGATTACTCTCAACGAGCTGATGATCAAAGTGGCTCCCAGTCAATCGGTTCTCATGTCTCGTTACCCAAGGCGAGGAGTAGCCTTCCAAAAGCAATTGAATGACCTTAAATCAAGCATTTTGGACGAACTCATCGATCGGGCCATTATTTTTACTGAGTTCAAGGACCGCGTTCGCTCTTTCCCAGACTATCAAATCGAAGATGAAGTTAAAAGAGTCGTGCAAAACGTTTACAAAGGAGATGAACAGCTTTTTAAGAAATACTTAAAAGCCACTAACCTGACCCGAGACCAGTTCAAAGAACAACAGCGAAAAGAACTTTTAGTTCAAATTGTAAGGGCCCAGCAGTTTGGTGATGTTGCGGTCCCCAAGGAGAATGAACTCCGTGCCGAATACGATCGTTGGAGCATCACCAATCGAGACAGAACAAGAGATATTGGTACATACCGGCGGATTTACCTCCACAAAAATCGTGGAAGCGGTCCTTTCGCGCAACTCAAGCTTGCCGAGGATATTGTTAAGAAACTTAACAACGGCGAGGATTTTAACGATTTAGCGAAGCAGTATTCGAATGGATCCCATGCCGAACAAGGTGGCGTATGGAAAGGTGTTCCACGAACCGATTTGGCCATGGAATTTGGAACCCTCCTTTTCGAAACCAATGGATCAGAGATCATGGGCCCGTTTGAAGATCGGATCGGATTTAATATCGTTCAGGTCATGGAGCGAAAGCTCGGGCCTGCAAAACCCTTTGAGAAAGTCCGTGAAGAAATCCAACAGCGGGTGATATCGGACAAAAAGAAGTCCAATTACCAGAAGTGGATGAAGAAAATGCGCGCTCGCGCCGTCATCAAAAAAATGCTGTAACTACCTATGCAAACAGCGGTTTACGCAGGTAGTTTTGATCCACCGACCAACGGTCACCTCTGGATGATCAGCCAAGGACTCGCCCTCTTTGACCGCCTCGTGGTCGCGATCGGCCAGAATCCTTCGAAAAACTACGTTTTTTCTACCGAGAAAAGAATCGACCTTCTCCGCACCTCTCTTCCCTCTTGTGAGAGGCTGACCATTACCCATTTCGATAATCGCTATCTCGTGGATTATGCCAAGGAAGTCGATGCTGAGTTTATTCTCAGGGGAATTCGCTCTCCCGGAGATTATGAATACGAGCGGGTCATGCGCCATATCAACAGTGACATGGCTCCTGACATCAACACCGTGTTCCTGATGCCGCCGCGCGAGATGGCTGAGCTTTCATCGAGCATGGTAATGGGGATGATCGGTCCGGAAGGTTGGGAGAAAACGGTGCGTCGGTATGTCCCCACTCCAGTTTTTGATGCACTAGTAGCCAAGGATCCACAATAAGTGCCATGGCTACTATCGCTATTGCTCTAGGAGCTTTAATCCTCTACCTGGTCGCCTATCACACCTATGGAAGGTGGCTAGGTCAGAAAATTTTTCGTCTTAATGCCGAAGCGAAAGTACCTTCGATCGAGCTGGAAGATGGGACAGATTACGTCCCAACTGAAAAAGGGATCGTCTTCGGCCATCACTTCACTTCCATCGCAGGGACGGGGCCGATTGTTGGTCCTGCACTTGCGGTAATATGGGGTTGGGTCCCAGCCCTCCTCTGGGTGATCTTTGGCTCTATCTTGATTGGTGCCGTTCATGATTTTGGCGCATTAGTCGTTTCCCTACGAAGCAAAGGCCAAACTGTCGGAGACATAGCCGGACGGGTCATCACCAAGCGCACACGCATCTTGTTTCTGACCGTGCTTTTTTTGGCCCTGACGATCGTGCTGGCCATCTTCGGCCTTGTGATTGCCAGCGTCTTTAAGAACTACCCTCAGGCAATCTTCCCCTGTTTGATTCAAATCCCGCTTGCGGTAGTAATCGGCGTCACCATTCACCGAAAGGGTGCCAACATCCTAATCCCATCGCTGATTTCATTGGTCGTCATGTATCTCACCGTTGCCTTCGGCAATGTTGGATTTTTGGGGAACTTCAACGAGTATCTCGGCGGTGATCCCTCCAATCCAGACAGCAACGGACTTTCAGTCATCAGCTGGGTCATGCTCTTGCTTGGATATTCTTATGTCGCGTCCGTCCTTCCAGTTTGGACCCTTCTCCAACCGCGTGACTACATTAACAGCCTCCAGCTTCTCTCGGCTCTGGGACTGGTTGTTCTTGGGCTTGTTGCAGCCTGCCTTTTTGGGGGTGCCGCGCTGACTCCGGGTGCTGAACGCCCAGCACTGGAAATCGTTGCTCCGGCTTTCAATTTTTCCCCTGAAGGCGCCCCTTCGATCTTTCCTTTCCTATTCATCACAATTGCCTGTGGCGCAATCTCAGGCTTCCACTGCCTCGTTTCTTCAGGAACATCTTCCAAGCAATTGAAATGCGAGAGTGATGCCCAATTTGTTGGGTATGGCTCCATGCTGACGGAAGGATTCCTAGCGGTCCTTGTCATTCTTGCCTGTATTTCGGGACTCGGACTAGGAACTGGCAGTGGCGAAAGCTTCATCTCCGGTTCGGCAGCCTTTGAAGCCCGCTATGCATCGTGGGATGCCGCAAAAGGGCTGGGAGCTAAGGTCGGAGCCTTTGTCGAAGGAAGTGCCAACTTCCTCAAATCACTCGGACTGCCTGCCAAATTCTCAATTGCTTTAATGGGCGTTTTTGTGGCTTCATTTGCTGCCACCACCCTTGACACTGCTTGCCGCTTGCAACGATACGTCGTGCAGGAGCTCGCCGGAACCTTGGCACCACGCCATCGCGTCAATGGCAAACGGACCGGAGAATTCGTCAACGGAAATCCTCTCTTCTGGCTCACAAATCGCCATGCTGCCACTCTCTTCGCAATTACTATCGCTTTCTTCATCGCACAACTTCCCGGAGGAGAAGGTAAGGCACCGGGAACCGGAGGGCTCCTTCTCTGGCCACTTTTCGGAGCGATTAACCAACTTTTGGCAGGTCTCGCTTTTCTTGTGATCACCTTCTGGTTGAGACGCCGAGGCCTCCCCTACTTTCTGGCTCTGATTCCAGGAATTTTGATGCTCATCCTCCCCGCTATTGCGATGTCTTTAAACCTGAGAGACTTTGCCGATAATAATAGCTGGCTGTTATTCGGATTCGGTTTCACTACCATCATCATCGAAGTTTGGATGATCGTCGAGGCCATCTCAGTCTGGAAAAAATCGAAAGGAATCCTTGAGTCTAATAAGGATAGCCCCAAAGCGACCGATAATGACGGAGGACGATCATGCTAAGCAATCCGTGCCGGCACCATTTTTCACCCCCCCTAAAAGGAGTTTCTAGTTTACGCAAAAAAACGGCCCATCGTCAGAACGAAGGACCGTCTTAATTTAAATTTAAAGTATCGCTGAACTTTCGATTTAACCGAAGATCGAAGTGATTGGATTACCAAGTTCGGCTTCCGCGCCACCAAGGCGGAACGGACGTCCACTTGGAGAGCTAACGACTTGAGCGTGGTCGATACCGAGGGCATGACCGATGGTGGCATTGAAGTCCTGAATGGAAACCGCATCCTTAGCAACGCGTGCGCCGTTTTTATCAGACTCACCATACTTTTGACCGCCAGCAATTCCGCCTCCCGCCATGACAGCGGAAAAGCAAGCAGGGTGGTGGTCACGTCCGGAGTTGTGCTCCTCCACGATTCGTGGAGTCCGGCCAAATTCGGTAGCAACGACCACGAGGGTCGACTCTAAGAGCCCACGCTTCTCAAGGTCAGTAACAAGTGTCGAGAAAGCCTGATCGAGCGTCTTGGCCCGGTTTTCAACATTGGTAAAGTTGTCGTAGTGGGTGTCCCACCCTCCGTGTGAAACTTCAACGAAGCGAACACCCGCTTCAACGAGGCGACGAGCAAGGAGACATCCCTGGCCAAAGCGATCCTTACCATACGAATTTTGGACACTCGCAGGCTCCTTGTTGATATCGAATGCCTCAAGGTCCTTGCTCTTCATCAACTTCACGGCCTCCTCGTAGAGGCTATCGTATGCTTTCACAGCTGGAGTTTGGTAACTCTCTTCAAAGGTCTTGTTGAGTGCGTCCGCAATAGCGAGGCGTTTCTTAAAGTCTTCTTCGCTGACAGAACCAGCGCGAGTTGAGTTCTTGAGCCCCTCGTCTGGGCGTCCAAGGGGCACGCCACCAAACTCAGCACCAAAGAATCCAGGAGAGGAGACAGCCGGATTTGTATTGGCAGTCACGAATCCCGGAAGAGTGGTGTTTTTGCGGCCCTTTTGGCGAACAACCCATGCCCCAATCGCAGGGTGGACGATCGTTCCACGAGGAGAGTAACTCCGGTGAAGGAGATACTGCCCCTGACTATGAGCTCCCTGCTTCGAGGTCATTGAGTTGATGACGCACATCTTATTTCCAATCTTAGCACTCTCAGGGAGATACTGGGAGATCTGGAAATCACCGGAAGTATCGATCGATTCAACTGGTCCCTGGATCTCTTTATTTCCGGGCTTGGTGTCGAAGGTATCGAGATGACTCATACCACCTCCCATATTGAGGAAGATGACGTGCTCAGCTTTCGCACCGCCCACGTGCTTTTGACCGAAGGCCGCACCGGTAAGACCTGCTCCGAGCATTGGCGCGAGGCTCACCCCGAGGTAGCTACGCGCAGCGTTGACCATAAACTGTCGACGACCAAGCTCATCAGCTTTATTAAAAGAACTATTATCCATTGTTTTATTTGGGTTCGATATTGGAGATTCTGTATCGTTACTGGACGAACATGAATTCGTGCGTTTGGACGAGAGCAGCAACAAGGTTTTCGTAACTCTCTTTGCTCCCATCGATGACGTCACGCATGAGCATGTTCATCTCCGGTTGACTCGGCGGGCGACTTAAAATGGCGTAGTAGATATAACGGGTTTTGTCAGCTTCAGTGGTGCCCTTCTTGAGAGCATCGTAAACAGAGGCTCCGCTGTTGGCGACAACCATCTTCTCCACGTGACCATTCATAATTTCTAGGATCTGTGCAACATTGGCCTCTTTGGTCGATGACTCGATCAACTCGCGGTCGGACTGACCAAACTCTCGCAGGAAGTGACCCGCTGGTGCAGGTGCTGAAAGCTCTGATGCACGGGCAATTCCTTTTGCCGGACCAGGACGTGATTTGGCAGCCATCATCATCATGTCCTTGGAGGCCGAAGAACCTCCCCCGCCGGACTTGATCTTTTCAAGTAGGGCTTCGGCATACTCGCGATAGATCTTTGGGTCCTCGATTGCCACGACTTCCTTCGCAAGATCCGACATGGTCTTCTCACCAACGAGAATCGGCTTATTGTTGTAGTAGATATTATTGCTGAATTTCCTTTTGGCCAAATTGTCCGGTTTCTCGGCCACGAGGGTCACGAGTGAGTCCCAAATTTGTTCGGCACTCATTCGCTCAAGCTGGCGACCATTGAAGGCCTGAGGCACTCCAGCGTCGAAAGCCTTCGGGTTTGCTGCAAACTGAAATGTCTTGGTTAGGAAGAGAACATTTTGGAAGGCCCTGAGATCATAATCGAGATCAACCATGAGTCGGGTCAGATAGTTTGTTAACGGGGAAGAAGCCGTTTTTTCAGGCTTAACATAAACGTCCACCGGGTAGGTCAGAGGGCTACCCATCACACGCTCCCACATTCGATTTACTACAATATAGTCAAAATTGGGATTATCCTTGGTCATCCAATCAGAAAATTCAATGCGGGACTTCCCGCTGTCCCGACGATCGGATGAACGAATTTTTTTACCAAAGTGGGTCCGTCCACCAATCATTTCGCCGGGATCTCCATCCTTATATTGGTAGTCACTTGGCAGCTTAATGCGACCAGCGCCTTGATCGGCGATAGTTCCATAATGGATGTTATCGCGAAGCCAATAGAAGAGGCGTCCGATATCAGAGCGGCGAAAGTCTTCGTCGTTGTAGCTCCTCATCGCCCTGTTCCATACACCGTCGTTGATCTCGCGTTGACCATGGGTGAATGCGGCTAGCTCATAAAAGTCCATGCGCTCCCACTTATTTGTGGGGCTGTCGTGACACTGAGCACACTCAAGCCGCTCGCCGGTAAAGATCTGCATGGTAAGCGCAAGATTATCAAGAGGCATTCCCTTGTCCCTGATGTAATAACCCACGGCCCCATTACCGTCTTCCCAAGCTATTCCTTTTGCTGAAACCAGACTGTGCGCGAACTGATCCCAAGGAGTGTTTTTCGCAACCGACTGCTGAACGAAATTCATATATGGAGCGGCATAAGATTCAGCCCCATTACGGTTATTGTCCTTGGCTCGAAGAAGATCAAAAACGTAATTCTGCATATGGCTCCGATAGCCATCGCTCTGGAGGAGATACTGGGTGAGCATCTCACGCTTTGCGGGATCATCGATCTCAAGAAAACTCGAGGCCTCTTCGAGAGTTGGAATTCTTCCGGCCGCGACAAGAAAACTACGACGAAGGAAGGTTGGATCGTCCACGACCTTGGGGACAGCCAACTTCTTACGGCGGAAAATCTCGGCGACATACTTATCAACATTATAGGCCGCTTTCTTGAGCGCAGCAGGCGTTTTCAGATCCTTCGTCGACTGGGCAGCCAGCGGAGTAGCAATACCACCAAGAAGGAAAGCGCAGAGAATTTTACGGTTCATCATAATTGGAACGTTTTTGAGATTCAATATCCCTAGGAATAATAGGACCCAACATGGGGAACTGTCAAATCAGGAGTTTTTCAGGGTTAATGAGGCGTGATCTATCGATTTTAGGGTGCAAATCCGCTCTGAATCCCCTCAAAATACCAAATCCACCCCTGAGAACCCCCGAAAATCCACACCAAAGCTCCAAAAGCAAGAAATGGCCCGTAAGGCAGAGGCTTTCCAAATCCCACCCGCGCCACTAAAGCAGCAATAATTGCGGACAGACAACTCGTGAAAATTACAAAAACTACCGCAGGCCAGCCCAAAAAAGCACCAATCATTCCCAGAAGATGAGGATCACCCATTCCCATAGCCTCCCTCGGGATGACCACTTTGGTAGCCTTGCCTTCAAGAGATTTTAAATCCTCAATCCTCCAAGTCCCTTCACCGATTTTAAGATCATCACGACGGATCTGCATCTCCCTAGCCTGCTGACGTCTCCCGTCCACCTTGAAGCCATGCCCTTGAATGACTAAATGATCGGTAGGTCGGTAAAATAAATCATCCCAGCTGTGTGCTTCTCCATCGATGAGAAAGTGAAGCTGTTCGTTGTCCTCGTAACCTTCCTGCAACTTCCAAGAGGTCGCTTCTTTAAAATCTAATTTCAAACAACCAAAGATGAGCTTCCCCAGCAAGACAACCATTAATAGCGATCCGAATCCAGTAACCCAGCCAATCGCAGATACCTTCAAACCGGTCCAACCGCTTTCTTGAATCCAGTCAAACTCCAGCCCAGGAAGATCAAGCAGCCTAGGAACCAGTAAACTTCCGCCCAGAGCAATTACCGATCCAGCAGTCGTCCACGACGTCGGAATGAGTTGATGCTCACCATCGATAAAGGTCACCGTCACCAAAATCGTAAAAAGGACGATTGCGAGAATCGCGCTCTCCATTGGCAAAAACCACCAAGCTGCCAAATACAACACTCCAGTAAGGACTTCGACTAAGAGATACCTCACCGCAATTGGAGCCTGACAATTCCGGCATCGCCCACGTTGAAGTAACCACGTAATAACCGGGAGGTTCTGCAAAGCCGGAAGACTTGTCTTGCAATGCGGACAAAACGACCGCTTGGGATCATTTACCGAAAGACCTCGGGGGAGACGATGAATCACCACGTTCAAAAATGATCCCACGCAGAGACCGGTGATAAGAACCCCCCACCCCATGATCACGCTATACCAAATCTCCGTCACTTTCCTAGGTTAGACCTGAAATCTCCCGCGATCAAGCTCGTGGCAACGACGGAAACTTTTTGTAAATCCGACCTGTTTCCTGCCCCGATTCTAAGGCATCCTTTCTGCAACAAAGGTGATGAAGGTTCCTCCCAGCATTTTCAACGATGTCCTCGGCCCCGTAATGCGTGGCCCCAGCAGCTCGCACAGTGCCGCCGCCAACCGGATCGGCCGATTGATACGGGCTCTTGCTGGAGAAAAAATCGCCACGCTGGTCGTTCGCTACGATCCCAATGGCTCCCTCGTCACCACCCACAAGGAGCAAGGCAGCGACCTTGGCCTTTATGGCGGCATCCTCGGCTGGACCCCCGACGACCCGCGCCTTCCAACTTATGAGCAAGCGCTAAAAGATGAGGGTATTGGGATCGACCTCCATTACGAAAGCTATGATGCACCCCACCCCAACTTCTACCGTCTAGAAGCGCACGGCGTTTCGGGAACAGTTTATCGTTTCGACGCCATCTCAACAGGCGGAGGCATGATCGAAACCATCTCCATTGACGGCATCCCCTTCACCTCGGCCGGCGACTACCATCACGTTCTTCTCTGGACCAAGGACGCGCCGGAAATCAGTTCTGATCTTCAAGTAGAGGCCGTCTCGATTCACAGATCGGAAGAAGGCCAGAACCTCATCAATCTCAGTCTCCGCGAAGAGCCTGATCAAACAACACTTCAGGCGCTTGCAAAACAGTTCACCGCCAGCCGCGTTCGCCACCTTCCTCCCGTCCTTCCGGTCCTCGCCCGTAAGGAAATCAAAGTCCCTTTCTCGCGGGCTGGCGAAATGCTCCAAGCTGCAAACGCCGAAGGAATTCCTCTTTGGAAAATGGCCCTGCGTTACGAATCGGAACGTGGCGGGATTCCCGAAGAACAAGTCATGGCGCAAATGGATGACATCCGCGGCATTATGGAGGCCGCGATTGAGACCGGTCTCGGAGGAACCTCATACGAAGATCGCATTCTGCCCTCTCAATCGCCGGGTTTTCAGATCGCTGAAAAAGAAGGCCGTCTCATACAAGCTGAGATTCCAAATGCCATCATCCGTTCGGTCACCGCCATTATGGAGGTGAAATCCTCGATGGGAGTGATCGTAGCTGCCCCTACCGCAGGCTCTTGCGGAGCAATGCCGGGCGCCGTTCTTGCCGTTGCCAATGCCCTTGGGAAATCAAACGAAGAAAAATGCGGAGCTCTTTTGCTCGCCGGATTGATTGGCGTCTTCATCACCCTCGACGCTACTTTTGCCGCTGAGGAAGGAGGCTGCATGGCTGAGTGCGGATCGGGATCAGCAATGGCCGCCGCCGCTATGACCTGGATGGGCGGAGGAACAAACGACCAACAAATGGCCGCGGCCTCACTCGCCCTGCAAAACTCTTTTGGCATGGTGTGTGACCCCATCGCTAACCGCGTCGAAGCTCCCTGCCTTGGCAAGAATGTAATGGCTGCAACCAATGCCTTATCCTGCACCAACATGGCCTTGGCCGGATACAACCACCTTATTCCGTTCGACGAGGTCGTGATCGCCATGAACAAGGTCGCTCATCAAATTCCGCGTGAACTTCGATGCACCAACCTTGGTGGACTTTCCATTACCCCAACCGCACACAGGATTGCTGAGAAATTGGCAGGAAAAGCCGGCTGTGGATGTGGAGGTGAAGTAGGCCGCTAAGTTGACAGGTTTCCAAAATTACTGTGCAGCACCTAAGAAGGACCAGCTACCTAAATATCCTGGCCCTTTTCAAACTAAATTTGAGGCAACGTTCAGGGAGCCAACAGTAGGCTGATCGCTATGATTCCTTACCCCATTCTATTGGTAAAATGCTTTGAGCATCCAGTAGCAAAAGGGGCCCGTCACAGCCACATAAAGCCAGAGAGGAAAAGTCTTCCTCGCCAGCTTACGGTGCTTCTCAAAATCCCGAGTCCAAGCATGGACGAAGGTCATCAAAATCATAGGGAAGCTTACAGCAGCTGCGATGATGTGAGTGAACAAGACGCCGAGATACAACATTCGGAGATTTCCAAATTTCTCAAGTTCGCCCTCACTTAGTTGTCCGTTTCCGTCAGCATCACCAAACTTGGTTTCAAAAGTGGTGAAATGATAAACCACGTAGAACACGAGAAAGATCGACGACAAAATCAGCGCAGTTGTCATCAATCGTTGGTGGAGCTTATGCTTCTTCTTGAGGATTGCTAAAATCCCACCCAACAAACACGCCGCAACGAACGTATTAATGAGTGCGATCACTCCGGGCAGCGATTTTATGAAATTGTGGGCTGTCTCATATTCGGGTGGGACATCCAATTTGTAAGGCGATCTCATCAAAGCGACCAGCAACAGCACAACCGCGCTAACAATCCAGACAACGACTCTTAGTTTCCGCGCCTTTTCGACTTGGATAGGATGCTCAAGGATGCTCGATTCACTCATAACTCGGATCCAACTTCTTTGACTCAGTCGCTTTCCTAATTCCAACTAACGCGTCTTTGATTTCACCACGCAATTGATCCAGCGGAAGACCTTCATCCCATTTAAAAACCAAGGTGTCTCCCCGATAAAGCTGATATCCCATGTCGTGAGCCCAACGCCCCTTCTGGGCGATATGGATAGGGTCAGCCCGCTCTTTGATTGTCGTGAAAAACATCTCCTTTGTCATGAACTCCCATAACTTTTCGCGCTCGGCTCGGAGAAACCACCAGTTGTTCTTCTCAAGCTTTAATCCGTCGCGAACGCTCGAAAGAAGTTCCTCTGTATCATTTTCGGGATCAACCGAAAAACAGGTCACGACAAACTCATTCTCGTCCTTAAATTCCTTATAAATTTCAACCAAGGATGATGAGTTCCGTTCGGCACACATCGGGCAGGTCGCGTAGAATTGCGCAGCCAGCCATACTTTGTCCTTTAAATCAGAGATCTTCACCTTCGCTCCGTCCTGCCGCTGAAGTTCAAAGTCAGACTCCAGAACAACTAAGTCTCCCACATCTTCTTTACCAACTCCGGTCGCGGGGAGCTCGTCCTCCTTATTTACTTTTTTCAACCCAAACAAGAGGAATGACACCCCGAGAATCATCGCGCAGATGGCGCCGACGCCCACATAGATCAGTTGAATTTTTTTCTTATCGGTCATTTTTGTCCTTTCTCGTCTGGATTGGCGTAGAGGTATTCAATCGATTGAATCAAGAGATTTTGCAAACCTTCCACCGTAACGGGAACGGGCGTCAGGTCCTTGTCAGGATGGTCAACTTTGGCTTGCTCAAACTCCCTGGCCCAACCCACGACCTTTTCAAAATCCCACCCATGCGGAGCTCCCGGCTGACCTCTGACGTGCAAATGCTGATCAAGCAACACGATCTGGGAATCGTAAATATAACGTCCTTCTTCCAGACGTGGATAGATTCCAAAACGCAATCGGTTTTTCAAAAAGGCGCGCAGCGACACTTTACCATCCTTATCAGTAGCGACCCGCCAGACATTTGATTCATCGCCGTAATCCGCGAGTATCTGCGACATCGCCTCTGGCTCTTCTTCTGAGCCATCCAGAATAAATAATAAGAGATGCGGTCTCTTTTCCGGATCGGGAAATTTCGCCATCACTACTTTCAGGGCATCAAGCGAGGGCTGGGACTCAGGCTGGATCTCTTTGGTCAACGTCAGGACCAAGGTCACCTTCCCCTTCAGATCTTGAATGTCGTGCCTCACTTTATCGGACGTGATCAAGGTCGTCTCATCCGTCACCTTGGTCAGCAAAGTCGGCCGGTCACTCTGGCCGGTCCGTTTTTGATAATTGTGATAGGCATACTGCAGCCCGATCCCTCCGATCACCATCAGAAGGACTAATTTATACGCAGTGGCCCGCAATTTCTTGGGGTCCCGATCGGCAGGCTCTAATTTACTGACGTCCACTGCGCGGCAAACTAGCTCAACTCCACGCAAAGGCAAGACCGAGCAATGCAAGAGGAAGGTAAAGCAAGGTTCCAAGGAAAGCCTTCCGCATCGGAGCCCGCTCACCCGAAGCCCTGTAATTGAGAACCGGCCGCATCAGGTAAATCACCAAAGCGGTGTGAGCTGCAGCAACCCACCAAGGAAAAAGACCCGTCGCCGCCCCTAAAATCACAAGCAAAATCAGGCAAATCGAGAAAACGATAAAGAGGATCGAGGTTTTACGTCCCGGCTCATCGCCATTTGACCACATTTGGTATCCTGCGTTCTCGTATTCCTCACGACAAAGCCAGCTGATCGCAACAAAGTGAGGCAATTGCCAAAAAAACAAGAGCCAAAAAAGAAACCACCCACCCCACGCAAGCCAATCGCCTCCCGCAGCTACCCACCCTATTAAAGGAGGAATCGCGCCCGGAATTGCACCCACTAAGGTATTGGTAGAGTGCAATTTCTTCATCGGTGTATAAACAAAAACGTAAACCGCGATTGTTACGGCGGACAAAACGGCAGCTTCCAAATTCACCTTTGCCGCCAAATGGATCACTCCGAAAGCCGCCAACCCCCAACCAATGCCAAAAGCTTTCATCACACTCATTCGTCTCGAAGGCAGCGGACGATCCGAGGTTCGCTTCATCCGGGCATCGTCTTCAATCTCCATCAATTGATTGAAAGCCGCCGAGCCAAAAGCTGAAGCGGCCGTCCCAATCAAAGTGTGAAGGAGGAGCCACCATTTATCAGCCATCCCGCCTGCGCCCTTGGCTGCCAAAAAGAAGCCAAACAGAGTGGTGATGACGACAAATGTGTTGAGGCGCAACTTCGTGAGAACTTGCAAATCCTTGGCGAGACTCGGAGTCTCTGGTTTGGAATCGATGGCTGGCAACGGGCAAAGTCTGGCCCCGTCCACCCGTTCCCGCAATCCCGAGTGTGCCGTAATTGCCATTTTTCCTTTTCGGCAGCCCCTCCATTCACAAGTATACCCTACACATGAGCGAAAAAGACCAATACCAGCGAGAATTGGATGTCATCGAGGAGGTGAAAGACAAGGGAACCCTCGGAAAATTCTTCGGATACGCCAAAATTTCGGGTCCCGGTTGGTTACAGGGAGCCATCACCCTGGGCGGAGGCTCCCTTGCTGGAGCTCTCTACCTCGGAGTGGTCGCCGGAAACGACCTCCTCTGGGTCCAGCCGCTCGCCATGATTTGCGGCATTATCATGCTCGCAGCCATCGCTTACGTCACTCTTTCCACCGAGCAACGCCCGCTTCAGTTGATCAACCAACACCTCAATCCGCTCCTCGGATGGTCTTGGCTCATCGCTACAATCATGGCTAACATTGTTTGGACGATGCCGCAATTCTCGCTCGGATCAGCCGCGCTGCAACAGAATCTCTTTGGCATGGCAGCAGGATCAGAGGCTGAAAAGAACAGTCAATGGCCTATCATTGCCGTCCTTTTTGCCATCGGACTTTCCGTAAACTACCTTTACCAGGCTGGAGGAGGCGGAGCGAAACTCTTCGACCGCATCATCAAGATCATGGTCGGATTGATCGTCCTTTCCTTCTTTGCGGTGGTCATCACCCTCTTTAGTTCCGGAGCCGTCAGCTTTGGATCGATCCTCGGGGGCTTCATACCTGACTTTTCGCTCCTGAATTCCAGCTCGTCGACTTTTGCCCCAGAAATCAAGGACTCACTACACGGAGATTTCTGGGAAAATGAAATCGTTTCTACTCAGAAATCGAAAATCTTCGCCGCCTTTGGCACCGCCGTGGGCATCAACATGACCTTCCTTCTACCCTACACTCTTCTTAAAAAGAAATGGGGATCGAAGCATCGCGGACTCTCAATCACCGATCTCTCGATTGGCCTCTTCATCCCCTTCTTCCTCGCCACCGCTTGCGTCGTCATCGCATCAGCCTCGGCCTTCCACGGTAAGACCGAAGACATTAAAAACCCTGCGGTTACCTACAAAACACTCGCAAAAATCGCGCCCGTGCAGGAGCTCGTAAAGGACCTCCCCAATAAATCCGAGGAAGAGGAGAAGATCTGGAACGAGGCCATCGCCAACTCCGAGGTTCTCAGGCCCGCGGATTTCAAGCTTGCTGGCATGCTTCACTCCCGTGATGCCGGAGCCCTCGCCGTCACTCTCGAGCCATTCGCCGGAAAAGTCGTCAGCCAAAAGGTCTTCGGCTTTGGTGTTCTTGGCATGGCAATCTCCACCATCATCATCCTAATGCTGATCAACGGACTGGCCTTTCAGGAGCTCTTTTCAAATGCTCTCGGCAAACAAAAAGCATACTTCCTCGGTTGCGGAATCTCTGGACTTTCCGGATGTCTCTTCCCCTTCTTCTGGAGCGGACAGAGCAAGGCTGCCCTCGCCATTCCAACCTCCGTCATTGGAGGCTCTCTTATCCCAATTGCTTACTTCACCTTCTTCCTTCTCATGAATTCCAAAAAGGTCCTCGGCGACAAAAGACCCGAGGGCACCTCGCGAATCATCTGGAACATTCTCATGATTTTCGCAACCACCGTAGCCACGGTGGGCACTTGGTGGGCAACCTCTGACAAGATTTTTGGAAAGGTTCCGGCCGGTAAAATCGGAATGGGCTTCCTGGTCCTCCTTGCAGTGGTCGGCACTGTTTCCTTCTTCATCAAGGAGAAGCGGGAAGAATCCTAAATTTCTTGATCTCAATGAAAACCGATCCTTACGAAGCTCCGGAAGGATCCGAATTAATTGTAAATAGCAGGCTGAAGTTCGAAAATTGGTCGGATTTCAGCCTCGTAGGCCTCTTTTTCCTTCCGTTTTTCACCCTCGCTCTCGCTCTAATCACAAGCCGACTTACTCATCAGCTCATCCTGAGTGGCGTCGCTCTCTCGATCATCTTCAGCATCGGAGTTTCCCTGCTAAGCGCCCACATTCACACTGTAAGACAAGAAGCACATTGGGGGACCTTTGCTCTCTTCACGTTCGTTTATCTTCTCGCCCAAACTTTCGCACTTTTACTCTGCACCACCAGCCTTTGGGTATTCGTCACCCGATTTTAGGAAAATCGAATTCATCCCAACGACATTTGCAGGGTTTTTCGTTCGCCGAAATCCCCATTGACCGCTTCATTGAAGACATGCCTGACGGTTATGAAATGCCACGTTCCCCCCGCGACGAACTCGACGGGATCATTTACCTCCCCCGCCTTTGCGATAAGATCCGCAAACATCACGCCGGAACTCTTCACCCCGAATTTCATACCAATCTCGGCCTCGGCATGGATCTTTGGACCTGCCAATTCCTTGGAGTTGATTACAACGACTTGAAAGCCCAAGTCATCGCCGGAGCCACTGATGAAGACGCCCTCATCTGGGCCCGCGAAAATGGCGTCACTCGTCCCGATTACGAAAAAGCTTGGTTCCTCGCTTATATGAAGAACCGAGGCTTCCGCGATGATCTCAGCAAACGCCTCGGCGAACGAAAAAAAGAAAATCCCGATACTGATCGCGATGGCATTTTAAGCTTCATGGATTACATTGAAGTCGACGAAGGACGCAGCCTTTAATCCACTCATTGCCATGACCGAATTTCACTATCAGGATCCCTTTCCTCTCGGCCCCGATCCCACGAAATACGAGAAGATCACCTCGGACTTTGTCACCTCCGACACAGTCGGAGATCGCGAAATTCTAAAGATCGATCCGCAGGCTCTCACCCTGCTGACCAACGAGGCGATCAAAGCGGTCTCCTTCAAACTCAGGACTTCACATCTCGAGCAAGTCGCTTCTATTCTCAATGATCCGGAGGCTACCGAAAACGACCGTATGGTCGCGCTGATGCTCCTTAAGAATGCCGAAATCGCCGCACGCGGAATCCTTCCCGGCTGTCAGGACACCGGCACCGCCATCGTGATGGGCAAAAAAGGAGAAGGCGTCTGGACCAATGCCAATGACGCCGAAGCAATCTCGGCCGGCATCCACAAAACCTATCAGGAAGAGCACCTCCGTTACTCTCAGGTCTCTCCGCTCACCATGTTTGAGGAGACTAACACCAAGACCAATCTTCCTGCGCAGATCGATCTCTTCGCCACCTCAGGTTCGGAATACAAATTTCTCTTCATGACCAAAGGCGGTGGCTCGGCCAATAAGTCTTTCCTCTATCAGGAAACAAAAGCCCTTCTCAATCCTGAACGCCTCATGGAATTCTGTATCGAGAAAATGCGATCTATCGGAACTTCGGCCTGCCCACCTTATCACCTCGCTTTCGTCATCGGCGGAACCTCTGCGGAAGCCTGCCTTAAAACCGTCAAACTCGCTTCAGCCCGCTACCTCGACGAACTTCCCACTACCGGGAACAAACACGGCCAGGCTTTTCGCGATATTGAACTCGAAGGTAAACTTCTCGAGGCTGCTCGCAAGATAGGCATTGGAGCCCAATTTGGAGGGAAGTATTTCGCGCACGACGTCCGTGTCATCCGCCTACCCCGACACGGTGCTTCTTGCCCCGTCGGACTCGGAGTTTCATGCTCAGCCGATCGCCAGGTCAAAGCTAAGATTACCAAGAATGGAATCTTCCTCGAAAAACTCGAAGAAAACCCCGGTCAATTCATCCCCGATGAATTTCGCGACTGGAAATTCAAGGGCGTCGAAATCGATCTCGATGAAGGCATGGAAAACACCCTCACCACCCTGAAAAAATACCCTGTAACAACCGCCGTTTCACTCTCCGGACACATTATCGTAGCCCGCGACATCGCACACGCAAAGCTTAAGGAAATCCTAGAAGCCAAGGGCGAATTCCCCGACTACTTTAAGAAGTATCCTGTTTACTACGCCGGCCCCGCCAAGACTCCCGAAGGTATGGCCTCGGGTTCATTTGGACCGACCACCGCTGGACGCATGGACCCTTATGTTGACCTCTTCCAGGAAAACGGCGCTTCCATGGTCATGCTAGCCAAAGGCAATCGCTCCCAACAAGTTACCGATGCCTGCAACAAACACGGTGGCTTCTATCTCGGCTCGGCAGGTGGACCCGCTGCTTTACTCGCCAAAGAACACATTAAAAGCCAAGAGGTCGTCGATTTCCCCGAACTTGGCATGGAAGCCGTTTGGAAAATTAAAGTAGAAAACTTTCCCGCCTTCATTTTAGTTGACGACAAGGGCAACGATTTTTTCACACAAATCAACCAATGCCCGGCTCATTGATACTGTTGATAAGCATCCACTATTATCTCGACCTACCTTAGAAGGTCAGACGCTGTCGGTCTGAAAAAAGAAAATCGAGAAGGCGCCTCAACTTCTAAAAAATCCACAGGGAGGCGGGGTGATGTTTCCGTTGGCAGGCTCCGCAAACAGGGCGTATAGTCTTTAGTTTATTGGGGTGAAACACGTCCTCCACCCAAAAAAATACACCCTAGAACCCTAGTCTTCACCTCTTAGTAGCTCGCTCCTATGTCACCTCGTCCTTTAATCATCACCCTGCTCCTCTTCCCTCTTATCCTCACTGTAAGGGCCGAACTCCTCGTCCACTATCCTTTCAATGATGAAAACGGATCAATCGTTGCCAACCAAGGTACCCAAAGAAATGGGACAATGGTGGGTGGTGCGACTTATGGCGGGAGTAAAGATGCGACCTTTGGACAAGCATTTTATGGAAATCGCACTGGAGCTAATGATGGTTACGTCCAAACCAGCCTCACTGGAACTGAGCTAGGACTGGGGCCGGGCTCCGTCTACACCGCTATGGCATGGGTGAACTGGTCTGGCGCCAGTGGTAACGTTGACCACATGGTCTTCGGTCAGGAAGACGGACCTGGAAACGCAAGCCAACTTCACCACGGGATCCGTGCTGATAGCACTGCAAATATTCACTATGGTGGCTGGGGAAATGACCTCAATGATGCCGGCACCGTACCTATTGAAGAATGGACTCATGTCGCCTGGTCATTCGATGGCACTAATAAAATTGTCTTTGTAAACGGAGTCGAAACTTCTCGTGGAACAGGAAGCACGATGGCAGGACACGCTCTCCCAGTGATCGTCGGCGGTCACGGACGCGACGCTGCTGATCCTGCTGGACAAAGCTTTAACGGAGCAATTGACGAAGTTAAAATTTTCGACGAGGCCCTCACCGCATCACAAATTCAGGCCGAAATGCCCCCAAGCGCCAACGGCCCTTCCATCACTCTCTTCGAAACTAGTCCGACTTTCATCACCTCCGGTGACAGCTCCACGCTCTCATGGCAAATCCCCCCCCCTTTCTCGTCGATCTCGATCGACAATGAAATTGGAAGCGTCCTCACTCAGACTGATGGAAGCGGATCAGGAAGCATCTCTATTTCGCCGAACGCCAGCACAACCTATACGATCATCGCGACCAACGAGGATGGTGAGACCACGCAAACTAGCAGTCTCTTTGTCGATGTAGATCCCTCAACTCCCCGCATCAATGAATTTTCAGCTGATACCGCAACAGATGGACTGACCGATGAAGATGGCGACAACGAAGATTGGATTGAAATCTATAACCCCGGCCCAAATGCCGCCGATCTCTCAAATTTCTATCTGACCGACAACCCTACCTCTCTCAACGAGTGGGCTTTTCCTGCTATTACGATGCAGCCAGATTCTTATCTTATCATTTTTGCATCTGGAAAAAACAGAGCCGCTACTGGAGATCAACTGCATACAAATTTTAAATTATCCTCAAATGGCGAGTATCTCGCACTTGTGCGTAACAACGGTAACGGCGGATTCGAAGTCGTCGGGGATTTTTCTCCCGAATATCCATCACAGGAAGAGGGCCTTTCTTATGGATTGGCCGCCGACGGAATCACCCTCGGCTACCTTGTAACACCAACCCCCAACGCCATCAATGGCCCAGTCGGAGAGGGCTTTGTAGCTGACACCACCTTTGACATTGATCGGGGATTTTTCACAGCGCCGTTCAATCTCGCAATAAGCACCGCAACTCCCGATGCACAAATTCGCTACACTACTGATGGTTCGGAGCCGACCGCAAATAGCGGAACAATCTATACCAGCCCGATTAACATCAACTCGACGACGACGATTCGGGCGGCCGCCTTTAAGGCTGGTTTTTTCGCAACTAATGTGGATACGCATACCTATTTCTTTTTGAATGACGTGCGCACTCAGTACTCCAACGGAGCTGCACCAAGCGGTTGGCCATCTGGCTCCGTAAACGGCCAGACATTCAACTACGGGATGGATCCTGATATCGTCAATCGTTACTCAGCCCAAGAGATGATCGAGGCTCTCTCGGCAATCCCTTCGATCTCGATCTCAACCAACCAAGCCAACCTCACCGGAAGTGGTAATCAGGGGATTTATGTCAACCCAGGATCCAGAGGAAAAGGCTGGGAGCGGCCCGCTTCTTTTGAAGTCATTCATCCCGATGGCACTGCGAAAAATCTGCAAAGCAACTGCGGAATCCGTGTCCGGGGAGGCTTTAGTCGTAGCACCGGAAATCCGAAACACGCTTTCCGGATTTTCTTTAGAAATGAATACGGGGACGGAAAGTTGAGCTATCCGATGTTCGGATCCGAGGGTGTTGACAAGTTCGACAAGCTCGATCTACGGACTTCCCAAAACTACTCTTGGGCCTTCCAAAACAGCACCTCAAACACATTCCTCAGAGAGGTTTTGGGGCGTGATTTACAACGCTCCTTTGAGCGTCCCTACACCCGAAGTCGATACTATCACCTCTACCTCAACGGAGTCTACTGGGGACTTTACATGACTCAGGAACGGTCCGAGGCCAATCATGGGGAATCATATCTCGGAGGGGACGATCAAAACTACGACACCATCAAATCAGCTGGCAGCAGCGGAGGTTATAACACCGAAGCAACCGACGGATCTTTTGCAACCGGAAGTGAATGGAACAGGCTTTGGACGATGGCCAGAACCCAGCAATCAAACCCTTCCATCGCAAATTTCATGATGATGCAGGGACTTAATCCCGATGGGTCGAGAAATCCCTCACTTCCCATTTATTTGGACGTCGAAAACCTCATCGATTATCAAATGATTATCGGATACACAGGAAACTACGACGCTCCTCTTTCCGACTTCGTGGGTGCTTCCAATAATTGGTATACCGTTCGGGATCGCGAGCGTGACAGCTTCGGCTTCCAGTTCTTCGTCCACGATGGTGAACATTCGATGGGAGCAGGAGGGAAATGGAATGGCGCCAACGATCGTATTAATACCTCCAATGGTTCCGGCAGCCGGGGCTCTTATAACAAAAGCAACCCGTCATTTCTTCACTTTGATCTCGCTGATAGAACCGAGGAATATCGATTGCGTTTTTCCGATCGAGCCCACCTCGCGCTCTTCAACAAGGGACAACTAACGAGGGATCGAGTCTTCAACCTTATGGAGGCACGGCGCTCTACCGTCTCTGATGTCATCATCGCAGAATCCGCCCGCTGGGGTGATTCTAAACGCAGTGATCCTCTCGACGAGCAGGACTGGATCAATGCCGTGAATAGCCTCATCGGAATCATCAACAACCGGAGCGAAGACTTCCTCGGACACCTTCGCCTTGCCAACCTTTACCCTGACCTCGCGGCTCCTAAATACTCCCAGCATGGAGGCGATGTCACACCGGGATCTTCTATCAACGCAATCGTGCCCACTGCGGGAACACATTTCTATTACATGATTGGAACCGGCAATCCCGACCAAACCGATTGGCAGGACCCCCTCGATTCTAGGCTGGTTGGTGGCAATGTTAACCCATCCGCCTCAGTGTTACCCATTACTGGAGGTGGACCAGGGGGCGTCGTTGAAACAGATTATATAAATAACGGCGATAGCTGGAAGTATCTCGATAACGGAAGCAATCAGGGGACGGCTTGGCGAGCATCTGCCTTCAACGATAATTCGTGGGCCGCAGGTTCCGCTGAATTGGGTTATGGCGATGGCGACGAGGCGACGGTCGTAAACTCCGGTCCTTCCAACGCCAAATTCCCGACTACCTATTTCCGAAAAGCCTTCACCATTCCCGATCCTTCGATCTTCGGTGATTTCCAACTTAGAATCACTTATGACGATGCCTATGTCGTCTATGTGAATGGAATTGAAGCAGCCCGCCATGTGAATCTCCCTTCCAATCCGGCCTTCGACTTGTATTCAGGAAACACAGTCGGAAATAACGCTATCGACACCATTTCCATTCCGACTTCCGTATTCTCTGCCGGGCAAAACACGATTGCAGTGGAGATTCATCAAGGGAATTCAGGCAGCTCGGATATAAGTTTTGATCTCTCCCTTACTGGCCGCCCCGAAGGAGGCGGAGAAACTATCGTCCTCAATCTTCCGGACACCCTCAACGAACCAGTCTGGATCAAGTCACGAACATACAACTCCGTCTCCGGAACATGGAGCGCTATGAATCAGGCCTTCTTCTCGATCGCCAAACCCGCCGCACCGAACGATATCGTCATCAGCGAGGTCCACTACCATCCCAGCAACCCTACCGCTACTGAACTCGCGATCAATCCCACATTTGATCAAGACGATTTCGAATTTATTGAGGTCTTAAACATCGGGTCCGAAACCGTCGACCTTGGAGATGCCGCTTTTATCCTGATTCCAATTGGGAACGAACTCCAAGGAGTAGAATTCACCTTCCCTTCGGGCACCTTGATTAATTCGGGGCAACGCCTGATCATCGCAGCTAACGCCACTGCATTTGCCGCACGATATCCCGGAACCCCTATTGCTGGCGACTACTCAAGCCGTCTCTCGAATACCGGCGAATGGATCACCCTAGTCGATAAGGATGGCCATATAATCGACAGTTTCCGCTACAATGACATTGCCCCATGGCCAGAGGCTGCGGATGGGACTGGACCTTCCCTGATTCGAAACAGCCCCTCTTCAGACCTCGATCCGGCTCTTTCCACAAGCTGGAGTTCTAGTCCCAGCTCAGGCGGAAGCCCCGGGATGGCCGACGGCACTCCTTTCCTTGGTGACCCTCTTGCCGACCTCGATGGTGATGGCTTTGTCGCGATCATTGAATACGCTCAAGGCTTATCCGACACCGTCTTTTCAGCCCAGGAACACCTCGAAACTTCCACAATTGATATCGACGGAACCACCTACCCTGCAGTAAGTTTTCGAGAGGATCCTGAAGCTACGGATGCAACCATCTTAGTAGAAATCTCCCCTATTTTAACAACTGGTTCCTGGGACGGCGGCGGAGCATCTCTGATATTTGTCAGCACGGCAAATGATCCTGATGGCATTCCTCGCCGTACATACCGGCTTGATACTCCATTCGATTCATCTTCGAGGCAGTTCTTCCGCCTGAAAGTTTCTTATTAGGGCTAAGGAAACAAAAAAAAATCGAACTCCGAAGGCGGGCCGATTTTTTATTCAGTAAAATCAGAGCTTCTTTCTAGAACTGATAGTTCATGTAGAACTGGATTTGAGAACCGTCGTCTGCTTGATCGTCAGGAGTTTCAACGGGAACTGCAAAATCCACGGCCAACGGGCCGATACGTGGGATATTCAGACGGACTCCGATACCGACATCACTGGCCAAGCGACCTGTATTGAAATCCCAAGAACCCGAATTTACAAAGCCAGTATCGTAGAAGACTGCGCCCCTAACCTGACCAATCACAGGAAAGGTCAGCTCCAATGAACCAAAGACGCTGGTAGCACCTCCGAGGACTTCCTGGGTTGCATCGGGACCAGTATCGTCACGTGGTCCGATATCACGGAACTGGAATCCCCGAAGATCACGGGCACCTCCCAGAAACTGGCGTTCAAAAATAGGAATATGGTCGTTATCGCCATGACTGTCTACCACCGCAAATGAACCGCGGGCGGTCAGGATGGTATCAAATGGAAGACTCCAATGCTTGGTGCCAGAACCTGTAAAAGTCATCGTGTCAACATCACCAGCCAGCAGGCCTCCGGCGTAAATGAGGCCGAGGTCAACCTTGTGACCGCGGCGAGGCAGGAGGTTGCTATCACGGCTATCGTAAACATAGTTTAAAGAAAGGGCGCTCCGAAGATATTTATCCTCCTCATCCTTGAAGGCTTGGGTGGTATCGCTCTCAGCCTCGATCTCGATTGTTTCGATCCGGTATTCCCCTTTAACATAACTCCGGCGGCCAACTGGCCTCCGGAGAAAAACCGAGGCTCCAACATTCGTCTGATCATACTCTGGGCTGAGAAAAATGAGATCGCGATAGTAGAGGTCGGTTCCGAGCGAAAGCTTCCGCCCTAGGAACCAAGGTTCCACCAATGAAACTCGGAAATCGGTTCGTTGAGAACCAATTTGCAGATTCACGCTAAAGCGCTGTCCCGCGCCAGTGAAACGTCCCCAGTTCGTGATATCAAAATTTGATTGCTCTAGGCTGATTCGACCAAGGATACTATCAATCGAACTAAATCCGAGACCAAAGTTAATCGTTCCCGTTCTTTGCTCTTGGACAAGAATGTTCACGTCACGATATCCATCTTGAGGACTGGCTGCGCCAGTCACCTGAACATCCTGAAAATAGCCCAGGTTTTTGAGACGGCGCTTCGTCGTTTCTAGGTCCACAGAATTAAAAAATTCACCCGGTCGCATGGGAACTTCTCGACGAATCACGCGGTCCTGACTCTTGGTATTCCCCTGAATATTTACACGGCCAACGCGTTTGCGCGTTCCGGTGCTAATCCCATAAAGAATGTCTACCTTGGCGCCCTCGAGCTCGCGAACATCCGGGATAACCGAGACATCAGCATATCCGCGTGAACCATAATAACTACGGATCATTCGAATATCACCCCTCATTTTCTTGGACGAATACGGCATATTTCCAATGAGACTCAACGCAGGCATGAGTTCTTCCTTCTTGAAAACCTTGATATCAGGAAAGATGACGGCATTCACAGTGTAACGAGGTCCTTCCTCAACCGGGATAACCAAATCTATTCCCCCTCCCCTGCGTGGAATTCGCTTTGGCGAACCGACGCGGGCCCGCCAGAATCCCTGACTTTTATAATAATCCTCGAGATTGGCAATATCCTCATCGATAATCACCGAGCTAAGTCGGTTCTTTTTATTTGCAAAAGAAAACCATCCCTTTTCCCTGGTCACCATCTCTTTCCGTAAGTCGGCATCTTTCAGGCTGCGATTCCCCTCAAAACGAACCTCGTGAATTTCATTCCTATCTCCTTCTCCAATCAAGAAAACCAAATCGGCATAACCGGCCTTTTCGGTCGACTGGAGGCGGTGGCTAACCGTGACATCCGGATAACCAAAGCCCTCGTAATGTTTTACGATATTCCGACGAGCTTTCACGATTTCCGCATCACTCAGAATCTGCCCGACAGTCACTTCTGTCTCTCTAGCTAGGGCCTTGTCAGAGAATTTCACGTTCCCGTCGAATCCGACACCACGGATGAGAGGCCGCGTCACAAGTTGAGCAATGACCTTGACACCACCGGCGACATCCTCTGCGAAAAATTCGACATCATCAACAAGACCACTCTCGTAGAGAGTTCTAATATCGCCATCCAACATGGTCTGAGAGTATTTCTTTCCCGGAGCAACAGCCATATGGGCCCGTAGACGAGCCTCGTTTACGGTCTTCGTTCCACGATAGCGAATTTCAACCGCAGCGACCTTTTTATCATCAAAAAGAGTCGCCTCACTCAGGAAATCCTGCCCAGTGGCACAGCCCACTATGATCGGGCTAGTAAATAAAAGACTACCAAGGGTCAAAGCCCTAAAAGATTGTTTCGGAGTCACAGATGATCGCATTGAATGAGATGTGTCGTTGATGGGAACAATTACGCCGCTCACGAGCCCTTCAGTCAAGGTCAATGACCGATCATCCTTAACACATCCGCCCTAAAACCGAGTGAAAAGAAATCCCTTTTCCCTCCCTTGACCTCTCCGCACTTACTCACTAGCTTCTCGCCGCCGCGAAACGCCCAAATATTTACGCAGTCATGAATATCCGCCTGGAGAAAAAAGAAAAGTGCCTCGCTGCTCTCAGCATCGAGGTTCCCGCCGAAACAGTCGCTAATGAGCGAGCCAAGGTCTTAAAGGCCTTCGTAACACAGGCCCGCATCCCCGGGTTCCGCCCAGGCAAAGCACCTAGAGCCGTGATCGAAAAAGCCCACGGCGAAGACATTTCCAAGGAAGTGGAATCCCGCCTCATCCAAAACAGCTTTCAAGAAGCACTGAAAGAGAACGAAAACCTCAAGGTTCTCAACGTGAAGAACCCCGAGAACGTCACACACCAAGCCGATGGGTCTTTCACTTTTGATGCCGAGCTCATTACCTCACCTGAATTTAACCTGCCTGATTATAAAGGGCTGGATATCGAAGTGCCAAAGGTGGAAGTCACCGACAAGATTGTTGATGAAAACCTCGATCAACTCCGCCAGCGTTTTGCCGATTACGAGGACATCGAAGATCGCGCTGCTGAAAAGGACGATTTGGCCGTGATCGATTACACCGCCACCATTGATGGTAAACCGCTTGAGGAAATCGGCGGCGAGCAAGCCAAGCCGCTTTCCTCTAACGAAGGCTACTGGATTCGCATCGACGAAGAAGCCTTCTTCCCCGGATTCACCGACGGGCTTATCGGACTCAAGCCGAATGAAGAAAAAGAAATCTCCGTCACTCTCCCCGACGATTTCCCCATCGAAGCAATTCGCGGAATGGATGCCGATTTCGCTGTCACTCTAACCGGACTCAAGAGCGAAAAGCTTCCCGAGTTGGATGATGAGTTTGCGAATAAAATTGAGCAAGGAAAGTCGCTCGACGACCTCAAAGCTCTCATTCGTGATGACCTCGAGATGCGCCAAAAGCGTCAACTTGAAGAGATCAAGATCAATGGCGTTCTCGCCAAGCTGAATGAGCTTGTCGACTTCGATGTGCCTGAAGATTTTCTCACCTCGGAAACCCAGAGCCAGGCCGACGCTATGGTCAAGGAAGGTATGGAAGCTGGAATGTCCGAAGAACAGGTCAAAGAACGCCAAGGGGGACTTTTCGAGGAAGCACAAGTCCGTGCCAAGAATAGCCTTAAGACCAACTTCCTTCTCACCGAAATCGCTGAGACCGAAGAACTCAAAGTTGAAAATAGCGACGTACTCCAACGCGTCACCGTGATGGCCAAACAAGCCAAAAAGCCCGTCAAAGGATACATGAAGGAACTTCAGAAATCCGGGCAACTTGGAAACATTCGCCAAAATATGCTCTTCAGTAAGGCCATTGACTTTCTGGTCGAGCACGCGAACGTAACTGAGGCAGAGCCTGAAACCGAAGAAAAATAATTCATGATCCCAACCTCTGAATCCGGAGATTCCACTCCGCGGAACAATTACTACATTCCCACCGTCATTGAGTCCGATGGCCGTGGCGAGCGGGCCTTTGACATCTATTCCCGTCTTCTCAAGGACCGCATCATCTTCATTGGAACCGGAATCGATGATGGCGTGGCTAACTCGGTCATCGCACAGATGCTTTTCCTCCAGATGCAGGATCCTAAAAAAGACATCCATATTTACATCAATTCGCCAGGTGGATCGGTCACCGCTGGTCTCGCTATTTACGACACCATGCAGTTCCTCACCTGTGACGTGAATACCTACTGCATCGGGATTTGCGCCTCCATGGGCTCGGTCCTTTTGACCGCCGGAACCAAAGGCAAGCGCTTCGCTCTTCCTAATTCACACGTAATGATCCACCAAGTCAGCGGAGGGGCCCAAGGAACCGCAGCCGATGTCGAACGCACCGTCGAGTTCATGTATAGTTTAAAGCGCCGGCTTAATGACGTCCTTGCCCACCACACCGGCAAGACAGCTGAAGAGGTCGAGAAAGATGCCGATCGCGATAACTACATGTCAGCTGAAGAAGCAGTTGCCTATGGCCTCGTTGATAAACTACTCGATAAAAAGAAAGAACTCTCCAAGCCAAAAGAGAGCTAAGTTCTTTCGAACCAATTTTAAAAGCGGCAGTCCCCGGACTGCCGCTTTTTTCCCAATTAGGAAGATCAGGCTATTAGAAGCCTTAAAGGAAAATATGAAATTCTCATCCACCTTGTAAAAAAGAATGCAATGGGGATCGGATCGATCCCACCAAATCGTTCTTCAATCTATTATAACCCGAGAGACGGATGCTTGTATCCTTTCCGATAAGGCCTGGCTAAATTCTTGTTGGCTTCCTCGTCATTCTTAATCTTCCGCGCGACCGCATCCCATTCCAATGATCGGCCTAGCTTTTGCGACATGTTCGCAAGAATACAAGCCGAGGTCGACCGACATCCTTCTTCAATATCGGCGATAGGACGCCCCCGATCCTTGGTTCGCAAAAGCAGGTCCCGCATGTGCTCCCGTACTGCTGGAGCGACATGTGTTTCAATCCCCTCTTCGGTCTGATCCTCCGGATATTCCTCGAGTTCAAAAACAACCTTCCCACTCAACTTCTTTCCCTTTCCTCGAGGAATGAACTCCCACTTCCGAACATCGGCCTTTAGCGTACCCTTTTCACCATAGATAAAAAAGGCCCAGGGATATTCCGGATCCGGAGGATCACCCCATGTGCGATGGCTCCAGACCACCTCTAAGCCTTCAAAAGTGAAAGTCGCAGTCTGAGTATCAGGAATATTAGCGATACTTTTTTTATCAACATAGATCCCCCCACTCGAAGAAACCCGCTTCACTTCGCCAAGCCCCAGCATCCAACGCACAGCATCCAGCATATGAATACACATATCTCCCACGATCCCATTACCGTATTCCTCGAAGGCTCTCCAACCACGCGGATGAGCCACCGTATTAAAAGGTCTCATCGGTGCGGGACCGGTCCACAAATCCCAATCTAGATAGTCCGGCACCGGAGCAAGTGCTTTCTCCGGAGTTTTGCGCGACCTCATGTGATAATAACAACAGACCTCGGCGTGGCCAACCTCTCCCAATAGCCCCGCGTCCACCACCCGCTCCTTTGCGTCTTTCAAATGTGGAGTAGAACGACGTTGCGTCCCGACCTGCACCACACTCCCTTTCTTGCGAGCCGCCTCAAAGATCGTCTGCCCTTCCGCAATATCCACCGAAACCGGTTTCTGAAGATACAAATCCGCACCAGATTCAATCGCCGCCATCGCGGGTAAGGCATGCCAGTGATCCGGAGTATCGATCAAAACCAGGTCAGGCTTCTGCTGATCAAGAAGCTTTTGATAATTCTTAAAAGTCGGCGGTTTATTTCCATTCGATTGACGACTTGTAACGATTTCCGCGGCCCCTGAAAGCATTCTGGAATCAACATCACAAAGCCCCACCACCTCAACTGGAGCCACCTGGATTAGCCTCAAGAGATCAATCTTACCATACCACCCCGAACCAATGAGTGCGACCCGCTTCTTGAAGTCTCCAAATTCCCCGTAGTTAGCGCCGTGGGATTTTGAAGTCACCAAGAATGGAGCCCCTGCGAAAGCCGCAGTTCCCGACAGAAAAGATCGTCGTTTCATCGCTTTCCAGAATGGCTAATTAACCAGATCTTGTCCAATACTTCACTCGACCTATTTACAATACTCACCCATCTTGATTTATGGACTGGAAAAAAATACTCATCGGAAAGTGGTCGTGGAAGCGTCCGTTTTACTCGCTTTTCTGGTGCTACGTCCTGCTTACTTTTTATGGCTGCTTCATGGCCGACAACATCATTTTTCAACCTCCGGGGACTCCCTATCCAAAAAATCGCGCTGGCTTTTTCAGCATAGGAAAAGGTCATGAAGCGGTCGCCATCTTCCATTTAAAACCCGGTCCTGAAATGCCCACAATTCTTTGGTCACACGGAAACGCACAGAATCTTAAATCACTCAAACCAGCTCTCGAGTCATTTCACATTAAGGGGTTCGGCGTCATCTCTTACGATTACCCCGGTTATGGCGAGAGCGATGGAAAGCCAACTGAAAAGGGATGCTATGAAGCCATTGAAAAAACCTACCGCTACCTCGTCGAGGATCAGGGAGTTGCACCAGAGAAAATTATTTTGGTCGGACAATCGGTAGGCTCCGGCCCTACTTGTTGGCTCGCCTCTCAGAGAAACCATCATTCCGTAGTTCTTGTCTCACCATTTCTTAGCGCCTATCAGGCCGTCACCCACATTCCCATTTTCCCGGGTGATCGATTTCCAAACCATCGTCATCTCAAGAAAGTAAATTCTCCGCTCCTCGTCATTCATGGTGAGGAAGATCAGGTCGTCCCATTTTCTAACGGCAAGAAACTCTTCGAACTCTCCCCTGCCACCGACAAAAAGCTGATTGCCGTTCCCAAGGCGGGACACAACGACATTTTCCTGAAGGGCGACCTTGATCTCAGCTTAATTTTTCTCGAAATGGCTGCAAAATAAGCCATTCCGGAACCCACAGGTTGGCTTGACGAACTTACCTTAATCCCTAGTTTCGCAATATGAGTGATCAAGAGTGGCGGGTATTGGATGGTGAGGGCAAAGAGCAAGGTCCCTACTCATTTCAGGATCTTCAGACCTATTACACCTCCGGCAATATCACACATGAGACGATGATCTGGACCGAGGGCTTAGAGGAATGGGTCCCTGCGGGAAGAGTGGAAGGACTTCTGCCCAATGTCCCACAAATCGTCCCTTTGGCTCCAGCGCCAACAATCGCGGTGTCAGCTCAACCCGTTACCACCGGTGGCATCAATCTTAGCCCGCAAACATACGGGATGGCACCAGGTGGGTCCCTCGGTGGACCACAAACAAAATCACCAGCCAAAACAGGCGCTCCAACTTGGCTCAGTATCGTAACGATTGCCAGCGGAGTCATTGCTCTAATCCTTTACTTTTTCCCGTGGGTTTCGGTTTCACAGGACGTGAATTTTTTTAAAGCGGAAAAGAAAATCATTAAACTCGCGACTCAGAGTGGAATGCAATCCATCACACAAACTAAGACCATCACCGACGAAGCGATCACACAAGAATCCCAACAGACTGACGCCTCTAATGACAGCAACAAAAATAATTCTAAAGAGGTAGAAAATTACAAAAGCTCAACTCTCAACCTTATTGCCTTCATTGCGATTGGAATTGGAGTCTTCCTTGCCTTGATCGGCCTTCTTAACAAAGCAAAAACTTTGACGATGGTAGGTCAGTTTCTCTTCTCCAGTTCCGCAATTCTCATCGGTGTTCAAATGGCCCAACAATTCCCGATGGTCAAAGCCTACATTGAGCTTCAAGAAGATCAGAAGAGAACAATTAACGAATCAATTAAAGCTCAGGAGGAATTAGTTAACACGGTCCCAATGAAAACTGACAAGCCAACTGAGGTGATTGACGAAACAGAAGATAAGGAAGCTCAAACTGAGGCTGACTTAGGGAAACAACAAACTCAGAGAAAGAATAATATATCGAAGGCAAAAGCAAAAGCCTCTCACCGTTACGCAACTGCCTTTGAACCCAGTTGCTTTATTACGGTCGCCGTTCTAGGAATCTCAATTCTGTTAGTCGTCGTAACAATGTCCTCAGGTGATGGATCAATCCTTATTGTCACAAATCCAGGCCCAACGCCGCAGCCTCTCCACGGAGAGCCACAACAGCCAGGAAGCGGACTTCGCTTCCACTAGCGCTTAGGCGCGACTAAGAGCCGAAAGGCCAGAAGGTTTTAATTAGCCCCTTCATTTTACCCGGCCCAATTGTCGACTTTTCCTCATCGAGGATCTGTGCATAGCGGATGAGCCCCAATGCCGTAGCATATTGGGGATCTTTAAAGTAGGCATGCACACCACTCACATCTGGTTGCTCCGGTTTGTAGACCGGAAGATCAAATACTTCGCAGGCTAGCTCCCCAATCCCGCGCATCTGACTGCTTCCGCCAGTCAGAAAAACGCCAGTTCCAATCTTCTCGAGTGCCCCAGAAGGCAGCCCTTCGATAACGAGTTCGAAAGCCTCTTCTAACCTTCCCCGAATAACATCGTTCAACACCTGACGCTTAATTTCAATCGGTGGAAATCCCTTCTCGTCCTCCACCTTCACGATCCCAACCGAACTCGCGGGATCAGCAGATGCATTACCCTCTGCAACTTTAACTTTCTCAGCTTTCGAAAAAGGAATACGGGTCACTAAGTGAATATCATTCGAGACATGATTCCCACCAACTGGCACGCAGCCCGCAGCAGCAATCGCACCGTCAATATAAAGAACGTAATCGGTCGTCTCTCCTCCGATATCAATCACAAGAGCCCCATCCTCCTTACGCTCACGGTTCAGGCAAATCTGGGCGGAAGCGATCGGCGCAAAAACGACATCATCGACATCAAGAGGAATTTCTCGAACACATTTGATACTGTTCTGAATACGAGTTCGCACCCCGTGAACGATGTGGTAATCAGCCTCAAGCTTTCGTCCCAAAAGCCCAAAGGGCACAGTCTGGTGAGCTTGACCATCCAGAGTAAAGTGCCGGGCAAGATGATGAAGGTATACGTGTTCGCTAGGAATCGCGATATCCCGGGCAATTTCCTTAACCTCCTCAAGGTGGTGGCGATCGACCTCCTGCTCATCCTCGGGAAGACGAAAAGTTCCCGTATTATTGACGCCCTTGATGTGAGCACCAGTGACAGCAAGAAAAACACTCTTGATAACTACATCACTCACATCCTCAGCCTCCAACAGTGCAGATTTCACACAGGCTCTAACTTGTTTATAATCCGCAATTTCCCCTTTCCTTACTCCAGCCGTTCGGGTCTCACCCATTCCCAGAATCTTGGCTGATTCGTCTGGCTTGATTTCTGCCACTACCATCACGGTTTTAGTGGATCCGATTTCGAGACCGACGTGGATATTGGAACGTGCCATAGATCTAAAATACGCTTCAGCGATAGTGAATCGGTAGGAAGCGACGGGGGATAAGGTTTACTTTTGCCAGAGATTTCCCCTGCAAATCGGCGTGGGAAACCAGTTTTACTAGATTGTTAATTTGCCTCTCCTGATCATAATAGGAGAAGGTTGCCAAAATACCGTTGAGAGTCTTCATCTCAAGCATGATTTCATCTTTCACCACAACCTGAGCTGGTCGCTCGAGTCCTTCGAAATTCTCATTGGCTCGCTTGACCAGTTCCAGAGCATACTTCAGTCCTTCATGCTCGATTAATCGCCCCTCCTCGATCTGCCTCCGTTGCGCGGATTCAACTAAAACCACAGGAAGCTTTGCTCCGATTTCACTAAGTTCACCGGAATCGCAACGGAAAATAATGCCATCTTCATCGACAAGAAGGCCGCTTGCGGGATCCCGCTCCTTAATTTTCAGCGACCGGCACGCAACCCAAGCTACCGGACTCCGCTCCTCAACCTCGATCTTTAGAACTCCCGGAAGCCTACGACTGACCTTCGCGGTCTTGATTTCCGGCAACGCTTCTATTGAGGCCTGAAGCTCATCAGTATCGATGGCAAAAATCGTTTTCTCCAGATCAATCCCAGTCTTCGAAACGAATCGATCGTGCGACAAAAAGCGAGCGTTCTCCCCTTCCGTCGTTAAAATTTTCACATCTGCGATCTCAAACTCCTCATTCTCTACAAAAACCTTCTGCCAGCCATATCCAAGACCAATCCCTACCCCCACCATAACCAAAATCGCAATTCCGAACTTCATAAGACGCGAACAAACCTTTAGGCAGTCTAAGAAAACAATCCGCGGCGAGTTCACCCTGAGGCGGAGCATTCGCTCACGCGATTTACGGGTCCGAGCTGATGTGCGACGGGATAACATGGAATTAAAATATTTAGGGCCTAGCGGCTAGGGAGAGTTCGGCAATCTTCACGCAAAGATTTCCAAATGAATAACCGGCCTCAGACGCGCCCATTGGCAACAAACTGGTTTCAGTCATCCCAGGAATAGTATTGGCTTCTAAAACGTAAGGATTACCAAACGAAGTCAACAACACATCGACCCGAGAGTAAACCTCAATTCCTAACGCATTATGCGCTTTTTTCGCCGCAACCTGAACAATTGCGGTTTCCTCGGGGGTTAAATCGGCCGGACAGGTGTATTGGCTACCCACCTCTTTACCACTCAACCAAGGGTATTTTGTCTCCATATCATACCATTCTCCCTCCGGTGGTGCGATTTCCACCACCGGAAAAACTTCACCGTTTAGGACCCCAACCGTGAGTTCCCGGCCTTCCACGAACTCTTCCACCAACAAATCCGAGCCAAATCTAGCGGCATGCTTCATCGCCTCCATCGACTCAGAAACCTCCTTCACTACCCGAATCCCTACGCTAGAGCCCTCGCGCGGCGGCTTCACCACAAAAGGAACAGACATCTCAGGCAACTTCGCGCCATTTGCACAATCAACGATTTCCGAGCTAGGAGTCGGCACCTCATGCTCCAAAAAGCATTCCTTACTAAGATTTTTATCAAAAGCCACCTCGCTGCTCTTCACCCCCGCTCCCGTGTAGCGGATTCCCAGAGCTTCAAGATAACTCTGCAATCCGCCATCTTCTCCGAAAGTCCCGTGAATCACGTTGAAGGCCAAACCTGTCCCCTCCGGTAATTCCGGTTCAGTATCCATAACATCGACCGCCGCCACCCGATATCCCTTTGCTTGCAGCGCCTGCACCACCGCCCTTCCAGAGGCTATTGAAACCTCCCGTTCGGTTCCAGGCCCACCCATGAGAACAGCAATCAGCATTTCCTCGGTTAATTTCATCGTGGTGTAAGCTTCTCTTCTGAAATCACATCTTTCAATTTTCAAATCTCACATTTGAATGTCTCCACCCCATGGAAGAAAGCCCTGCAAAGAAAAACGGACGCTGGCTCTATGTCTTTGGAGTAATTTATCTTATCCTACTTTTGTCCATGCGGCCTGACCAAGAACCAATAACTCACATGCGCTGGATCGGATTTTTCATACTGACGCAGGGACTCACCCAAGTCATCTTTCCCCAGTTCCGCTGTTCAAAATCTGTAAACTTCAGTGTCGTCACTCTCGTCATCATCACCACAATCACTATATCCTTCGAATCATGAAAATCTTCATCTTGCTCTTCTCCCTCATTGCCTTCGCCTCGGGGCAGTCACGACCTAACGTGGTCATCGTCATCACCGATGACCAGGGCTATGGTGATCTCGCCTGCCATGGAAATCCTGTCATCAAGACTCCAAATCTAGACAAACTCTATTCTGAATCCACCGTCCTCACTGATTATCACGTCGCACCAACTTGCTCACCCACCCGTGCCGCCCTGATCAGCGGCCACTGGACCAATCGTACCGGCGTCTGGCACACCATCATGGGACGTTCCATGATCCGTGAGAATGAAATCACCCTCGGCCAGCATTTCCAACAAGACTACGCCACCGCCATGTTCGGTAAATGGCACCTCGGTGACAACTACCCTTACCGTCCCGAAGACCGCGGCTTTGAGGAAGTTTACCGCCACGGCGGAGGCGGCGTCGGTCAAACCCCCGATGTCTGGAATAACTCCTACTTCGATGGAGCCTACTTTCACAATGGCAAGATCGAGAAAGCCAAAGGCTTCTGCACTGACGTTTTCTTTCAGAAGGCTCACGAATTCATCAAAAAGAAGGCTAAATCCGACGAACCATTCCTAGCTTACATTTCCACCAATGCTCCTCATGGCCCTCTTCACTGCCCTCAGAAATACCTCGATCTTTACAAGGATCAGAAGGCCGGGATCGCCGCCTTCTTTGGCATGATTACCAATATCGATGATAACGTCGGTAAAACCCGTAAGCTCCTTGTCGATCTCGGGATCGAGCAAAATACTATTTTCATTTTCACGACCGATAATGGGACCGCAACCGGCCGCAACGTTTTCAATGCTGGCATGCGCGGTCAAAAAGGATCCGAATACGATGGTGGCCACCGGGTTCCAATGTTCATCCACTGGCCTGCTGCCGAGCTCAACGAGCATCGTAAGATTGACACCCTTTGCCACGCTATCGACCTTGTCCCGACACTCCTCGATGTCTGTGAAGTCGAGAACGTTGCCAAGGTGAAATTTGATGGGACAACTCTCAAAGATCTCATCGCCTCGGAAATCGATATCAACTGGCCCAACCGGATGATTATCACCGATTCACAGCGTGTCGTCGACCCTATCAAATGGCGAAAGTCAGCCGTGATGTCGCAACGATACCGACTCGTCAATGGAGAGGAACTCTACGACATCAAGGCAGACCCGGGACAAGAAAAGAACATCTCTAAAGCAAACCCCAATCAGGTCGCCAAAATGCGTGCCTTTTATGACCAATGGTGGGCCGATCTTGAACCAACCTTCGCCCAAACAACCGAGATCCAGCTCGGTCACCCCGATCATCCCAAAGTCACCATGACTGCTCACGACTGGCTTAACACTAGTCCTCCTTGGCACCAAGGTATGGTTCGTGGAGCCAAAGGTGGAGACAGAGCAAAGTTCGGCGGCCACTGGGCAATCAAGGTTCTTGAAGAAGGCACTTATAAGGTCTCCCTCCTCCGCTGGCCTGAAGAAGCCAATCACCCCATTAACGCGACCCTTCCTCCGGGTAAAAATGTTCCAGGCGCCTCCAAGGCATTCCGCACCACAAAAGGAGTCGCTATCAAGGCCACCGCTGCCGCCCTCCTTCTGAATGGAAAAGAAATCGCAACAAAGACGGTCGGCAGAAAAGACACCGCTATTTCTTTCACCACCAAACTCATTAAAGGCTCTCACGCTATCGCGCCAATCTTCCGCTCAGCCAAAGGCGAAACCGGAGCTTTCTACTGCATCATCGAGAAACAGCCGTAGCCGCACACTGCAGCCCACGGAATTTCCACCTCTCGATCCAAGTCCCGCCTCTATAAGCTTCACATGCTCGCCTTCTCCACTTGCTGGAACAACTCACGCCACACCGATGGCGAAGAGATGATTGATGAAATTCTTGAACTGGGATTCGACACCCTCGAGCTATCCCATGGCATGACCGTTGCAAAGCTTCCCGGAATTAAAAGGGCGTTCGCTGCCAATAAATTCAAGTGCATTGGAGTGCACAACTATTTCCCTTCTCCCACCGAGGTGATGATCGACGCGCCCGACGCTTTCGAGTTCTCATCCGATAATAAAAACGAACGCGATAAGGCCTTCCGAGAAACCCTAAAGACTCTCGAAATGGCTCACGAATTCGGGGCCTACTATGTCGTCCTACATATGGGTTCGGTCGCTACCATGCCTCACAAAAAATGGACCGGTGCGCTCACAAAAAAACTCTCTACCGGCGAGCAACTCACCGGCGAATACGCTGATGACAAAATTGAGTGTGTCAAACGTCGAGAAAAACATGGCCCTAGGTATTTTGATCGCGCCATCGATACACTCGAACGCCTCATCGAGCCGGCCAAAAAAGCAGGGGTCAAACTCGCTATCGAATCACGCTCAAGATATGAAGACGTCCCCGATGAAATCGAGATGATTCAGCTTCAAGATTACTTCAAAGATTGCCCGCAAATCGGCTACTGGCACGACTTTGGCCACGTTGGTTTGAAGCACAACCTAGGACTCCTCGACCACGATCAGTGGCTTGGAAAAATGGCTCCCCATCTCATAGGAGCCCACCTACACGACGTCCGATGGCCAAAACGTGACCACCGTGTCCCCTTCACTGGCGAACTCCCCTACGACGATCTTCTAAAGCATTTCAAACCCGAAATGCCCTTCACTTGGGAGCTTTCTCCCACTTGCAAAACTGAGCACATCCTGCCAGCCGCGAAGCTCTGGAGGCAAAAGTATCACGAAACCCAGAAACTCCCATAGCTTTGGCTGCCAAGAACACGATAAGCTAATCCTCGGATCCGATACCGAGCTCCTTTCGAAGCAATAAGTCTAAGTCCGACTTTCCAGGGGAAAGACATTCCGATTTTCCCAGCTTCACAATTTGCACCTTCTTTTCTGTCTCCCCGATTGCGAGGAAAAGATCCCTCCCTTTAGGAAGTCCTGCATACCGAGTCGCCATCACTTTACCTAGAAACCGACCATCTCCGCCCTCACTTGTCATCATCTCTCCCGACTCTAAATTAAGTCCTTCAAATTCCGCCCCAATGGCGAAGTCGATATATTCCTGAATTTCCTCAGTTGTCATCACCCGCAAACTGTCGCCCAGGCCAAAGCCGGAGGCCAGCGCCAATCATCAGTTTCACCAACGAAAGCGTTTCTCCTAAACCTCCCAACGTTGCGAGCCAAAATCGGGCGTCGATTCTTTCAGGGTTCAAAACTGTGCCTACTCGCTCAAGTCCCCACCGCCCCAAACCCCACAAGTCCACCGCCAGGTCTCAGGGTCGGCCCAGTCCTTAACCCTCAAGGTTACCTCAAGTTCGTCTCCCAACTCGGTGTGAACTTGATCCAAACGTAGGATCCGAAAGCCCCAGTGTGGCGCTCGTTTTGGATCCAGCGGACTTGAACTAAGTTCTAGGTCATGATCAACCTTCGCCTTCATAAAAACGACCAAGCCATCGAGAATGCCCGGATTAATAACCTCCCGCGAAAACCTAACTTTAAGGGGTAAACTCGATTCCGTGATGGTATTTAAATCAACCTTAACAACCGGCTCCGCCTTACCGAGGAAGTGCTTAACCACCCCTAGGTCGCAGCTCACCAAGCCATTGTATTCCCCATCATACGGACGGCTTCGCTCCATGCTAGAAAAATCAAAACCATAAACATCATCGAGTTCCCAAATATATGGCTCACGACGATCGTCATGCATCGTCATCGGCTCACAGTAGAATTCGAATTGACTGGGTAAAATCAACCCGCCCGGCTTCAGTAAACGATCACGTAAATCACACACATTCGGGACCATCGCCTCGTCAAAAAGAAAGTCCCCAATCTGTTCGTGAAGAATCAAATCTACCGGTTCGTCGAGATACAACTTCGTGCTGTGCACATCCTCAAAATTTACATTCTCGATGCCATTTTCAGCTGCCAGCATCTTGGCATGCTCGATAATCGAGGAATGGTCGACCGCATAAACTTGCCCCGCCCCCTGCCTCGAAGCAAAAGCCGCCAGAATCCCCGTCCCCGTTCCTAAATCAATCACCCGATCACCCGGCTTAATTTTACGCCTAATCGCTTCGTGGTAAAATGCCATCCGCTGTTTATCAGCCAACATCCGCTCCTGCGTGTGCAGGTCGGAAAAATAGTTCACATTCACTTCCCGGTATTTCTCCGCCGGGGTCACGACCTTCTCCGGCGGATAAAACCATTTTTTGAGCCTAGGCGATTCACGCAACCACTTCCCTAACAAACTGCACTTGCTTCGAACGCACCGGGAAGCCGACACCGTGAATTTTTGAATGAAAGAAGTAGACATCTCGATTTGACCGCGACATTTCCATAGCCGACTCACAACCCTAGGTTGACCTCACCAAGTCTAAAGCTGAATATCCGGTGATCTTCCACAGGACCGTTCTATGCTCCCCTCCCTAAGCCCCCGCTTTCAGGAAACTATTCTTTCCGCCACCGGAGCCTCTATGTTCGAGATAGTAGAGGTCATCCAGGAACTCTGGAGCGGATATGGTCACATCCTGCGTCTTCGACTGGACGAACGCTCCCAAGTCATTGTGAAACATATCCGGATGGCCAAAACTGAGAATCACCCGCGCGGTTGGAATTCGAATCTATCCCATCAGCGCAAACTTAAATCCTACCAAGTCGAAACCGCCTGGTATTGTCAGTGGAGCAAGCACTGCGGACCGGAAACTCGAATCCCAGAGCTCCTTGCCTTCGACGAACACAATGGGGAAATCCTCCTTATCCTCGAAGATTTAGACGCTTCAGGATTCCCCCTACGCGTCACCTCCACTTCTGCAATTCAGGCCTGCCTCGATTGGCTTGCAAATTTTCACGCCACCTTCATGGGAGTAGAACCCACTCACCTCTGGAAAACGGGCACCTACTGGCACCTAGCAACACGTAGCGAGGAGCTCGCTACCCTTGACGATATTAGGCTCAAGAAAGCAGCTCCAGCACTTGACCAAATCCTCCTAAGCACCCCCCACCAAACCCTCGTTCATGGAGACGCCAAACTCGCTAACTTTTGTTTTTCAAAATCGGAAGAACAGGTCGCGGCTGTCGATTTCCAATACGTTGGCGGGGGCTGTGGAATGAAAGATCTTGCCTACTTTATCGGATCCTGCCTCGACGAATCGAGTTGTGAAAAAAGAGAGGCCGAGCTTCTTAACCGTTACTTCTCAACCCTTCGCGGCAACCTCTCCGTCAATCGGCCAGACCTTGATCCAGAGGCTATCGAAACTGAATGGCGGGATCTCTTTCCCGTCGCCTGGACCGACTTCCACCGCTTTCTTAAGGGGTGGAGCCCGGACCATTGGAAAATCAATTCCTACAGCGAACGACTTACTCGTGAAGTCGTCGCTTCTCTCTAGAAGATTTTCAGATGAAACTCACATCAGACCAACTCAGCGAACTCGAATCGATTGGCATTAAAGCAGCCACCCGCGCCGGCGAAATGATTCAGAGCAAGGCCAAAAGCAATCATGAAGTTCTTCACAAGAAAGGCGGAAACTCCCTAGCATCCCAAGTCGTTACCGCAATCGATTTTGAAAGCCAGCGCCTCATTCTTGAAACTCTGAATGACACCTGCAAGAGGTTTGAACTCGGCCTTCTCACCGAAGAAAGTCCTGACGATTCCAGCCGCCATCAACACGACTACTTCTGGTGTGTTGACCCTCTCGATGGAACCCTCGCCTTCACCAAAGGAACGGCCGGCTATACGGTTTCGATTGCTCTCGTCTCACGCCATGGCAAGCCGCGAATCGGGATCGTTTTCGATCCTGACACTTTAACTCTTTACCACGGCATTTATCAGAAAGGCGCTCAAAAAAATGGCAAACCCTGGCAACTCCCGACACCTTCCTCGGCCTCCCCACTCACCTTGATGATCGACAACAGCTTTATCGCCCGGGCCAACGAACCGGAATTCCGCGATCAGCTCGAAACCTTCGCAACACAGAGAGGCCTCCTCGGCACTAAAATTATCAATCATGCCGGTGCCGTTCTTAATGCCTGCTGGGTTGCCGACCATGCGCCTTCTCTCTACTTCAAATTCCCAAAACCCAATCCCGGTGGGGGCTCTGTTTGGGACTTCGCTGCCACCGCGTGCCTTTTCAACGAACTCGGCCTCCCAGCCAACGACATTCATGGAGATCCCCTTCAACTCAACCCGTCTGGCGACACCTACATGAACCACAAGGGTGTTCTTTTTGCCTCAAGCCCAGATCTAGCGAATTCTGCCATCGAATTCTTCCAGTAAATTATCCTTCCACTTAACGAGAGTTTGCAGCCTGACTCTATTTCCTCCAGACTATTACGCATCCCACACAAAATGAGCGATCGAGAGCCACGCCCACCAAAAAAGACTCGTCGCTGCCAGGTTGCATCGCCAGCCAATGACAATCAAAACGAATCGGGTAAAAAAGAAAAGGCCCCAAAGCCAGCTGGCTTGATGGGCCCAACAAAAGCAGAGACTGCCCTATTACCACCATTCATCGGACTTTCCCTCGACCAAATCTACGTCCCTTCCTCCCGAGCCGAGTGCTATAATGCGGTCGAAGAAATACTTGCAGCAGGGGTCAGTGGATTTGATACCGAAGCCAAACCCACCTTCCGGGCAGGGCAAAAAAGTAACGGCCCACACGTGATACAATTCTCTCTCAGCGACAAAGCCTTCATCTTTCAACTCCATCATCCAGAGTGCGCAAAGGCCTCCTCAGAGCTGATCTCCTCGACCGCGGTCCTCAAAGTGGGATTTGGGCTTCAAAACGATCACAGCCAAATTCGTGTTCGACTGGGAATTGAGCTCAAGCACGTGCTCGATCTAGATCAAGTCTTCCGCAAGATGGGATATCGCGGGCAAATTGGGGTTCGTGGTGCCATGGGAGTTCTTTTGAAACAATGCTTCAAGAAATCCAAATCTACCACGACCAGTAATTGGGCGCGGCCTGATCTCACGTATCGCCAGCTCACCTACGCGGCCAACGATGCCTATGCGGCCCTTACAATTATGGGAGCCTTGGAAGCGGAAGGACTCATCTAAAAACCCTCTGGCACGCTCTAGCTCAAAATTCCACAGCAGTGTTTCCCATCTCCATAATTCATGGTAGAGCTTTCCGCGCATGAAACACGAAACACTTTGCCTCCACGGTGGACACCAGCCCGATTCCGATACCCATTCGCGCGCCGTTCCAATCTACAAAAGTACTGCTTTCACTTTCAACGACACCGAACACGCCGCCAATCTCTTCGCCCTTAAAGAGCTCGGGAACATTTACACCCGGCTAATGAATCCCACCACCGACGTACTTGAGAAGCGCATCTGCCTTCTCGAAGGAGCACACGAGCTCGCCGGCCTCGCTCACTCGTCAGGGACCGCTGCTATTTTTAACTCCATCATAAATCTTGCTCAGGCTGGCGACAATATCGTTTCAGCCCGCAATCTTTACGGTGGAAGTTACACCCAGTTCAATGACATCCTTCCCGCGCTTGGAATCGAGGTCCGCTTTGTTGACTCGCAAGATCCTCAGCAATTTGACGACGCCATCGATGATAAAACACGCGCTCTGTTCTGTGAGACTGTTTCCAATCCCGCACTCGAAGTTACCGATCTCGACGCCGTCGGCGCGATCGCCAAGGAAAACGGTATCCCCCTCATCGTCGATGCGACTTGCTCAACTCCATACCTTACCAAGCCACTCTCCCATGGCGCCGACATTGTTGTCCACTCCCTGACCAAATGGCTCGGCGGACACGGCACTGGTCTCGGTGGCATCGTTATTGATTCAGGCCGCTTCAACTGGGCCGGAGGCAAACACCCGCTCTTCGACAATCCCGACAACTCTTATCACGGATTGCGCTGGGGACACGATCTCCCCGACATGCTCGCCCCGCTTGCCTACATCCTTCGGATGCGTACCGTCCCCCTAAGAAATCTCGGTGCCTGCATCGCTCCAGACAACTCGTGGCAATTCCTTCAAGGTATCGAAACCCTGCCACTTCGCATGGAACGCCACTGTGAAAACTCACTCTCAGTCGCCAAGCATCTTAAAAATCACCCCGGCGTCGAGTGGGTCCGCTTTCCCGGACTCGAAGACGATCCTGAATTCGCGAAGAACGAAAAATACCTTCGCGGCAAAGGTGGAAGTGTTGTCGTCTTTGGAATCAAAGGGGGAGCAGAGGCCGGAGCCAAGTTCATCAACTCCCTCCAAATGTTCTCTCACGTTGCAAACCTTGGTGATGCCAAATCCCTCGCGATTCATCCGGCCACCACGACCCATTCGCAGCTTAGCTCCGAACAACAACTTGCGGGTGGAATCCGCCCAGAGCTCGTTCGCCTCTCCGTCGGTATTGAGCATATCGAAGACATTCTCGCTGACCTCGACCAGGCTCTAGAAAAGGCGTAGAAAAAAGGCCAACCTTGGTGATTAGTTCACGCTTCTGCGATATGCCCTACAGGGATAGGTATTACCTGATTACCCGGGCACCACGTGAGCTGAAATCTCCAAGCCTGGCCCTAATCGCCAATCTCACCCTAAATATGGTTCAAACGTATCAAACAAAATGAACTCCCTAGAAATCCCCGAAACCTGTGGAGTTCTTCTTCTACCCGACACCGTGCTATTTCCGCATGGCGGAATGCCCCTTCACATTTTCGAACCCCGTTACCAGGAAATGATTAATGACGCCTTAGAGGGAAACTGCATGTTTTGCGTAGGAAATCTTCTCGGCGATGATAGTAACGATCCTGATCGTTGTACTGCCCCCGTCGGGACGATCGGATTAATCCGCGCCTCGCGGGAAGCCAAAAACGGCACCTCAAACCTTCTTCTCCACGGCGTTTTTCGCGTCTATTTTGAGGGATGGCTCGACGACAAGTCCTATCCGCACGCCAAAATCAGACCCATTCTCGACACCACCCTATCCGCTGACGAGGAAGTAGAATATCTGGGTCGACTCAGACGCGCCATCAACCGAACTCTTTCCAGCTTTCCTTCCGAAGTAAACGAGCAAGTCAACGCCACTCTCGACAAAGCTGGCGATTCTGCGACCTGCTCTGATGCAGTGGCCCAACAGTTCATTCATGATCCAAATGATCGCCAACGCCTCCTCGAAACCCCTGAAGTTAGAAAGCGGATCGATTTTTTAATTAAATTTCTAAAAAAAGCAGGTCCCTCCGTCTAACCCAATGTGAGGTTTCTGATTCTCTTTTTGCTCATGGCTCCAGTAGGAGCCCAAACTCTTGGCGGCTTCGAACCATTTACCCAACAAAAAAATGGAGGAAGTTGGGCCTTTTTCAACTACGCAACCGATCAAGCGTTTGATGCTCCGTGGAACTTTTCGAACTCCGGAGATCCCGAAATTTACGCCACATTCACCGGAGGAGCCGGAGTTTCACTCTTCGCGGATGTCATGTCCTCGAATGGAATTTTTGTAGGGAATTACGCTGATGCTGGAATCGACACCATCCTTTGCGATATTTTCATTGAAGATATTAACACCTTCTCAGAAGTCGAATTCTTCATTCTTGCCGGTGACACCTTCTATTACAGCAACCCCTATGTCATCGGACAATCTGGCTGGACTGGTCTCACCAACTCCCTTTCAAGGGACCAGTGGTATATCTACGATGAAGCTGATCAACAGTTTCTTGAGGTGCCACTCACTCCCGCCATTCTCTTCAATGTAACGGAGATTGGTCTAAACTTCTACCCCTCCTCTACCGCTGCCGATGGCCAAATAGTTGCAGTCGACAATTTCAGCCTCCTGCCGGAGCTATCTTCTCCGAAGATCACAATTTCCACTAAAAATTCCACCGCCAAGTTATCATTCACCGGAATTGAGGGCATCCAATACACCGTCCAGACCGCCAGCAACCTAGACGAAAGCAGCTGGACAAATGTCGGTAACCCCTTCGAAATTGTTGGAGAATCGGAAAGAACTGTCCCTATGGTGAACAAAGGATTTTTTAGAATCCTCAGCCAACCCTTCTATATCGAAGCCCCCTAGCAAAAAAAACTTTCGCAAATCCCGCGTCTCTGCCTTATCCAAACCGCGATGAAAATCGTGGTCGCATACTCAGGTGGTCTTGACACCTCCGTCCTTCTCCTCTGGCTCAAAGAGAAATACAACGCCGAAATCATTGCCTATTGCGCGGATGTCGGACAAGCCGAGGAACTCGACGGACTCGAAGAAAAAGCTCTCAGCACTGGCGCTTCCAAGTGTTATATCGGTGATCTCAAAGAGGAATTCGCCGCCGACTACATCTATCCGATGTTTCAGGCCAACGCCGTTTACGAAGGCCGCTACCTCCTCGGAACTTCCATCGCCCGCCCCTGCATCATCAAAGGTATGCTCGACGTAGCCCGCGCGGAAGGAGCCGACGCTATCGCCCACGGTGCTACCGGAAAGGGAAACGACCAGGTTCGCTTCGAACTCTCGCTCAATGCCCTCGCTCCCGACATCAAGATGATTGCTCCCTGGCGGGATGATTCCTTCCGCGAGCAATTCCCTGGGCGCGCCGAAATGATCGCCTATTGCGAAGAGAACGGCATCAACGTTCAAGCTTCAAATAAAAAGCCCTACTCAATGGATCGGAACTTACTTCATATCTCTTTCGAAGCCGGTGCGCTTGAAGACACTTGGTATGACGGATCAACCGACACCGACAAAGACATGTATGTTCTTTCCGTCGCACCCGAGGATGCTCCAGACACTCCGGAATATATTCAGTGCCTCTTCGAAAACGGCAATATCGTGGGACTCAAAAACGAAAACCTTGCCGGCTATATTTCCGAACTCGCCGACTTCGAAGTGACAGGTGAAAAAGATGGCTACACCCTCCTCACCCCTTACGGAGTGATGCGTGTCCTCAACCACCTCGGTGGCAAGCACGGCATCGGCCGGATCGACATCGTCGAAAACCGCTTTGTCGGGATGAAATCCCGGGGCATTTACGAAACACCTGGAGGCACCATTCTTCTGGCAGCCCATCAGGACCTCGAGACCCTCACGATCGATCGGGAGGCCCAACACGTTCGCGACTCGCTTATCCCGAAATACGCCCAACTCGTTTACAACGGATTTTGGTTCGCTCCCGAGCGTGAGGCCATACAGGCCCTCGTCTCCGAAACCCAGAAAACCGTCAACGGCGAAGTCCGGCTCAAGCTTTACAAAGGAAACATTATCAATGCCGGACGCCGTTCTCCGAACAGCCTTTATGACGAGGATATCGCCACCATGGAAGGCGGCCAGGAGGAAGCCTACAACCAAAACGACGCCTCCGGCTTCATCGCTCTTAACGGTCTCCGCCTAAAGCAATTTGCGCGCGTCAACGACAAGTAAAGTAGACAATTTTTGTCGAACCACTCTCATAAAACCCAGGTCCGCTTGCGGCTCTGGGTTTTATGTTTAAACACAACACTCAAAGCAATGTCGCTTTTATACACAAAATCATCGCACCTCTCCTAGTAAAGGCAGCGCAAAATCGCTACTTTCCCAGTTCATATCAGGCCCGTAGTTTATCAATAAACAAATAGACACATCCTGACGAAAAACAAAATCCATGAAATTCATTTTTCTCGCGTTCATCTTATCGCTTCCCTTTCTCAACGCACGGGAGCCAATTTCGCTCTTCGACGGTAAATCATTGGAGCACTGGGAAGGCGATCCTAAGATCTGGCGGATCGAGGACAAGGCAATCACTGCATCCATTCCCGCTGGTAAGAATCTGGCCAAAAATCAATTTCTTTATTGGAAAGAAAAAGTCGCTGATTTCGATCTCTCCCTAGATTACCGAATCACCGGTGGCCCGACCGCTAATTCAGGCATCCAAATCCGTTCCAAAAAGGACGCGTCGGGACACGCCGCTGGATACCAGTGCGACCTTGACGACGGCAAGCTTTGGCTTGGCCGCATCTATGACGAGCACGGACGCGGCCTCATCGCCGAACGCGGAGCGCTCACCAAGATTTCACCCGACGGGAAAAACCATGTCCTTCCCTTTTCTGACTCCGCCTCCCTCACCCGCTTTGCCATAACCAACGACTGGAACCACTACCTTATCAAATGCCGTGGCAATCGTATCGAGATCCACATCAATGGCATTCACTTCACCACCCTCGAAGATTACCAGCAAAACCAAGCCGACCTTTCCGGACTCCTCGCTGTCCAAATTCATAGCGGCGTCGGCCCCGCCAAAGTGCAATTCCGTGACATCACCCTGACTCCCTTTGATCAGAAACAAACGACTCCCGCTAAAAAAGCATTGCCCGGAATTGTCCCTATCGACGCCCCAAATATCGGCTTCGAAAAAGGCAACTATGACGGATGGATCCAGACCGGCACCGTTTGGTCCAAGAGCCCTATTAAAGGAGACACCATCGCAACCCGTGGTCGCGGTAACTCGACTCACGACGGCGACTTCTGGGCCGGCGGATACGAAGTTTGGAACAGTGATGAAGCGCAGGGAACCCTCACTTCTACTCCGTTCAAGGTTACCCACCCCTGGGCCACTTACCGCATCGGGGCCGGACCACTCCCCGAAACGCGCGTGGAAATTCTCGACCCCACTTCCGGCGCAGTCCTCCACAAATCAAGCGGTCGCGGCCAAGTCGAAGATATGGCTCTCAACACCGTCG
>Ga0315322_10000115_pt1 | contig 50375 bp, 21 predicted proteins | sample M110021515metaG_FD_203461 | JGI IMG/M metagenome (GOLD analysis project Ga0315322, IMG submission 203461) | Ammonia-oxidizing marine archaeal communities from Monterey Bay, California, United States - M1 100m 21515 | ecosystem: Environmental > Aquatic > Marine > Intertidal zone | place: USA... | reverse complement strand
AGCAATCTTTCGATGCTGCAGTCCAAAGACACTTGCGATTGACTTGGAGTGCTCATCGTTTTGTATGTCGACGATTTCACATTCCCCGAAGTGGTTTCCCCCTCCGTAAGAACCGAGTTGTTCAATTTTTCGGTTGTAGTTCTGAAGACCTTTTCCACGTTGGAGTTCTTCCAAACGACGCCGAAGCGAGTCAGTGTTCCCATCGTGCCCGGTATGAAATGCATCTTCGCATCTTTCGGTCCAGAGAGCTGGGATCTGCAATTCCTTTGTGACCGTGCGTGAGGCACCGGTCGTTAGCACCTCGTTTCCGATCGAGTGTGGTACTTGTCGGCCTTGGGGAACGTGCCGCGATCCCTTCCCTGCTCCGGTTGGGATACGGCGACTGATCGCGTGAATCAGCTCACGCCGTGTACGTTTGTCGTCGACTGCATCCTCCGGCAAGTTCGTTTGTAGCAGACTCATTGAACATTTGATGTCGAAACCTACTGGCCCCGGATAAATGTGCGTTGGCGAAGCCAAGACGCAGCCGATGGGGGCACCGTAACCACAGTGAGCGTCGGGGTTCAGAATGACTTCGGTAACGCCGGGCGCTTGCCGACAATTGACGGCTTGCTGCAGGCAAATGGCATCAAACGAATTGCGGATGGATTCGTTGCCAAAGACTTTGACGGGGGCAACATGGTCGCCAGCGGGCAAGATAGCAGTCGCATCACCTGTGGGAATAAGTTGATTCACTGATCTGTCTCTACATTCGTGATTGAAGGCTGGCTTACCCAGCCAGACGCATGTCAGGAGTCAATCTGGGCTCTGCAGGTTCAGGGAGCCGAGCAAAAGCTGTCGGTTTTCTCAGGTTAAGAACGCGACCGCCATCGTGCTGCAGACAATGCCGAGGCCTGCCGCCATCAATGCAAGCGGTAGCTGGGTTGTCACATGATCCATCAAGTCACAACCGGTAAACATGGAGGACAGGATTGTTGTATCTGAGATTGGAGAACATTGGTCACCAAAGACGGCGCCGCCTAGAACTGCACCGAAGCAGATGGACAGATAAGTCGGGTCTGACTGAATCGACCAAGCAAGTGGCATCGCAATCGGAAATACCACCGCGTAGGTGCTCCAACTGCTTCCACATGCGAATGCAATCAACATGCATAGCAGCGTCAATAAAGCCGGGAGTGCGATGGCAGGGATGTTATCCCCCACCAAACGAACGATGTAGTCCGCTGTGTGAAGTTCTTTGGACACGAAACCGATCGTGACCGCCAGTCCCAGAATGATGGCTCCAATTGTCATGGTTTTGCATCCATTCAGGAAGCCTTCCATGATGTCGCTGACTCGCATCCCTCGCAGCCATGCAAGTAACATGGCGGAAAGCAAACATGCCATGAAAGCTTCATTGATAAATTTGGTGTCAAACAACATATACGGGATGATCGCGATTCCAAGCAAGACACTGATTGGAAGTAGGAAGTCCAGTAAACTTGGTGTATATCCAGCCGCATGCTGTTTAGTTGGGTCGAAGTCATCACTTTGCATCTTGAGCATTGGCGTGGCGTTGTCCGCGTCAAGTTTTCCAGTGTCCCTAGCTCGCCGCCGCGCAGCGGACATTTTTCTGCCAAGTAAAGGCCAAGCTTGAAGCGCCGACAGAAGCGTCATGCCAACGGCGATGAAGGCATAAAAGTTGTAGCGTATGCTTGAAAAAAAGAATGAGGTGCTGGTGTCAGTATCAGGAAAGCAACTTGGAACAGTTCCTACCACGAGAGTCGCAACGTACGCAGGCCATGCGTTGAAAGGCAGAATCGTGGCTACCGGTGACGCGGTGGAATCAACCACATACGAGAGTTCTTCGTGTGACACGCGGTGCCTGTCTGTCACTGGCTTGACGGTTGTTCCAGCTAGGACTGTGCTGACGGTACCACCTTGATGAAAAATACAACCCAGCAACCACCCAAACAACATCGACGACCTTGGTCCTTTTGCGATGCTACCACCAACTACCATCGCAAAATGGAGTGCGCCGCCTGTCTTCTCCCAGATGCCGAGCAGTCCACCGAGGCACCACAGGTAAAGCAGTAATATCTTTGCGTAATCTTGACTGCCCAACGCGGGAATGAAAAATTCTTCCACGAAATTGGCTTGCGACACATCCCCGGTCTGGAACCAGAGCACGAGGCTCGCGGATACAACCCCAAGGAACAGAGATACCAATACCTGCTTTGTGAGAAAAGCGAGCGTGATCGCCACGATTGCCGGTACCAAAGACAGGAAATTTGGATCGTCCATTTGAAATCTGTTGGATGTTAGGCAACGCTCAGAATGCACTTGATATTCTGATGGTCACGGTAATTGAAGTGGGCAGTAATTAAAGTGAGCAGCGGGGTTATCAAAATGCACGTCCTGCGGCCGAACGCCCGTTAATCGACGGGTGTGTGAGGGTTGTCGGAAGTTTCAGTCGACTGCTTGGTATGAATGCAAATTGCTGCTGAACCGAGCGGGTGGAACTGCTAAGGCAGCGTTTCATTTAACGCGTCGCTGCTTACTCAGATTTCAATTTAGCTGCAAAGCTGCGCAGAGGTTTGGGCAGGGGGAAGTGAACGGATTCTTCCCGGATAGTTTCCAGTTCAACAGTTGCATTGAATTTTTCTATGAGACAGTCGAGCGTTTGCTGAACGACTGACTCCGGTGCGCTTGCACCCGCAGTTATCAGTACGGTCTGTTCAGCGTTCAATGCGTTCATTTCCAGATCTTGCGGTCCATCGATTAGAAATGCGGTAATGCCACGGTCACTGGCAAGTTGTTTGAGGCGTTGACTGTTACTGCTGTTCTGGCTGCCAAGGACAATCACGACGTCAGAACGGTTAGCCAATAAGCGGACAGCTTCCTGACGGTTTTGTGTGGCATAACAGATGTCTTCTTTTGGTGGGCTTTCGATTTTTGGAAAGCGTTCTTTGATTTTTTTGATGATCCGATTTGCATCATCAACGCTGAGGGTTGTCTGCGTCAGGTAGGCAATTTTTGTTTCATCTTCAATCACCAAAGATTCAATACTCAGTTCATCTTCGACTAGAATGATTGCCTCGGGGGCTTCACCCATTGTGCCGATCACTTCGTCGTGGCCTTCATGTCCGATTAGCAGAATGGTGTAGTTCAGCTTGGCATACTTGATCGCTTCGAGGTGGACTTTCGTGACGAGTGGGCAAGTGGCATCGAGAGCATACAGGTTCCGGTTCCGTGCCGCATTTCGAATTTCGGGTGAAACCCCGTGCGCTGAGAATAACAGGACGCTATCGGTCGGAACTTCCTCGATGGAATCGACAAAGATAGCTCCCTTTTCACGGAACTGATCAACCACATATTGGTTGTGTACGATTTCGTGGTACACATAGACCGGTGCTCCAAATTTTTGTAGCGTCAAATCCAGTGATTCGATTGCCATGTTCACGCCAGCGCAAAAACCGCGTGGGGCTGCCAAAATGATTTTCATTCCCGTTCCAGTGCCGTGTTCCAATATCGTGGTGTCGTCTTGAATCGTTCTCATGCATCGCCGGATTTTGAATCCCCAGACGTTGACGCAGACGTTGACGCCAGGGGAATTGACCCTCCGGTAAGCGAACAGCATAACCGTGTAGTGGCATCGTCGTCTAACCATGGTCAAACTGGCATCTCTGCCCAGATGCTTCGCCAAGCGAGGAAATCGACGCGAAAAATCGCAACTTCGCATTACGAAAATTTTCTGGTTGCAAGTGTGCTGTTGCCGAAGAAACTTCGCCAGCCTTTTTACGACGTTTATGCGTTTTGCCGAACCGCCGACGATTTGGCGGATGAGTCACCGAATACGAAAGAGGCATTACGGGGACTTGAGCGTTTTCAGGATCAGCTTGATGCTGCCTTTGCAGGACGCCCCGCAGACCTTCTTTTCATTGCTCTCGAAACCACGATTCGGGAATTTGGAATCCCCAAGCAGCCTTTTGATGATTTGCTGGACGCGTTTCGGCAGGACCAGTATCGGAGTCGGTATGCCAGCATGGACGAATTGTTAGAGTACTGCCGGCGCTCAGCTAACCCTGTTGGAAACATCGTTTTACATCTTGGTAATTCGTATAACGACGAAAATAGTGTTCTTTCCGACCACATCTGCACTGGTTTGCAGTTGGCTAATTTTTGGCAGGATATTGCCAGAGATTTTGCCATGAACCGCATTTATGTTCCCAAAGAGCAGATGCAGCAGTTTGGAGTTAAAGAAGAGATGCTTGGTGATCGCGTCACTGCGGAACCGTTGCGGCGCCTATTGGCTAGTGAATGTGAGCGAGCCGAGAAGATGTTTCATGCCGGGCTTCCACTTTCGGAAAGTGTGCAGCCATGGCTCTCGAACGATATAAAATTGTTCGCACACGGTGGGTTGCAGACACTGCGAGCAATTCGTCGAATCAATTATGACGTGTTAGGTTCCCGACCAAAGGTCGGAAAACTACAGCAGTTTGGCTTGGTTTTACGTGCTCTTGTGCGGCGGCTGTGAATTCGCTGCCGCTTGGGGAAGGTGTGTTGAGAATGACCCCGCAGTCATCGACTCGACCTGCGGTTATCATATGGTCATGGATGTTAGTAGTTCCGTTGCTGCAAGTTATAAGCACGTTCGTCGGATTTCACGACAAAGCGGCAGTAACTTTTATCGATCGTTTTGGTTGCTTCCCAAGCCGAAACGCGAGGCAATGTGTGCGCTCTATGCTTTCGCACGCACAACTGATGATCTCGGTGATTGCGCAGAGCCGATTGCTCTTCGTACTCTCTGGCTAGGATGGTGGCGACAGACCGTTGCCATCAACTTGATTGGTGAGGGGTTGTTCGATCAAGTTATTCTTCCTGAGGGCTTGATTCCTGAGGGTTCTTCGACGGGGACAGAGAACTGGCCCATTGATCTACATCGGCGTGCGAAAGAAATTCTTCCGGCTTTGCGTGATTCTGCAAAGCGATATGAAATCCCTTCACGATATCTGCTCGAAATTGTGGATGGTGTGCTCGCAGATCAGCAGAAAACTCGATTCGATACTTACGAACAAGTCGAGCATTATTGTTATCTGGTGGCATCTGCGGTGGGATTGGCTTGTATCCACATTTGGGAATATGAAGATCCGATTCCTAGTTCATCCGCTATCGATTGTGGTTTGGCATTTCAGTTGACTAATATCCTCCGGGATGTGCTGGAAGATGCTCAGCGTGGCCGCATTTATCTGCCGCGACAGCATTACGAGCAACACGGGCTCAGTGAAGACGATTTGTTGAAGCCTCGACCAGACGATCGTTTACATTGCCTTGTGTTGGATGAAGTCACACGGGCACGGAGGCTGTTCGATTCTGGCTGGGGCATCTGGGATTCGCTACATCCTGACGGAAAACCAATGTTCAGCATGATGTGGAGAACTTATCGCCAATTGTTGGAACGCATTGCTGACTCTCCCAAGTCAGTTGCTTTGCATCGCATTCGTCTGACACCGAAAGCAAAGTTCGGCATTGTCTCAAGACACTTTTGCCCTCCGCTGTTTCGTCGTCTGCCAGTACCGCCGATGGAACTGGGAATGCCGGAAACCGAATCGTGAATGCAGGTGCTCGCTCAGTGGAAGCCACGGATCCGAAAAAGCGTGTGGTGATTGTGGGCGGTGGTCTGGCAGGACTTTCGGCGGCTGAGTGTTTGTCGCGGAACTGTTCGGATCGCTTTGATGTTTTGCTACTGGAGGCCAAACGTTCGACAGGTGGACGTGCTGGGTCTTTCCAAGACAGCAAGACAGGCGGGACCGTCGACTACTGCCAGCATGTTGCAATGGGATGTTGTACCAATTTCTTAGGGCTTCTTGAGAGACAGGGCTTGGATGCCCAACTGCATCGATACACCCGCTTGCAGTTTTTTCACCCTGATTACCCCGCGAGTACATTTGAGTCATCTCGTTGGCTGCCTGCTCCTTTTCATCTCATGCCCGCGCTATCGGGGCTCCGTTATTTGAATCGAGCTCAGCGGCGACAAATCAAGCGGGCTCTGTTCAAGCTCTTTCGGACAAGTCCGGCAGAATTGGGGGATGCGCTGGCTGAACGTTGGCTTTCTTCCCACGGACAAGATCTGAACACAATCCGAGACTTCTGGAATGTCATTGTCGTCAGTGCCCTTGGTGAGTCGATTGACCGAGTTTCACTGGCTGCAGTTCGCAAGGTTTTTGTCGATGGGTTTGCGGCAGCACGCGGCGCATCGGACGTGCTTGTGCCTAAGCTTCCTCTCGTTGAGCTGATTGGCGGACATTTAACTTCTGCCATTGAAAGACTTGGAGTTGAAGTCAAGACCGGTCAAGTGGTCCGCCAAATCTCAGCGGAGAGCACTGGTGGGATGGTCGTGACGGCTGATGGCGTGGTGCATCAGGCAGATCATGTTGTTATTGCCGTGCCTTGGCATTCCGTAAACGATCTGATTCCTGCCGCTGCCGTCAAAAGATCGGAAATTTTGGCCGCATCACCTGCGTCGCCGATTAGTGGTTTGCACTTGTGGTTCGATCGACAAATTACTGATCTTCCAAATGCTGTACTTGTGGGATCTGTCGCTCAGTGGGTATTCCGGCAGCCATGGGAAGAGGATCAAGCGTCAGCTGGTTTTTACTATCAAGTTGTGATCAGTGCCTCGCAGTCAGCCCGCTGCCTGCCTCGGCAAGAATTGATCGAAATCGTGATGAATGAGTTGCAGCATGCTTTTCCGGCAGCTCGGCAAGCGACATTGGTGCAAAGCAAAGTAGTCACGGATCCCAAGTCCGTTTTTTCCATCACTCCTCAATTTGACGGTCTTAGGCCACCATCTCGGACTGGTTTGCCGTGGCTTCACTTGGCGGGTGACTGGATTGCGACCGGTTGGCCTGCGACCATGGAAAGTGCTGTGATCAGCGGAAGAATGGCAGCTTCGAGTCTCGTTGAGCGTGAATTTGGGGGCAAACTAGAGGTCGATGCAGGTCTGCCACGGAACTGGCTCACACGACAGTTGATCAAGTCATAACGGCGGTTTGCCGCCCGGCTACCATAGTGCTGAGAGAGCCAACTTTAAGAGAATGACCGTGGATGATTCACTACCCCCAGCGTTAGCCGAACGATTTCGCTGGCTAGTAAGCCCCTCAAATGCTCAATCGCAGCCTGGCGAGTTTGTCCTCTATTGGATGCACAGCGCGATGCGAGCGCACGAGAATCCAGCACTAGACGTGGCGATTTGCCTTGCTCGCCAAAATGGCCTGCCGCTGCTTGTCTACCACGCCCTCTCGGAAGATTACCCCTACTCCTCGGATCGTTTTCACGCATTTATCTTGCAGGGTCAGCGTGATGTGCAGCGGGAATTGGCAGATCGGGGTATCGAGGCCCACTTTCACCTTGCAAGAGATGGGGAGCGAGGACCTCACCTGCGAGACCTAACTCGGCAGGCTGCTGTACTGGTGACCGAGGATATGCCCGTTCAGCCACTCGCTGGCTGGATGGAAAGGTTGGTCAGTCGCACTTCGACTCCCATCGCGATGGTCGATGCTTCGTGTGTCGTGCCGATGCAAATGAGTCCCAAGTCGTATCAGCGGGCGTTCGAATATCGAAAGGCAACGCAAGAATTGTATGAAGAACGGATTGATCAGGAGTACTTCGAACAGGAGGTCGATTGCAGTTTCTATCAGAGTCCCCTGCCCTTCAAGTCACTCAACCTTCAGGACATTTGTCTTGCGACTTTGATTTGCGAATGCCGCATTGATCACTCCATCGCTCCGGTGGCGGATACGCCCGGCGGTACGCGGGCAGGTTATGCTCGCTGGAATCGATTTCGGATGCACGGGTTGAAGCTTTACGAAGAGGAACGCAATGACGCCAGCAACCGCGATGGCGTTAGTCGAATGAGTGCTTACCTGCACTTCGGGATGGTTAGCCCTTTTCGGATAGCGAGACAGGCGGCGGCGGCAGGAGCGGACAAGTATCTCGACGAACTTCTGGTCTGGCGAGAGCTTTCGTTCAACTTCTGCTTTCACAATCTTGATGTGCTCGATTCTCTTGATGCGTTGCCAGATTGGGCCCACGAGACTCTCAATGAACACGCATCGGATGCAAGAGAGAGCCATTACCCGTGGGAAATTTTATCCCGCGGAAAGACGGAACAACCGCTGTGGGATGCATGCCAACGCAGTTTGATCAAGCACGGCGAATTGCATAACAACGTACGGATGACGTGGGGAAAAGCTTTCCTAGGTTGGGCTCCATCACCTGCCGCAGCCATGCGTCTCACGATGGATTTAAATCACAGATACGCGCTCGATGGCAGAGATCCGTGCAGCTACGGCGGCGTGTTGTGGTGCTTTGGCCTTTTCGATCGCCCGTTCCAACCCGCTGGTAAGGTGTTTGGAAAAGTTCGCGAACGTCCCTGCGAAACCCATCAATCTCGCTTGGATCTGGATAAGTTCGAGACGTCTGTGGATCGACCCATTGCGGGCAGGATTCCAAGGATAGCGATGGTTGGTGCCGGAGTCGGCGGACTGATGGCATCGAGGTGTCTTCAGGATCACGGTATTGATGTAACAGTTTTTGATAAGTCGCCGGGAGTCGGAGGACGGTTGGCGACTCGACGAGAGGCGGGTTTGGCATTCGATCATGGCGCGCAGTACTTCACTGCGCAGGACACGCGGTTCACTCGTTACGTACGCAGTTGGATTCAGCAGGGTTTGATCGAGCCTTGGATGGGTCGCATTGTCAAACTTAAGTTGGATGGCAGTTGTGAGGACCAATATGGAACTCCGCGATATGTCGCTGTTCCGGGTATGAATAGTTTGGCTGAGCACATCGCTGAAAATCTGGATCTGAGAACGAATACCTGTATTTCAAAAATGGATGCTGTTGATGGGAAGTGGAGCCTCATTGATACGGCGGGAAAAGAGGCTGGAACATTTGATTGGGTGATCCTTAATTGCCCTCCCAGGCAGAGTCTGAAAATAATTGATGGCCAATCGGTTCTTTCGCGGCGGATTGCCGAAGTCAAGATGGATCCCTGCTGGGCTATGATGCTGACGACAGCAGATCTCGGTGATGCCGATTTTGACGGTGCGTTTCTTGACGAAGGACCACTTTCGTGGATCGCCCACGACGGCGGCAAGCCACGGCGTCGTGAGCAGGGAGCTGTCACAAATTGGACGATTCATGCCTCAGCTAAATGGTCCGAGGAACATTTAGAGTGTTGTCCGTCGCAGATCCAAAGCGAATTGATGCTTGCGTTTGAGCAAGCAGTAAGAAAGAAGGTCGAACCTCTCCACTGCAAAGTACATCGTTGGCGTTATGCACTTCCCAAGGCGGCTTTGGAAGAGCAGTGTCTTTGGGATCCCATCGCCGGTATCGGAGCTTGCGGAGACTGGTGTTTCAGTCCCAAGGTTGAGGGTGCTTTCTTGAGCGGCTTCGCGATGGCAGGGACTCTTTTGCGGCATTTGACGATCGACCGGCCCGCTGCGAATATCCCATCCAGGTTACCCGCGGCAGCGTTGGCCCAGGCGAACGCTGCCGCCGGACAGCAGCAAGGTGAAACTGGCTGAAGATCCGACTGGTCGCGGCCTTCGAGCGATCTAGAAATGGAACATGGCAGAATTCTGTTCGATTAACCATTGCCGAAGCACAGAGGCTCAAGCTGCATCGATTCGGCTTTGCAGTTCCGTAGCCAGATCGTTGATGTGGATCCGACTTTGCTCGAGTGAGTCTCGGTCACGAACTGTCACCGTTTGATTTTCCAGTGATTCGGTGTCGACCGTGATACAAAAAGGTGTTCCTGCCTCGTCTTGGCGACGGTACCGTCGCCCGACTGCTCCTTTTTCGTCGTAAAACACCGTCATGTGCTGTTTCAGATTCCCGTAAATTTCTCGGGCAAGTTCGGGCATCCCGTCTTTTTTTACAAGTGGAAATACTGCGGCTTTGATCGGTGCGATTCGAGGGTGAAGTTGCATCACTGTGCGTGTTTGCATTTTACCTTTTTCGTCCGGTGCTTCGTCTTCGGTAAATGCTTCGCACAGAAACGCAAGCACTCCACGGTCCGCACCGGCGGATGGTTCGATGACATGGGGTACAAACTTCTCGCCTTGAATCTCATCACGGTAGCTGAGATCTTTGCCGCTCCCACGGTATTTGGGTTTCCCGTGTTCATTGAGTTCGACTGTCATGGGACTGGTCGAAGGATCCAATTTTCCTTCCATGTGGCTTCGAAGATCAAAGTCACCGCGATGTGCGATGCCCTCAAGTTCTCCATATTCACCTTCCGGCAGGAAAGGGAATGCATATTCGATATCAGCGGTGCCAACGCTGTAGTGGGCAAGTTCTTCAGGATCATGTTCGCGCATGATCAGGGAATCGCTTGAGAGTCCAAGAGAAACGTACCAGTTCATTCTGCGGTCACGCCAGTAACGGTACCATTCTTGGGATTGGCTGGGATGGCAGAAGAATTCAATTTCCATCTGTTCGAATTCACGTGAGCGGAAGGTGAAATTTCGCGGGGTGATTTCGTTGCGAAAACTCTTTCCGATCTGTCCAATGCCAAATGGAACACGGACTCTGCTGCTGTCCAGAACATTCTTGAAGTTGACAAAAATTCCCTGGGCAGTTTCGGGCCGTAGAAAAGTCGCGTCCTCGTCACCGCCGAGTGCACCAAGCGTTGTTTTGAACATCAGGTTGAACTCGCGTGGTTCTGTAAGCGTGTCAAGATTCTTGGCGTCAGGACCCAACACCTCCGTCGTCGAATCGAGTTTATCCAAGGTGATGGACTCATCTCCCACTGTTATCTTGTCTGCATCTTTGTTTCGTAGACGAAAGAACTTCATGCCACGCCGACGAACATCGTCGAATTCGGTCTCGATGTCAGCCAGCGTCGATACAAAGATCTTTCTGTCCTGATATTCCACCCACCGGCCACGAACCTGATCAAACCGATATCGCTTTTTCGATTCTTTGCAGTCGACCATGTGATCATGGAAAAGGTCGTAGTGACCACTGCACTTCCATACCTGCGGGTGCATGAGGATGGTGCAATCCAATCCCACCATTTCAAAGTTCGAAGGGGCTGCATCAGGCTTCAATAATTCATTGTGGCCGGCAATCATGTCTTGCCACCACGCTTCTTTGAGATTGCGTTTCAGCTCAACACCCAGTGGTCCGTAGTCCCAACACCCCTGAACGCCACCATAAATTTCGCTGGATTGAAACAGAAAGCCACGTCGCTTGCACAGCGACACAATTTTTTCCATCGACTTCATAATGATTCAGTGGTTGAGCTTGGGTGAAGCTGGGGCGGTTGGTGATTTCCGCAAACTGTAGAGGTTTTGAACTTGGCTTCGTAGGCCAGCAGGCGTTCCGAATAAAGATTCGAGGACCAGATTTTTTAGACGTGCCTGGTGAATTGACCAGCGAAAACCGTTTCGGGGTCTCGCAGAGACCTCAGCCGAAACAGTGATTCCTCTGGTGATCAGCGGTGACTCGAATTAACTGAGTCGCTGTCAGGTGGACAGAAACACATTAATACTTGTTCAAAAAGCCACCGCCGTAAGCGGGGGCAGCAATTTGGGTTTGGCCTCCCGTGGCCGTGGTTGCTTGAGCATTACCGCTGATCTGGTGGCTTAGTTTGGCGACTTCGGCCGCAGCCATCGGTTGAGCGGGGTTGATTGCGAGGCTCTGCTGGTAATTTTGCAGAGCCTGCGGTAGGTCGCCCGATTGTTGACGTAGCTGGGCAAGTGCGAGCCAAGCCCTTGGATTGTTGGCGTCTTTCTGAACGGCATCTTCTAAGTATTTCATTGCCGTGCCGGGATCATTGGCTTCCTCGTAAAGGCGAGCCAGCTCGATTCTTGCTTCTGCGTTCGCAGGATTCTGGGTGGCCCAGTTCTTCATCAGGGCAAAGGCGCGGTCATTGCGGCCGGTGTCCACGAGAAGAACGGCTAGACCCCTGTGACACTCTAGGTGGTTTGGGTCGTGGTCGAGGCATTGGTTGTAGAGTGACTCAGCCTGTGTCAGCATCTCTTGGTCACCCCGTTGGTTCCCCAAACGGTGGGTAGTGGCCGCAAGGTTGTAGTAACCGTCAGCATTTTCCGGATCGGTAGCAATTACCTTCTGAAACCGCTGAAGGGCCGCTGTGTATTGCCCTTGCTCGTAAAGTTGCGTCCCTGTCGTGTTGTGGCCACTAGCAGCCCATTGGCAGCCTACGGCTGTCAGAAGCAGGGTTGCGGGCAAGACATGGAGAAAAATTCTGAAAGGAGCACGGATCTGTGCTCGATTTACCCATCGGCTGCCGAAGTAAGTAGGTGAGCCGGAGGTTTGATGACGAACTAGGTTCAGCAGGGCCATTTTTCGTGTCTTCCTGACGCGGGTGGCTTTTGTTTGCCCAGAAAGAGGGGTTCTTATGTTCACTCTTTCAGGGATGCGTTTTATCCGAATTCGATGGTCGGTAGCGATCGGACGTTATCAACCCTACGTCAAACCTTGCAAGACCGGAACTTTTACCCTGAGTCCTCCGTCAAACACGACTGGGCCGGAGTATTGCCGGAATACCAATTACAACCGCGCCAAACTGACCTAAACCCAGTGCCACAGACGATTTTCGTTGCTTAATCAAGCTGTCCAACTACACTCCGAGGCTGGTTCCAGCTCCGGAATCTGTTGACCAGATGGATGATTTAACGATCGTCTTTTTTCAATAAATATCCTGTTGGACGCTTTTTTGTGTCCCGCTGGATCCGATTTTTATACAAGAGACAACTCCACCGCGCAGGGAAGGCAGTGGGGCTGTTTAACACGATTGCCAATTGAATTTGGCACCCTGAATACAGAGGCTGCTTGATGACTCTCCGTGACTCGAGTGTTCGCAACGTTCTTCGCAAAGTCGACCGCAAAACCAGCGGGCGACTTCGTGACAAGCGTCGCCGTATGGAACGACGCCTGTTGTCGGAATCGTTGGAACAACGGCAATTGCTGGCAGGGCCTAGCATTTCCGGAATCCAGCCCAGTGAGGGCGCTCTGCTCGGTGATGGCACCGTGCTGGACGTTTCACCGCGCGAGCTGGTGTTTCAGTTTGATGACGATACCAATTTGGATGCTCGAACGCTTTCAGCCATTCGCATCACTCAGGCGGGTGATGGAGGAGCGTTCGATTCTGCCACTGCTTTGACTGACTTGGGGACTAATGGCTTGCTTGCCGTTGAGTTCAGGTCGGTAGAAAGTGGTTTGGTCGGAAATGGAATTCGGGTAGAAATCACTGCAAACCCATTAGCTCAGGTGCAGGCACCTGTGATCACGGTGAACGGCCGAGTGCTTGAGGTTGAAGTAAGCAGTAATCCCGCTGCTGAAACGACCATGCAGGATCTGATTTCAGCGGTCGGGGGTGACGCCGAGGCATCTGGTCTGGTCGAAGTGATTCAGGTTAGCGGCTCTTCCCTGTCTCCTTTCGGGCAGGAGATAGGAAGTGGCTTGACAATCACGCTTGAAGGAGCCAATTCAGCTGAAGGCGTGACTGACTTCGGAACAGGTGCGGTGCAGGTCCGTTTCGTATCGCAAACCCCTGGTTCCGAAGGACTGGGAACCAGTCTGCAATTTGAGCAACGAAACTTTGGTGGGCCAGCGTCCCCACTGGTTGTTGTGAATGGCAGCACAGTCTTGGTGCAGCTTAATAGCACCACTGGTAGCGAATCCACGGCTCAGGAACTCATTGACACGATCAACAACGATCCTGCAGCCTCTGCCTTGGTGTCTGCATCTTTGCAGCAGGGCGATCCACTGGCCTTGATCGGTGCATCATCCGCACTTCCTAGTTCGTTGGAATTGACTGGTGTGTCTGATGAATCAGTCGATCCGGGCTACATCGGATTTGGTGATTCATCCCGTGAGGTTATTTTCCGCTTTGCAGAGCCTTTGGAGGATGACCTCTATAAAATCGAAATTTTTGGTAGCGGACAGAATGCGCTCCGTAATCTCGGTGGCGAAGCGTTTCAGGATGGCACGAATTTTACAAGACAGTTCAGCATTAACTTGGGGCCCAAGGTGGCTGCCGTTGTGCCCGAACCGGTGCGTCGCGCTGCCAATGGTGAGTTGCAGCCAGAGGTGGGCAAGATAGAGATCCACTTCAACAACGATAGGCTGGATCAGACACGAGCGGAGGATACAAGTTATTACGCCTTGATCTTCACTCAAGATACCGTTGGTAATATCGACGATGTTCTGGTTGAACCGGATAGCGTCACTTATAACAGCACGACTAACATCGCAATGCTCGACTTTGGCGCGCCACTGTCGCGACTTCCGGTGGACCCAAGTAATTTGGCCGCGGGCTTCTTGACGGGTGCTGCTCGTCTCAGGGTTGGTGCTGACATCAATGCTGACCCGGGACTGGATGATCGTAGTCCGTTTGTAGCACCGCTGGAAATTGCTTTGGATCCTGTTAATCAGGAACCAGGTGACTCCTTTGGAACCGCATTCGATGTGTCCAGTGTGCTCGTTGACCCAGTCAGCTCCATCTCGAATACTTCGGTGCGACTGACAAGTGAGATTGTTAACACCAGTTCCTACGGTCTGGATTTGCCGGGACCGGATATGGAAGGCGTTCGACGGATTCGCGAAGATGATCCGTCGCGTCTTGACCGGAATGTGCCGCTTGACTACGTGCGTCAAGGCGCAGATTCCGTTGATGGCATCTCAGTGATTCAGTACAACTTCCCGCACAAGTGGGTTGGAGATGATCCGACCGTGCCGGGAATCGAGCAGGATCGCGATTACTTCAGCATTATCACAGAACAGCAGAAAGATCGCGTCCGTGAAGCGTTAACTCAGTTCAGCCAGTACCTAGGTGTGAACTTTGTCGAAGTTGAGGGAGCTCCCACTCAGGAAGCTTTCATCTCAATTGTGGTTGGCGATCTCTATGGCGCTGTCGAAAATCCAGACGAGGCCGATGATCAGGCTTTCAGCGCCGAGGGTGGGCTTGCAGTCGCAACCCGCGATCAAAACGGGGATGGTGTTGATGATCTTGCGGTACTTGATTTTCAAGACTTCGATGATTCCACCGATGATACCTATGGCGGGAAATTTTTCCGTGGCGGGATGTTTGCTGTTGGACAATTACTTGGTTACGGGTATGCGGATGACCTGCCACAACCTGTTAGCCAGAGTTCTGAATTCATCTTTTCGCCTGGGACGGATAACGAAGCTGCCTACCCCAGTGCTGCCGATATAACACATGGCCAATATTTGTACCGGCCTGAGGGACAAGATATCGATCTCTATCGATTTGAAGTTCCAGTAAGTGGCAAACTCTCTGCCGAAACCATTGCCGAAAGGTTGGGCGAACCGAGCTTACTTGATTCTGTGATCCGTGTTTATCAATTGGGCGCGGACGGTGCATTTGAAGAAATTGCTGGTAATAACGACTACTTCAGTAACGATTCTTTAATCGACATCGAAGTGAATGCGGGCACCTACATGATCGGGGTGAGTGCAAGCGGTAACGCAGAGTACGATCCAACGATTGAAGGTACCGGATTCGGTGGTGTATCTGAGGGAGAGTATGAGCTGGTACTTGATTTTCGACCGAATAGTACGACAGGCCTGACCGACACCACCGGTATTGCATTGGATGGTGATGGTGATGGTCGTCCCGGCGATGTTTTCAACTTCTGGTTCGTGCCGGCAGATGTGAACAGCACACTCTACGTGGATAAGGCAGCAACTTCTGCTTCCGGTAACTTGGGCACATTGACGAACCCATTCCGCGAAATTGATCAAGCCATTGCTGCAGCCACCGAAGGGATGACCATCCGAGTGGTCGGCAACGGTGGTGTCGACGGACGTATCGAGACGTTGGAGGATAACTACAGTTATCAAATTGGCTATACGCTGAATTCGTTACCACTCAGTGATGGTCAGAAACTGGAGTTGCCAAAAGGCGTTCGCATGGTCATCGACTCTGGTGCCATCTTAAAGATGAGCCGCAGTAGAATTGGAGTTGGTAGCGCGTCACTGGTAGATCAGAGTGATGCTTCATTGCAATTGTTGGGCACACCTAGTTTCATCGCAGAGAACGGTTTGCCGGCTCGTGACTCATCGAATCGGATCATTCCGGGTAGCGTTTTTATTACCAGCATCAACGATGATTCGATCGGTGCTGGAAACACAACTGCGACTGGCCCAAGTGGGGGAGATTGGGGTGGTGTTGATTTCCGTGGTGATCTTGATACCGCGGATGAGTCCCGCCGAAATCGTGAAAGCGAGGGGGTGTTCCTGAATCATATTCAGTACGCTGATCTCAGGTATGGCGGTGGTCAAGTGGACATCGGAGGACAATCGCTTGTTGTGTCTCCGATCGACATGGCCGTCACGCGGCCAACGATTATCAACTCTGAAATCAGCCTCAGCGCGGATGCTGCAATGGCAGCCACTCCGGATACATTTGCAGAGACGCGCTTCACTGATCCGTATTATCAGGCCGGTGAATCGTTCTCACCCGACTATGACCGGATCGGGCCTGTGGTTTGGGGCAATACAATCGTTGACAATAGTATCAACGGGCTCTTCGTTCGAATTCAGACAAGGGCAGGCGCTGAGTTAGAACAGCTCACAACAGCAGCTCGTTTCAATGACGGCGATATTCCGATCGTCATCACGGAGAACTTGAAAATAGCGGGAACTGCCGGTGGGCCTGTGCTCCAATCGACGGCTCCTTCATCCATTCTGGTTCAACTCTCGCAGGTAGCTGGCGGTGATGTTCCCGCGGATGATGATACTTACGTTTATCGCATTACAAATGTTGATAGCGCAGGTGTCGAATCTGCCTCAAGTTTGCCCACCGTGTTAGTGACTTTGACTGGAGGTGGAACCGCCGGGATTCAGCTTCAGCAGTTGCCACTGGTTGGTAATGGCAGCGGATTTACAGGACGACGACTCTACCGAGCCGATGTTGGTTTGGGGGGCGTTGTCGGCGAATATCGTTTGGTTCAGGAATTGAATGCGAGTGATTCGACCGCGCTTGATCAAGCAGCGTCAGGAACCACCCTGCTGTCCACCGAAGAAAGTGTTCTTCGCAGCCGACTGGATGCCAGCCTGGTGGTCGATCCCGGCACGGTTGTGAAACTCGATGGCGCGCGGATTGAAGCGACTTTCGGTGGAAATTTGATCGCCGAAGGTGCCCCTGGTTTGCCAGTTGTTTTCACCTCTTTGAAGGATCAACGCTATGGCGGCGGTGGAACTTTCAACACCAATGATCAACCTGAGTCATCGGCTCTTTCACCAGGTGACTGGGGTGGAATTTATGTTGGGCAGACCGGCTCAGCTAGCCTCGACCAAGCAGTTGTTGCAGGTGGTGGTGGAACCACGCGAATCGAAGGTGGATTTGCCTCCTTCAATGCGATTGAACTTCATCAAGGTGATCTGCGTCTCGCCAATACTCGCCTGGAGTTCAACGCCGACGGACAGGGCGCGCCCGGAGGCGACCGAGTTGGAAGGGCAACTAACAGCGACGCGACTGTGTTCGTGCGTGCTGCACAGCCTGTGATTCTGGACAACGAGTTCGTTGAGAATCATGCGCCTGCCATCTCGATGGACATTAATTCGTTCACCGCTGCCGAGATGTCCGACCACGGTCGAGCAACCGGCCGCATTGATGCGAGTTCCATTGTGGGTAACAGTGGTCCGTTCGTTCAAGGCAACGCTCTCCAAGATAATGATATCAACGGTATGATTGTCCGCGGGGGACAGATGACCACCGATGGCACACTTGATGATGCTGGCATGGTTCATGTCGTGCGAGACTCGATCGAAATTCCGAATCGACACATCTTTGGTGGGTTGCGGTTGGAGAGTGATGCACGCAGTAGTCTCGTCATCAAGTTTGAAAGTGCTGAAAATGAGAATGCTGGCATTGTCGTCGGCGGGACACTTCTCAATGGAGAGGTCGAGTTTCGAGATATTGCGAGTCGGCTTGGTGGTAGTTTGCAGTTGCTTGGGCAACCAGACTTTCCCGTGGTGCTGACCACTTTGGCTGATGATAGCGTGGGCGCAGGATTCACAGTCGACGGGATAGCCCAGCGGGATACTAATGGCGATGGAATTGCATTCGGTGATCTGTCAAATCAAGGTCTGGGAGGACTTCCGACCCTTCCTACGGGGCCAGAGGTCAACAATGGGCTTACGATCGATAATGACGTCGATGTGAATCTGCCAGGATTCTTCGAAGCCACCATCGACGATGGTGCCGATGTCGTGGCATCGGGTGTAACTGTTGAGGACTTATCAGCCAACGTAACGCTGATTAATCAGGACTACATCTTTGCCTACAGTACTTACGTGACGACGGCCACCGGAGTCGAGCAACTCAGTGCGACCACGATCACGCAGCCGGCAACACTCATCGCTGATGATGTTGTGGAGAGTCGTGGTAACTTTGCTGGCCCGAATGGTTTGGTGTCTTGGACAGCGACATCAAGTTTTGTCAACGGTGTGAGCAGGCTGATCACGACGCTGGATCTTGACAGTGGCGTTCAGCTGATGGGTGACATCCAAGTCGTATCTTACCTTGATGAGGATGTTGGCTTTACCGATGATGATATTATGGTGACTACCGGGACTCCTGGGGTTGATGGATTCCGTGTGTTTACGCTCGATGGGTCTCAAAGAGTCGGGTTCTCGCAGGGTGGCTACTATTCAGAAGATGGTCTCAATCAAGTCAATGCAACCTACACCGGTTGGGCCGCGGATAAGTGGGCGGACTTGCGAACTGCAATCGCTGCTGGTACTCAGACCTACAGCATCGCAGGCGATATTGACCTTGCTGATCTGCCAGTAAGTGCTGATCCAGTCTTTGGTCAACAATATGGACCAGCCGATGTAACCACCGCATTCGCTTGGAACACAAACAGTACATCCACCAACGCAAAGGTCACAACTTTCTTGGAGCTCTTGGCTCGTGACCCTGCAATTGCTCCACCGCTTTTCGATTTCGAAGCTGGCCTGTGGGACGGTGTTGTGATTCGTGAAGGAGCCGACGATAGAAATGTAGCCGCTTTTGCAGAGACCGAACCAAGTCGTTCAGGCTTTGTGGATACGAACGCTATCCCGGGACAATCCCAATTTCTTGGTGAACTAGCTCCTAATGAACAATCGGGTGATGAAAATAGACGGCTCGGTTTCATTGTTAACGGCACAGTCAGTCAACGCGATGATATCGATGTCTTCTCATTCGTTGCAGAAAGCGCGACTGAAGTTTGGTTTGATATCGATGGTGCTGGCAGTTATCTGGACAGTGTCATTGAGTTGGTGAACGTCAATGGTGTCGTTTTGGCATCGTCAAACGATTCGATTCTTGCTGAAACAGATGAATCAGCAATTTACACCGATCCGTCGATGAATCCCGGAGCCGCGCAGCAGTTGACTGTCGTCAGCCAACCTCTGCCCGTGCAGCAGTTGACCGTCGACCAAACGATTGCTAACGCGACCGAAGGTGAACTGCTGCTGAATCTGTCCGGATTCGAAGATCCTGTCCCCGTGTTGGTGGAAGATTTTCAGGCTGATCCAGCCAGAGCAGTTCAGGCCGCGCTCGCAGTAGCCTATCCAGATAAGTTGGCAACAGTGATAAGCAATCCACTGCAAACGAATCCTTCCGAGGATATCGTGATTCAACTGATCTTTGACGAACAGGAGTTCACGGTCGACTCGTTGCCTGAAATCACGATTGATGGGACTGCTGTAATTGGCGCCGTAGTCACTGGAACTGTTAGCGAGACTTTGTTGCCGTGGCAATTGCAGGATGATTACAGCATCAATGCCAAAGATGCAGGTTTCCGTGTGGTGTTGCCAGGAGAACTTGGTACCCGAAACCTCTATCACGTTCGAGTGCGTGCCAGTAATACGCCTGATCCGTTGGATTTCGTGACTCTGAATGACCCGTCCAAGGTTCGTGACGGTCTGACGCTGGGTGGGTACGAAATGCAAATTCGTTTGCAGGAAGGCAATGAACGAGCGGGCACACAAGTTCGCCTCTCGGAAATGCGTTTTGCGACGACTGGACTGCAGATCATCGGACAGCCCCTGCATTCACCGTTGTTGGGTGAAGATCATGAGACAACTGCCACTAACGATCTACTCGCGGATGCACAACCGCTAGGGTTGCAAAATGTGACAGGCGATGCAACCTCGCCCAGTGGTGTTTTACAGAGTGACAAGCTTGCGAAGTCATTCTCGGGTAATATCGATTCGGCTACCGATGTTGACTGGTATCGATTCGACATCACCTACGACAACATTACGCGGGAAGATGCGATTCTTTATCTGTCGACCGTGTTCGATCTCGACTACGCGGGTGGTCTAGCCCGTGCGGACATGGCCTTGTATGTCTTTGATGGCCAAGGGCAGTTGGTATTGATGGGTACCGACAGCAATGTCGCAGAGGATCTGCCAGCGTCAGCAATCGATGATAGTTCTGAAGACTTGTCGCGAGGCAGTTTCTCAGGTGAAGATCCCTTCATCGGAACGGCAGAGCTTGCAGAGGGAACTTACTTTGTCGCGGTTTCTAATCAAACTCAGGTGCCACAACCATTGGATCAATTCTTTGATCCAAATAGTTTGAATCCTCTGCTGCGTCTGGAGCCTATCAACTCTATCAGACGGGTCGCGGAAGATCACATCAGCACAGATGACAACGCGGCAACGACAACAGACAATCCGCCGCTCTTGTTTAACGATGAGTCGATCCTTGAACACGTGTTTGACGACACGTTGCTGTATGTGAATACCGCCCTTGGGTTGTCACTGGTTAATCCAGCGACTGGCAATGTGTATGGATCCATCGGGGGCTTGTCGGATCGGCTTGATGACATTGCATTCCGCGCCAATGGCGAGCTATTCGGTTACACCGACAACGACGGGCTCTTGCTGGATGGTACTGGTGCACCCGAGTTTGATGAGGGCGTGGAGTATGTTCGAATCGATACCGGAAACGGAACGCTTACATCAGTTGGCGGCATGGGTTTGGAAACTTGGTTTGATAACGGATTATCCGCCTTCGTAGATGATCGGGCGAATGTTGGTATTCAAGTCAATGCGATCAGTATTCGCGATCTCGAGGGTGTTGAACGAGGCTTTCTCGTCGGGAACAGACCACAAAATCCAGGTACGACACAGGGCGTTGAGTACTTTGATAACCTTCTTTACCAGTTCAATGATGAGACGGGCGAGATCATCGGATCTGCATATCCCGCCATACTTGACGGTGGTCCTACAGGAGCGGCAACGGGCCCCCGAGAGATTGGTCAGATCGACACCGACGGCACAGGTGTTTTCTTGACCCAGCTAGGTGTCACGAATGCCACTGAGATCAATGCAAATGGAGTTGCAGTTCCCAGCATTCTCGACGGTGATCAATTCACTCTTTCAAACGGAGCTGAGACAGTCACTTTCGAGTTCGATCAAGGTTTCACTCTGTTTGCTGATGGTTCTGATCCAGTTCGCGATGGTGATGCGATCATCGTCGATGGCGTGAAGTTCGAATTCGAAACCAGTCCTAGGATTCTGTTGACGGAAGTGGCACCTGTTGGCTTGCTCGTTGCTGGAACAACCCTTGCTGTAGGAGACGATGAGGGTGTTGTCACATTTGAGTTCACGGAGTTGGGTGAAGCAGCTGAGGGCAATATCGCCGTTTCAATTGTTGATGGTCAGGGTTTGGCATTGAGTGCCGATCAGATTTCAGCGAATCTCGCCAACGCCATTAATGCAGAAGTCAACAGTGTTGATGCGTTTGGTGTTGATGGTGAGGTGCATTTCGGAGACACACCGGTTTCCTTGTCAGTTCTGGGGCCTGGAATCGCGGTTGCCGGTCAATCCGGACTCAATGATCCGGCTGCGATTACTGTCCCTATTTCGGCGACTCTGGGGCAGGAAGAGTTGATCGCCGTCATGGCGCAAGCAATCCGTAATCAAGGGTTTGCGGTTTCGGAGCGGGGAGCCCAATTGAGTTTGCCAAATGCGCTTTCGCTGTTTGTTGAGCCTGACCCAACCATTACAGAATCAGCTTTTAGCATCATAGGCACACCTGGGGTTGATCCTGGCAATACATCGATTTTCTTCTTGCCGACTGATACCTACCAGGTGGTAGCAAATCGTGTGGAGTCTGCAGTTGAAGTCGCCAAGTTGGTCGGTGACTTACCGAACGTATCAGCGACACCGAATGGGCGATCGTTGTTGGTTTCCGGCGGGTTTGTCGTTGGTGCAACAGGTAATGTTGTTGCAGGTGGAGCACCAAATGGCGGAACGATCACTGGCGTTGAGTTGGTTGATGATGCACTCTTCGCCGTATCTGATAATGGAGGGTTGTATCGTGTCAGTGCTGGTGAACTGAGTACCAGTCCTGGTTCCAGACAGGTTGGAACTTACGTTCGTGGGGCTACCGACCTGCGGGGCATCAATTTCTCTGGCTTGCGTGCTGGTCCAGCCTCAGTCGAGGAGGGTGCGTTGAGTGATGTACTGTTCGGTATCACGGCCGCAGGTGATGTTCATGCGTTCAACACAAATGGCGAATTTCAGCCGGTCTTCCCGGGTGGACGTTCGATGATTCAAACTGGTATTGCTGGTGCGTTAGGTTTAGATTTCTCTACGATCGATTTCAGCTTGTGGCATACCACTGATACGCGTGCTCCGGATCCAGGGCATGGTATTGACGCTTTGCCCGGTGGAGCAAGAGAAGCAGTGGCGGGGGGGACAAGCCTCGCGTTCAATTACGAAGATGGTGCGTTTGCAGCCAATTTTGAGTCCGCTTCTGAGCGACCGACAGCAGCACCAAGATTGGATGGAACTGCGGTTGCAAGCTCGTTTAATGTACCCGGTGGTGCTAAGGGTGTCGTAGAGACAAATCAATTCAGCCTGCAGCAATACTCTGCAAGCGATCAGCCGACCTTGTACTTCAATTACTTCGCAGCCAATGACGGCAATGCAGATCGGCTTCGCATTCATGTGATAACGGAGGATGGTGCGCAGCACCTTGTCGCGTCGAATTCGCTGTTCCGGGGGCCTGATGTTGAGGATGATGAGTTTGATGATCCAGCTGTGGAAGGCCAATATGATGACAGTATCGATGTCCCCGTTCAGCAATTGTTTGACAACACGGGTAGCTGGCGACAAGCTCGGATAGACCTGGCAGATTTTGCTGGTATGGGCAATCTGCAAATGCGAATTGAGTACTCGACTGCAGGAACAACGCTCAGTTCGTCTGCTGCGATGCGGACAACCAATGGTCGGACACTTGCAAATCTTGATGTGCGTGAATTCGTCGTCGAGGGTACTGAACTCTCCGTGAGTGCGACCACATTTGTCATGGACTTGGCCCCAACAGTCGCTGTTCCAAGCGGAAAGCAATTGGCTGAATTGTATGGGTCGGTGTACGTATCAGATGGTTCCAACGGTGTTGTGTTGCTTGACGTGTCTGATCGAACTGCGATTAGCGAGTTAGAAGTCTTTGACACCACAGGTAACGTGCAGTCGGTAGTGATCAATGGCACGACCTCTTATGTTGCCGATGGTGTTGATGGTCTGCGTATCTTGGACGTGGCTGATCCGGCTGCGATTGTCGAGTTGGGTTCGTTTGACACGACCGACGCGCAGTCGATCGTGATCGCCGGCACGACCGCTTATGTCGCTGATGGTGCCGATGGTCTGCGTGTCTTGGACGTGACAGATCCGGCTGTGATTGTCGAGTTGGGTTTCTTTGACACGACCGACGCGCAGTCGATCGTGATCGCTGGCACGACCGCTTATGTCGCCGATGGTGCCGATGGTCTGCGTATCTTGGATGTGGCTGTTCCAGCTGCGATTGTCGAGTTGGGTTCGTTTGACACCACCAACGCGCAGTCGATCGTGATCGCTGGCACGACCGCTTATGTCGCCGATGGCGCCGATGGTCTGCGTATCTTGGACGTGGCTGATCCGGCGGCGATTGTCGAGTTGGGTTCGTTTGACACCACCAACGCGCAGTCGGTCGTGATCGCTGGCACGACCGCTTATGTCGCCGATGGTGCCGATGGTCTGCGTATCTTGGACGTGGCTGATCCAGCTGCGATTACCGAGTTGGGCTCGTTTGACACGACCGACGCGAGATCGGTGGGGATTGCTGGCACGACCGCTTATGTCGCCGATGGTGCTGATGGTCTGCGTATCTTGGACGTGACTGACCCAACTGCGATTACCGAGTTGGGATCATTTGACACGACCAACGCGCAGGCGGTAGCGACTCCCAATGCGGTCGTCACCATTGATGGGAAGGAGTACCTGCTGAATGATGGCACACGGATAGCTACTATCGACCAAGTTGATGTCGATTTGTTCGCAGGATCGCCTGCGGGAACTACCCTTGATCGCCTGACTTCCGGTGATGTCGCTGATGTTTTGACTGCTGCCATCATTGCCAATCTTCCGCAGAACCAAACGACTGCCGGCGTCTACTTGTCAGATCCTGATGACCTTCCACCAGCGGTCGGACAAAACGACATGTTGTACGAAGCAACTCAGTTGCCGTACTCGGGTGGGAATTTGACAGTGGAGGGAACCGGGCGTTTAGGGCAGTTCGACGCAGGAGGCTTGCCTATGCGTTTCAGAGACGTTGATTTGTTGAGGCTTGAGGTAACTACGGGAACCCTGGTAGAGGTCGATTTCGAACTTGTGGGTGATGATGTCGCCCAAACACCGCTTGATTCAGTCGTCAGGTTCTTCAATGCCAATGGTGATGAAGTCACTGGTAACTTCAATGGACTTACTGACAAGGTCGAGCATACTGCAACCTATGATGGATTACTTTACATCGGCCTGAGCGGAGTTGGCAACGAAGTCTACGACCCGCGGATCGCTGACTCTGGTTCAAACGGGCAACTCGGCACATACACCACCGCGATTAGTATGACCGCGCCGACTAATTACTCGGCTCAGGATAACTTGATTGAGTTTGCAGGTGGCCAGCAGGATATCACCGTTTCGCACCCTGCACTGTTCAGATTCACTGATCGGATTGACTCTGATGCAATTCGAATTCCTGTTAGCACATTCATGTCTGCATCGGAGATCGCGGTTGAGGTTCGGCGTGCCTTGGCGAATCATTTTGTAGATGGTGAGTTTGGGCAGTTCCCAGTTGCAGCTGCCAGTATCCGCTTGCCAGCTCTGTCAATTATCGACGCTGGACCGTTTCACGCGGAAAGTGATCGACAGGGTGAGCAGTTTGCAGATGGAGCCATTGAGGGAACTCGTGATAATGCACACGAAGGTATCTACCTTGATGATTTTGTGATTGGCTTTGCTGAGCGTGGTGAAGCGGTCACGGGATCTCCCGTTGTCGATACGTTGTTCACAGCTGATCTGCGTGATGGTTTTGCTACGCCAGCGAATCCGACTTCCGATTTGGTAACCGGACCCTATACGGTTGAGATTCGAGATGGTAGCGAGTACATCAACTCTCTGACGGGGATTCCATTCCGTTCCTTCGATACGAATGAACGGATGTCCGAGGCACTCTCTCTCACAGCACGTTCTGCGAGCGATATCGTCGATGGGGATTTCTTCAAATTATCAAATGGTCGCGAAGAGTTGGAGTTTGAGTTTGATCAAGTCGAGGTGGGGAATGGTGTAGAGCCGGGGCGTGTAGCGATTTCATTCACCCTGGAGGCAGTTGATCCTGTTTCGGGTGTGATTCGACCTCAAACTGCGGCTGAGGTGGCACGCAACATTGCGGCTGCTATCAATCGAAGTGACGTGCAAGCTGTGATCCAAATTCAGGCCTTGCCAGCAGAAGGTGTCGATAGCCTTGACGGAAATCGAATCGATCTTTTCGGTGCAGCACTGGTGGAAAATCCACTTGGAGTCCTCGAATCGGTGGATCGCACCTTGTACCGAGGTGACGAAAACCGCGATCGAGATGGCCAAGGAGTCATTTTGGTTGAAAACAGTCGTTTCCTTTTCAACGAAGATCATGGAATCCTCATTGATCATGGTTTCACCGCTGATGTCGATCAGCAGGTCACTCCGGTTGTGACTCGTTACCCGAGAAACTTGATCGAACTGAACACGGAGAGCCTGTCCAGTGGTGTCGTCGTTCAAAGTAGTGTGATCGCGTTCAATGACTTGGGCGGTTTGAAGATTGTGGGAGCTCCACAAGGATCAGCGGAAACGTTCAGCGATCCTGTTGGTTATGATCGAATCGTTAATAATACGATTATCGGGGGCGATATATCGCCCGGCCGTTCGGCACCACCACAAACTATCAATGGCATCTTGTTCCCATCTGGTTTGGTTTCTTTCGCTGATGCAATTGCGGGCTACGATCCAAGCGCAAATGGTATTCCGCCAACTGCGATCCATCAGAATACTGCGAATGCTTTGGGGGCACCCGATGCACCCGGCATTGGTGCTGAGCCCGTGAATGGAAATGAAACGGTCTCCTTGGGTTACGGTGGTTCCTTGACGGTTCAGTTTGTCGATAACCTGTTGTCCGGTAATGGCAATGCTCAGCCAGATCTGGTTGTCTTTGAGTCTGGCGAAATAGAGTCGGTTTTGGTTGAGATTAGTCGCGATGGTGTGAACTACTTTGATGTCGGTATCGTGGGTGGACTTGCAAACAGTCTTGATATCGACACGCTTGGCTTTGGTGAGCAGGATCGGTTCGCCTTCGTGCGATTGACTGACCTTCGTCAGGGTGACCCAACGAGCCCATCTGTCGGAGCAGACATCGATGCTGTTGGTGCGATTAGCTCGGCCGTGGTCGAAGCTTTCAATCCAAGTGGGATTGGTGTTGAACTGGTAGGTAATGCTGCACCCGTCATGCTGAACAACATTATCTCGAACTCCAACGTCGGAATCGAGCTTGATCCCACCTACAACCTGCCACAACTTGGCGGCAACTCCTATTACAGAAATGCCCAGAATATCACCACTGACGGTAGTTTAGGGCAGTTCTCGGAAGAAGTGGTCGACACTTCGGTGCTGTTCTTTGGTGCTCCGACTCTTGTCTTTGCTCCTGCACCCAATGCTTCTATCATTGATAGCTCGATTGACTCTTTGGAGGATCGCTCAAGTTTAGCTAGCGTGAAGGGGCCACTTGGGCTACCTGTTTCTCCGATTCTCTCGCCTGACTACGATGTCAATGGTGCTTTACGGGTCGACGATGCGACGGTGCAGACGCCAAGCGGTATGGGTGAGTCCGTATTCAAGGATCGTGGTGCATTCGATCGCGGTGATGCTGTTGGCCCAAGGGTTGTATTGGTCACGCCAAGGGCGCCTGACCTAGGCGCTGGTGCAGGCGTTGCAGAAGTGTTGGGAGAGATTCCTCAATACTTTGAATTCCAGTTCATTGATGGGATTGCGCCGGCAGATGTCGCGCCGGGAACTGGTATCGACGATTACAGTATCTCTCGACAATCTGTGCTTTTGCTGAAAGATGGCATTGCACAGGTTGAGGGAGTTGATTTTCGGTTTGGGTATAACTCGAGCACCAACGTTGTACGGTTGACTCCGGTTGCAGGTGCATGGGAGCCAGCTTCGACCTATGTGATTCGCATGGTCGATGGAAGTGACGCGGTTGTGCAAGCGGGAGATGGTGACACTTATTCTGACGGTGAACAACTCAACGTCTTCGATGCTGAGGGTCTCAAGACGACCTTCGAGTATGAGACAGGTCTCACTGTCAGGGTGAATCCGTTGATCCTTGATTTGGGTCTGGCTGACGGACTCACAATGGAAGTGTTTGATGGTGTTAGTAGCGTAACTTTCGAGCTGGATGACAATACCTTTTCGAACCCACTCAATACAGTGATTGACATCCCGGGCACGGTGGGTTCATTGACCGTTGCGATCGCCGACGCAATCAATGCTTCTGGTTTGAATTTGTCAGCCATTGCCCAGGATAATGCAGTTCAGTTATTGGGCTCGAATCCGCTGGCATCGGTGGAAACCAATAGTTCACTAGTCTCGGTAGAGGGTGAACTTGGTGTTGCTGTCGGTTTTGGATTGTTAATCCCGAACGACGGTGCTGATATTTCTAACGCTGTGCAGGAAGGTCAGACTTTTGGTGTGCGTCAAGGTAGTTTGAACACCGTCACATTCGAATTGGATAGTGATAACAACGTTCAATCAAATGATGACGGTGTCCCTAATGTTAGCGTGCCGTTCAACTTCACATCTACTCTCGACCAACTTGCAGATGCAATCGTCCTTGCGATTGGTCAAGCACCACTTGGGCTTGACCCCTCAAACGCTGGTTTCGGTCGAGTTGTCTTGGGTGGTGATGCAAACTATTCGGTAGATCTCGCTGATACAGTGTTGACTCAACTTGGATTCCCAGGAGACGCGGCGAGTAAACCAATTACGATTCTTCTTGATTCGACGGAAGCTGAGAACGTTCAGTTGATCGCGGAAGCGATCGATGCAGAGGCAATCACTGGTGTGACGACAACCGTTGTGGATCGCCGGATCTTCTTGGAGGGGACTCTTGGGGTAAGCGGTGTAGGATCGGTGGAGGTTGTGCCGGTTCGTGACGAAGTTGGCAACCAATTGCAAAGCAATAATCTGAGTGGCCGAACCGAATTGATTATCTACGTCGGTGGTGGTTATGACTACGGAGATGCTCCAAGCCCCTACTTGACCACGATGGCTGACGGAGGACCACGGCATGGTGTTGAACAGAGCTTTGCTCTCTCAACGGTAGGAAGTGAGCGAGCGGTAACCGCTGACAGCGAGCCACATCTTGATAACCTTGATGAAGACAACGGCGTGAATGTGACAAGTGCACTCGTCGCTGGGTTCACTGGGAATTTACAGGTCTCAATTGTCAACGACGACAATCGTGATTTCTATCTTGATGCTTGGTTCGACTGGGATCAAAGCGGTACTTTTGACGCTGATGAGGCGAAGCGATACGGCTCCGTTAACGCCCCCGGTATCATACCGATCACTTCTGGCGATACGACCATCGGAATTAATATTCCTGGTGACTCTGAGATCGGTGAAATCTACTCACGCTTCCGCCTGAGTGAAGTTGCTGGGCTTGGGCCGAATGGAGATGCTGCATCTGGTGAAGTGGAAGATTGGGCTCTGGTAGTTGAATCGAATCCATTCCAGAACCCGGCGGCAAACACCGACGTTAATGCGTCGGGGGCAACCACACCGATTGACGGTTTGCAGATTATCAACGCACTTGCGAGGAATGGCGGAGATAACATCTTCCTTGATGTACTGCCGTTACCTGCGAACCTGCCTACCTTCCCGGACGTAAACGGTGATGGAAAGATTAGCTCGTTGGATTCGCTGCTAGTCCTCAATAAATTGTCTGAACTCTACAACTCGGGCAGTGGTGAGGGAGAATCAAGTGCTTACGTGCCAATTGCCGGGGGTGTTATGGCATCCGCAACAACGGTCCTTGGAGATGATTTGCTCCGCCGTGAGGCTGATGAGGCTGATGAGGCTGCTAGTTTGTCGTCTGTGGGATCCTCAAAGCCCTCAGTGAGTGTCTTTGATAGCCCGGCAGTAGTCGACCTTGACGAGGTTGTTGAGTCGCTGGCGGTCGACGCCGCGAGTGTACGGGACATCGAGGACACAAATTCGATTGACGCTTTGTTTGCATCACTTTGATTCGGAGATCCTTCAACTTACCACTGGGTGATAACTGATTGTGATGGATCAGGCAGTGGTTATGGGGGGTTGGAGCATTGAGGGCTGTCAATGCAAAAAATCACCACAGCAGGCTGAGTGGAATGGACTTTTCTTGGTTTTTTGTCGGCATTTCGGAAATCGGGGGGATTTTGCGAGACAAAAAACAAGTTTTTGAATCTAAACATCGTTCGCCAAAGTGAGTACCGCTCGTATTCCTATCACATTCTCTGGTCACGGTATTTCGGTAATCCATGAAACGACATCGCTCAAAATCGAAAGGCGACAATCGGCTGCCAGGTCGACGATTGCGAATGGAAACGCTTGAGCATCGTCGACTGTTGGCCGCGACTCCACTTGGAGTGACACGCCTTGATACCGGCGAATTCTTGCTTGGTAGTGTTGCTGTGACTCCTGTGCTTTTTGAAAGCAACGGAACAGTCGATCCCGAATCGCAAAATTGGACAGCGGCGGAGATAGATGATGCGCTTGCCAAGGTTAGCGAAGGTGTAAATTGGTGGAGCGATACTCTCGATGATCTCAACACTGTGCACAGTGTTGATTTTGTGTTCGACAATGCCTTCGCGCTCAATCCGGTCGAGACGAGTTACGAGCCGATTGATCGGACCAGCAACAATTTCAATCTCTATGTCGGAGAATTTTTGACGGCTCAAGGGTTTGGGAATGTAAGCAACATCGAGGAGGGGGTGAAGCAATTCAATGCCCACCAACGAGAGCAGATGGGCACGGATTGGGCTTTTACCATCTTCATGGTTGATTCATCCGACGACCCAGATGGTCAATTTTTGCCGGGTGGCTTTTTTCAAACGGCTTTTGCTTACGCGGGTGGTCTGTTCGTAGTCACTCCATCGACCCGACCAGCTTCCACCATCGCCCATGAAATGGGGCACATATTCTGGGCGAAGGATGAGTACGCCGGTGGCGCGTCGTGGACAGATCGTCGAGGCTACTACAATTCACAGAATCTGAATGCCGCTGACAATCCGACATCAGGATTTGTTCAGGAAGATAGTGTCATGAGCAGTGGTATGGTGTTGGCGAGTGCTTATGCAGCGAACGAAAGTCCAGATGTTACTCTGGCCATGATCGGATGGAGAGATACCGATGGAGACGGCATCTTTGATCTTGCGGATGTGCCATTGGAGCTGAATGGGGAAGGTTATTTTGATTCCCCTTCGTCGACTTACTACTTCACTGGCTCTGCTTCTGCGGTTCCCCTGATCAATCAGAACTCGTCAGGCCCGCAAAGCGATATTACGCTTAATCGTATTAGCCGCCTTCAGTATCGGTTGGATGGCGGAGTTTGGGTCACTGTGTCGCAGCCCGATCAGCAAAAAGCTGACTTTGACTTGACGGTCACAATCGGACAGGCGTTTTCTTCAATCCAGTGGCGCGTGATTGATGATGTGACAGGTGTGACAAGTGCCGTGATTGATGGAAACGAGATTCTGCCAGCCTATTCACGGACCAGTGGCTCTGGTGTTGTTTTCCTTGATGCTGATAGTAATGGCCAACGTGATTCCTCTGAACAGGTGCTCGTCGGTACAACCGCTGGCCTCAAGAATGCAGACGGAAGTGATCTCGTTTTTAACGAGATTGAGGCATCCAACTATGAGTCTGGATTCCTGCCGTCGAATCTCCCAAATGTCTCCCTGACCTCGCAACATCCAACTTTTAACTCTGTATTGGTTGGTGATTTGGCATCAAGTGGTGTGCGGGTGTTTCAGCAGTTTGATGCGAATTCCGGAAACCTCGTTTTGAGAGATTCGTGGACGCAGGAGCAACCGCTTATGGCTGATTTCGATTTGCCAGTGGGAGAGGTTGCAGTCGATGTTTATGGATCCGCCGCAGGTAGTTATGTAAGAATCGAGGCGATGGATGCGGTAGGCAACCTACTGCAACGTAGCACCAGTGAGTTGATTAACTCGGGAATGTCCGAGACGGTGCGAGTAAATGACCCACTAGGAAGAATTGCAAGCGTTGCGATTTTTGGCCATGCCGATACTGATGCCTTGATACGTGGACTTAGTTTTGGAACCAATCCTGTGTTCAGTATTGGTTCTGGTGGTGGTTGGCGTTTTGATAATCTGCCTGTCGGCCAATATACCGTTGACCTAATTCCAGAACTGTTGGTTCATCAGTTTGATCAATCGAGTTTCACGATCGATGTTACGGTGAGCGGCAGCAGTTTTGTCCAATCACCTGCCAGTCGCGTGGACTGCCCTCGTTACAATGCCGCACTGCCCGAGGATGTCAATGACAGTGGCGCAGTAACTGTGCTTGATGCTTTGACCGTCCTCAATGACATTAGCCGCGACGGAATAAGGATCTTGCAGGCAGATGAGGTGCACACCACTTTCATTGACGTCAATAATGACGGCAGAGTCTCTACCTTAGATGCCCTCATCGTGCTGAATAAAATGGCTCTGGTTTCTGGTGGTGAGGGTGAAGCCCCAGGTTTTAGGAAATCGCTCGAAGCGAGTAGCACGGCTCACAATGATGTCGGTGCGAGTCTTGCCGATCAGGCCATGGCACCGTGTTTCGCGATGACCATGAGTCACTCACTCCATGATAGCTCTACAGGGGGGGTGTTGAACTATGCGGATTCCCACAGGGGTTCTGAAAGTATCGATAGGAAGAATGCCGATAATCCCGTCTATGGGCCAGTGCAGAGACCATCGAACCTGAGCAAACACCCAGTTTTACCGTTACCAAAGGTAGAAAAGCTGCTTGAGACGCCTTCGAAAACGGTTGAAGGAGAAGCTCTTGAGGTTCAATTTGATCTGAAGACTGCCCGCAATTATTAGAATAATCGGAACCTTTTTGCAGGATGTCGGTCTAAAGGCCAGACGGGGTTTTGTTCCCGCTGCAATTGGAGCCACAAGTTGAGAGAATGGATAGATTAAGTACTATAGATCGAGCCTAAGGGCTCATGATTTACAATATATCAGGCTCTGAGCTGACCTTAAGCTCAGGGCATCGAGGTTCGGCTTGCCGACAATTTCACACACGAAACCCGCGTCTTCTCGAGAAAATTGATGAGAAATCTGCGTACCTTGTTTTCCAATCGTATTAAGTCCGGATTCAAAAAGCGACGCAGATCTGCGTCGCGTTCGCGGAGCCTAGCTTCTACGGGACGTCAGCTTTCTAGCGAGTCCTTGGAAAAACGTGAGCTGCTGGCTGGTGACGTTTTGGAGAACGGGTACCACAACTTCCACACTCCCTACGATGTTAACGCAGACTACCAGATCAGTGCGATGGATGCACTCGTTGTGCTCAACAAGCTCGAGCAGGTTTTTGTATCTGGTGAATCCGCTGCCAGCAGTGACGAGAAATTGACGTATCCCGATGTCAATAACGATGGGCGTTTGACCGCCTCGGATGCACTTGGGGTGATCAACGCAATGGGACGCGGGGAGGGAGTTGGCGAACTTGTCGAGATGTTCCTGTCTGCCCGTGACGCAGATGATCAAGCCATTCAACCTATCAACGGTGAGTACAACATTCCGGTTGATGAAAAGTTTTTTCTTGAGATTGCCTACAGTGATTTGAGGACGCCAACTGAGGCGAATGGCGCCTATCAAATCAGGGCCGATGTGACGGCAAATCTGCCTGACTACCTCGTGCCCGTAATGAGTGAGTCGCAAAGGCTACGTTTCGATCAGGCCACTGCTACATCAGCAAACCTGGAGAGCGTAACCTTCACGCAAGAGGGAACGGGTTTGAGTTATGTTTCGACGGCGGCTGCCTGGCAAGCAAACCCGAATCTCGAAGTCTTGAATGCCATGGGTAGTTTTGGATACACGTTATCGGGTTTTGGTCCAGACCAAGATTACACACTGGACACAAGCGTCACATTCACTGATGGAGATTTCGGTTACCTCATTCACTGGTTCGGCGATGACTTTGATGACTTGGATGTACCGAACATCGATGTAAGTATCCAGCAAAATGGAGGCGCGGTGTTAGAGGCAAGCATGACTGAGTTCGCTCCCTGGCTGAGTGGGACTGATGGAGTGCTGGGAACTTCCGACGATATTCCCAATTCTGACGCTGTGAAGTACAACCTCGATTTGGATGTCCGCACTTGGAGTGGCTTCGTTGAACCACCGAATACACCATTTTACACGGGGTTGCATACTGGGGAGTTTGACACCCGGCGAGATGAGGTTCCATCCCTCCCAGGTTTCATAAGAACGGGTGGTATTGGTGTGAATGCTGGGGCAGGGGCGAGTAGTGTTGACCCATTTTGGTCGGGTGCTACTCCCAATGATGCGTTCAGCCTGCCTGTTAGGCTCGTACAGCCGGTGCAGGGTCTGATTCTGAACCTGGCGCCGTCGTTCGATTACCCAGACAATGAGTCATTGCTGCTTTATGGAAAGGGGGAACCAGTATTACCCTCAGAAGTGGTTTTAGATTCTTACGATGGCACTGGTAGTCCCGTGGACACCGGCGTTGCGGGGGTGGCTCACGTCATCATCAATGCGATTGGTGAGAATCGTAACCCTGAGGTCAGCAGTCCGATTACGCAGTCCTTTACGCAGGACGACAGCCAAACGAATGTTAACTTGCTGGAATTTGCATCTGATCCCGACAATAACACGTTGTCCGTTGACGCCAGCACAGTGAGCTTCAATGGTAATCTTGCGGGAATTTTGGTCTCTGGTGACGAGGCCATTGTTGACCCCACTTTGTATGCCTATCTGGCTGCTTCTGAGCAGGAAGTCATCACGATCAGTTATGACATCGTTGACGGTGCAGGTGGTTCGGTAGCCCAAACTGCGACGATTACGATCACTGGACTCAATGACCCGGCGACGGGAATCACTGGAAATACAACTGGCAGCGTCACTGAGGATGGAACACTCGTTGCCAATGGCTCACTAACCGTCGCAGATCTTGATGCCGGTGACGATGAAGTGCAGCCACAAACAAATGTTAGCGGCACTTATGGAATTTTCTCCATCGACGCTTCCGGATCTTGGACTTACTCACTGAACAATGCTGACTTGGTGGTTCAAGCATTGGCCGCCGGTGCAACACCAACAGATACGTTTGCTGTTTTGTCAAAAGATGGGGCAGCCACGGTTGACGTGATCGTCACGGTCAACGGCACGAATGATGCCCCAACCAAGGGCGCGCCTGTGACAGCGACCTTCAGCGAGGAACAACCAGTCACTTCGGTTGACTTGTTAACCGGGGCATCAGATGTAGATCAGGGTGATGTTCTCAGTGTCGCCAATTACGCGGTCGCAAGTGGAGACGCTGCGGGTGTTTCCCAGAACGGCAACAATGTGGATGTTGATCCCGGAGCTTATGGGGCGCTGGAAGATGGCCAGTCTGAGGTCATTGTGCTGAACTACAATATCGTCGATGGTAATGGTGGTTCGGTGGGACAGACCGCAACCATCACTATCACGGGTGTTTCCAACTTCTCTCCTGTCATTACTGTTGAGGTGGGTGACGGAGACAGTGGTGAAGTCAATGAGCAGGAAGACACAACTGGTGACGTGGGCACTGTGCTCACGGCTGAAGGCACGTTGAGTTTCTCCGACCAAGACCCTGCTGACACGCATATGGTCGCCACCGCGGCAACAGAGTCGGGATACATCGGAACATTCTCCGCAAGTCTCACGCAGGCAGTGGGTGGTCTCGATGGTGAAGTCGCTTGGAGTTTCTCTGCTACTGATGCTGAGTTAGACGAACTCGCCGAGGGCGAAGTGAAACAACAGGTTTATGACGTAACGGTGACCGACAGCAGTAGCGGCACGGGTGTCAAGCAGGTTGTTATCACGCTTAATGGAGAGAATGACCAGCCGCAAAGTGCAGATCCGATCGACCGGACTTTTAACTCACTTTTACCGATTGAAACTATCGACTTGACCACTTCCGCAGTTGACGTAGATGGCGATGTGCTGAGTGTTCAAGATGGTTCTGTCGTTTTAGGCGGCGGTGATGCGGGCGGAGTGACGGTCGATCAATCCAGCGGCTTAGTGACTGTAACCCCATCCTTTTATGCCTTTCTTACCCCCACCGATCCTCCAGTGGTCGTCACGATCGCCTACACACTCGATGATGGCAATGGTGGTTCCATTGAGCAGACCGCGACTCTCACGTTTAATGGCGTCAATGATCCCCCCATACCGGGACCATCCATTTCAGAAACTTTCACTCAGAACGACCCTGTTTCGACCGTCAGTCTGATCACAGGGGCAACTGATCCCGATGAGGACACCCTGACCGTTGCAAATGTTGCCTTCACCCCAGAGAATCCGGCCGGATTCCAAATCGTTAACGACGATTCGGTGGAAGTGACGCCCTCTGCCTATGACTCTCTTAATGCTGGTCAGCAGACAGCAATACAAATCAACTATGTCATCGATGATGGTGCTGGGAATCAGACGGTGCAGCAAACCGCTACCATCACAATCACTGGTTTGAATGATGATGCCACAATCACAGGAGATGCGACCGGTGCGGTTGTCGAAGATACTGCGTTAACCGGCGGTCAGCTGACGGAAACCGGGACGTTGACAGTGAATGATGTCGACGCAGGGCAGGCAATTTTCTCCACTTCGGTAACTGGTCAGGCTGGTAACCTCGGATCGCTGGTCATCACCGAAGCGGGTGTGTGGTCTTATACTCTGGACAACAGTTTGCCGTCTGTTCAGGAGTTGGCAGCGGGAGTCCCGATCACGGATTCATTTACCGTCGTATCGTTCGATGGCACCGCGACAGAGAATATTGTGATTACGATTACGGGCGTGAACGACGCCGCAACGATCTCTGGAAATAACGAGGGTGGAGTCACCGAGGATGATTCGAATCCTACTCTGACCACTTCAGGAAACCTCAGCGTCACTGATGTCGATGCTGGTGAGGCTGTTTTCGACGCGGAGGTAATCGACGTTGACTCGCCTTTGGGGGCCCTGAGTATCGATGCTGCGGGTGCGTGGAATTATACGCTTGATAACACACTACCCGCTGTTCAGTCGCTGCCAGCTGGTGCAACCTTAGTGGACAAATTCGAAGTCGAGTCATTCGATGAGAGTGCAACAGAAACCGTCACCGTGACCATTACCGGAATCAATGATGTTCCAGTCTTTGGCGGTGATGTTGAAGGCGATGTTCAAGAAGATGATAGTGTGACACTGATGACCGCAGGTTTGCTGACGATCAGTGATGTGGATACCGGTCAGTCATTTGTTGATACCACAGTGTCCTCCGGCGTGACGCTTGGAACACTAACGATTGATATCAACGGCAACTGGACTTATCAAGTTGATAACTCAACTCCTGAGATACAAGCCCTGTTGGAAAATGACGAAATTACAGAAGACTTCACCATCACTTCGCTCGATGGAAGTGAATTCCAGATCGTCAGCATCAAAATCTTTGGTACAAACGATGTTCCCGAGACAGTTGTAGATGAACGTCTGGCTTTGAAAGATGATACGGTAGGGATTTTGGTTGATGTCCTGGCCAACGATAACGCGGGAGCCGGCGGCTTGGAAATCCAGACCATCAACCTCAGCAGTATCACTAACTTTTCAGAAATTGCGACTGCTGGTGGAGCGGGTGGTTCTGCTGTAATCGAAGATGGGAAGATTCGTTACACACCAAATGCGGGATTTGAAGGTACCGCAACGATCACCTATGAAATCGTTGATGCTGGTGGTCTTACGGCGGAAGGGACCTTGACGGTTGAGGTGGTTGATTTTGTACCTTCCACGCTTGGTGGTAGTGTGTTTGTCGACCACGTCGAGAATTTCCGCGATGTGCGCGACAAGGGTGCCGATCCGATTCGGAACGGGATCAAGGAGGAAGATGAGAAAGGTTTCGCGAGCGTTCGAATCAAATTGGTTTCAACGAACAATTACACCGGTAGTCCAATTGAACGCGAAGTGCTGACCGATGCAGAGGGTGACTTCGAATTCACGGATGTAGTGCCCGGCGTGTATAAGGTTGTTTACGAACATCCAGAGCAGGTCAGGTACGAAGGCTCGGGTGAATATGATTTGACGATTCCCGCTTTGGGAGACGTTCAGCGTAATGATTTCAACTTCGGGTTGATTGGGACTCAGGGAGCAGCGATGACGAACGTAAGTTTGCTCGCTTCAAGCTACCTCCGCACGGACGCTACCATCGCCCAAATTTCAAATGGGGGACGTGAGGGTGGTTTGGTCTGCTTGGACTCAAGTGGACAGCAAAGTTTCTTGGTATTAGGGTCCGGTTTTGAAAATATTGAGTTTGCCGAACTGGAACTCAACGCAGCGAAGGACGCTGCTTTGCTGACACTCCTGACTGATGAAGGGCTCCTGCTTGCGGCAGTTCTCAGCGATGACTACTTTGTCTTGAGTAGTGATGAATGTGGAATTCAGTTCTTCGGCGGATTGAACGACCATGTCTTCTCGGAAGCCGGTTCAGTTGACGGCACGAACTTCGATACTACACGTACTGCTGTCGAGGATTTTCAGGACAATAACGTTCAAGATTAGACGCGTTAACGAGTGTCGGTAGAGCAGGCTTGGTTGCGTTCGCAGAAGACCGCTGACTTTGCTTGGCTACATGATCCCAGTGAGCCCGAAACGGTTGTTTCGGGCTCTTTTTATAGCTGAATTGCACATGGCTGGAACTTGTCGCATGCATGTAATCAAACTCAGGCGACCTTGGGATCGGACAGTCGATCTGGAGCAACCACCAGTGGTGGTTGATGTACCCGATGCGATTCCACTGACCGCTACGTCGATTAGCGCAGGCGATCAGGTGAGGTATCAGCGAGGCTTCAATTCACCCAGCGGTTTGGCGGGGGCAGACGCGATTTGCTTGTGTGTCGGTGCGTGGCAGGGAAAGTTGGAAAGTGTTCAGGTGAATGGGACTGTTTTTTCGCCAGCGCACGCACCTCTGGTAGTCGATCTTTCGAAGATCCTCGAAGGCTTCAACAGGATTGAAATAACACTCACGTCGGAGTCAGGGGAGGTGCCATGCTTGACGGGTGATGTGGTGTTAAGGATTCAGGAAGATTAGGGTCGATGTCGCCTATTGAAATCGTAGTCGCCGCGCATGCTTCAGGCTTACTCGACGGTATGAACTACCATTAAGTTATGTGCTTTATCAACCACTCCTGTGCCAGTGACAAAAACGATGTGATCGTTTTGCTGAAGGTCTGTGTGTTCATGTCCCCAGCGGCACATTTGATCGATGAAACGTGAGGTGTCTTCAAGGTGTTCTGATGCAAGCGGTTTGATGCCCCAAAGCAAATTCATGCGACGTAAAGTCGCTTGGGATTCACTTGCGCCAACCGTGGGAATGAGGCTGCGGCTTTGGCTATTGACCCATGCCGTATTGCCGCTGCGGGTTGCAATGACAATCAGTTTGGCTTCGATTGTTTCAGCCACATGGGTTGCCGCCTGAGTGACGGCGCTGGTGATGGGGTGAACCCGGTAGCTTAGTTGGTGATTCCTGTTGTGATCACGCATCATTTCCTGTTCGGTGCATTTCATAATGCGGCTCATCATGGTCACTGCGAGGGCGGGATGATCGCCGATCGCAGTTTCTCCGCTTAGCATGCAGGCGTCTGCCCCATCCAGAATGGCATTGGCAACGTCACTTGCCTCAGCACGGGTCGGTCTCGTGCTGGTATGCATGGATTCAAGCATCTGCGTCGCAACAATTACGGGTTTCATCTTTTCACGGCAAACCTGAATGATGCGTTTTTGTGCGACGGGAGTTTTAGCCACGTCGATCTCTACACCCAGATCACCTCTGGCCACCATGATGCCATCTGCATTGTCGACAATGTCTTCTAAGTGCTCGAGTGCTTCGGGCTTTTCGATTTTTGCGATCACCAATGCATTTGAATCATGCGAGTGAAGCAACCCTTTGAGTTGTCGCACATCATCGGGGGACCTGACAAATGACAGGCTGATGAAATCGATTTGATTTCGCGCCGCCCAAATGGCGTTCTCTACGTCACGTTCAAGCAATGCCGGAACGGACAATTGGACACCCGGCAGATTAATGCCCTGTCTGCTACGCACACTTCCCCCCCCGGTGACAATACATTCCGCCCGATCAGCTTGCACCTGCTCGACTCTCAAAGATACGGTGCCATCAGCAAGCATCACGCGATCGCCCGGTTGCAGTTCTTCAATCAAGCGTTCATAGGTACTTGTCAGCTCTCTTGGTTGATCTGTTGCTTCAGTGACGAAGGTGATCTTCATACCCTCTTCGCAGACCAGAGGATCATGGTGTAGTTGGCCGAGTCTGATTTTAGGGCCAGCGAGGTCCAGTAGGATTCCGACTGGAAAACCGGATTTCGTGGAGGCTTCCCGGATGCGGCTCACGATGACTTCGTGTTGTTCGCGGTTGCCGTGTGCTGTGTTGATGCGGAACACATCAACTCCTGCTTCGATTAATTCTTCGAGCTGATGGATGCTGTCACAGGCTGGGCCAACTGTGGCAATGATTTTTGTGCATGCATCATCAAGAGAGGGTCGGGGCATCAGTTATCTCGACAGTTGATGGTCAGGAATAATGATTCGTGGTTGTGCCGATGAATGAGGTTTCACGCTGGATTCCGGGAAGAAACCCAAAGCAGTGATACCGGACGGCGTCTGATCGTACTAAAATTTGGCCCTCAGGCATTGCCCATTCATCCCTTCGGCCCTCTTTTACTGTGGATTCATGGTTTCTGATCGACCTCCGGTCGCACTCGTCACTGGCGGTTCAGCTGGTTTGGGATTCGTGATTGCAAGAAAACTCTTGGACGCGGGCTATTGCGTTGTGATCGTAGGACGCGATTCTGGCCGACTAGACGATGCGGTGGGCCGCTTGGATCCAGAGGGAGTGCTGGGGACGCGGTCAGGCAAAGCGGAACAAAGCTTGGCTTGCTTTTCCTGTGATCTCACCGATGCGACCGCTGTCGAGCACCTTGTCGCCGATACGCTGAAAATATTCGAAAGGTTAGATGTCTTGGTCAACTGTGTTGGGGCAAGTGATCGAGGCTTGATCGAAACGCTGGAAGTCGAACGGGCCGAGTTTCTCTTTCGGCAAAATGTGATCACTGCCCTACTCTGCTCACAGAAATCTCTTGACGCCTTGGAAGCAACTGGGGGCGTGATCGTGAATATAGGATCTCTCGCCTCCAAAGTGGGGGCAAGGTACATCGGAGCCTATGCAATTGCCAAACATGCATTGGCTGGCATGACTCAGCAACTGAGATTGGAATTGAAGCCACGAGGGATTCACGTTTGTTTGGTTAGCCCCGGACCGATTCGTCGCGAGGATGCAGGACAACGATATCAAAAATCAATCGATGGTCTTCCATCGCAGGCAGCTCGACCCGGTGGAGGAACAAGAGTCAAAGGTCTCCCACCCGAACGGGTTGCTGACGCCGTTCTGTCCGCAATTCAACACCGCAGAGCGGACATGGTGTTACCGAGGTATCTTCGTTTGCTGATCATGCTGGGGCACGCATCACCACGCTTGGGTGACTGGTTACTCCTGAAATTCACATCACCCAAAGAAGATTCATCTGCCTGATATTGATTTCTATTTCCAGATACGACATGTGACTGGGCTTGGGGCTCTGCCAGTACTCACACTGCATACTGGACGCTAATTTAAACGAGTTGTCGTACATGCCTGCCGAACATTCACTCGGCGGTTTCCTCGTATATCGGCAAGTGCCGATAGTATACTTCCAAGTTCAGCAGGTTCATGGTGGTGACGTAGAGACGTCCTGCGTGAGCAGACCAGCGATCTGGAATTGCACCGGCGGGATCCCAACTGCCGGCGTTCACTCCCTCTTTGACCTGGCTTTGGATCAGGATCGGGTTCAGAGCCTGATTCCAACGATCCCAGTAATCGCCGCCCATATGAAACATGACCTGGGTGGCGTAATACCAGTAGTAAGTGTCTTTTTGGGGTGATTGAACGCTGCCTATTTGGGGTGGATATTGCAGCAGGTATTCGGCAGCTGATTTCATCGATTCATTATCGCGACGCCAGCCGGAGTACATCCGCATTAGCATGCCTACGGCGGTCATTGTTGGTGTAGCCATCCGGCCATGTCGCTGTGTTGGTGTGTCCGGAGCGAACGGGTTGTACCGATATCTGTCTGGCTGTTGCGGTACCTGGGACAAACCGAGCCAGCGTTGAATGCCTTGGTAGGTTTTTTCCGGCACTTCCAGTCCTGATAGCTGACCACTCTTCAACGCCATCATCATCCAACCAGTAACACTGGTGTCTGAACTGACTTGTGCTGTGTAACGCCATCCTCCACGTTGATCGTGCTGAGTGCTGACTATGTAGTCGAGGCAGCGTTGAGCTGGTTCCCTCAGTTGGGGATCCTGAGTCATGCCATAGGCTTCACACATCGCCAATGCAGCTATTCCGTGACTGTAAAAGGCAACATTTCGATTGCTGATTGCATCTTCTGGAATGTACAAATCACCATTGGTTTGCTGGCGATTCATCAGGTATTCAATGCCGCGGCTAATGGTACCTGCGTATTGATGTTCTCGGTGGGTGTAACCGGCTCCTTGAAACGCCAGTAGGCACAGTCCTGTTGCAGCCGTATTGCTACGCAGCAAAACATTTTCACCATGCCCTTGAAGCGACCAACTGCCGTCGTCATTTTGCGTGCTTGCAAGATAGGAGAGGCCAATCTCGATGGATTTTTCTGTTTCAGGACCAACGTCTCCAGCTGCTGTGGCTGGTGTTCCACCCTTCGTACGCATCACCCGACGGTTAAATGACTCAACAGAAGCGACTTTCGTACCAAACGGAGTTGCCGGTCCACCGAGCGTTCGTCTGGGTCGTTGACCGCGAGAAAAATCGACGACCGTGATTTCAGGTTGGGTGTTGGATGGAACAATACCAGCCCGACCCTCCGCAACGGTCGCTATGCCTGCAGGTCCTTCGTCAAGCATTACGTCGAGGTTGGGTCCGCCTGCAGATGCAATTCTCGGCGTTGTCGAGCCTCTCGTGGGTCTCGTGACTCGCTCCATTGGAGTGCCCTCGGAGTTTCGGTCTCCAATAGAATCTGAGGGGGCGGTTTCGCTAAGTGAGGCATCACCCAGTGTTACTTTGGGTGCAGTGGGAGTCCCTGTTGCAGCCATTCCAAAACCTGTTGTGAGTCGACGCGTGCGACCGGGAGCGCGTTGAGCAGATCCAGCGTTGATGGTGGGAACACCACTGTTGGCCGCGCCGTTGTTGCGAGCTGCTGACGTGGTCGTTGGGGATTCTGATGTGCTTGGAAGATCGGATGACGTCGACTGTGATGCACTCAGGCTTACACCCCGTGCACGATTTTGTCGAGTGACAGCAAGCTCACCGAGTCCGATGACTCGTTCGGCAACAGGGCTTTGCTTGGCAACGGCCACTACTTGAGCGGCGGGGGCAGATCCTGCTGGTTCCAGGTTGCGAGTCGGTGTAGTGCGTTTCCGTTGCTGTTGTTGGTTTGTCTGTCCCACGTTCGGGAGTGAAGTGCTACGGTTCCTTGCGCCAGCGATTGATTGTTCTTGTGGTTTGCTGAATTCCAGTTCAACGGATGCTGTTGATGGTGCAGTCGACCGAGAGGTTGGCCTCGAACGTGGTTGGGGGTTGATTTGCTGTTCAACGGGATTAGCTGAGGCCGTTGGTTGAACGGGGACGGTGGGAGCAGTCGGAGTTTGCGTGTTCCAGGTAGCAGGCTGTGTTTCTGTATACCGTTGCCGTGCGAGTTTGGCTGGCGAATCAGTCGGTTGCGGTTTTGATTCGTTCGGCTTTCGACGCTTGAGTAGGAATTCTTGCAAAGATTCCGGTTGAGGCTCCCGAGTCTTGGGTATTTCGAGTCGGGGAGCTGTCTTCTCCACTGGCGGCAATTGTCGCTCTTCCAGTGGCGTCACCCGGGATGCCGTCTTAGCGTCCACCGGTTTAGACCAGTCGGGTACCGTTGCTGTTTCCGTCGGGGTTTGGAACAGGTATTCCGGAACAGTGCGACTCACGGGGGAACGCTGCTTTTGAACTCCGGAAAAGGCCTCGGGAAAGTAGCGGCTGAAAATGATCACGTTGATCGCAAGCATCATCAACAAGAGGTGAACAAAGAGGCTGAATAAGACACCCAGTTGTATGGTTCGCCTCACATAACGTGAAATGAAGCCATGAGAAAAGAAAGCCATCGACAACGCAATTGCTGGGACACCAATTGTATAGGTCCACGCATTGAGCAACCAACGTGGGTCATCGAATCGCAATTCGGTGACCGCCAAATACAACACTAACCCGGCAAACGCAGCGATGAACACATCCAGTGGCCATGTGCGTTCAGACTCGCTTGTCTGATTCTCGATTGGTGGTGCTTTTGTGGAATTCACAGAATTGAATATTCAGTGTGAGACATGCTGGAAGAGCGATTAACTTTCAGGGCCTTCCTTGGTGGTGACGCTGTAGTCGGTGACTCCGGTACGGTTGCAAACGTCCATGACACTTACAACAGGTTGAAAAGCGGTGGTTCGATCTGCTCGGATGATGACAGTCTGATTGGTAGGGTTATTTGAAACCGCGGCCTCAAGAAACAATTGCAGTTCACTCAAGTCCGTCGCTTTTCCTGACAGGTAGAGTTCGCCTTCATCGTCAATGTCGATCACAACTTCGCGAGGCTTGCTCGTCATCGGTACCGCGCTGGTTGCCGTAGGAAGAACGATGTCCAGCCGTCTCTCTTCTTCCTCGAATTCACTGGTAACAAGAAAGAAAATGAGCAACAGGAAAACCACGTCGATGAGTGGTGTCAGGCTCAGTGTGCTGGCGATGCTGGAACGTTTGATTTTGGCCATGTTTAACCTGCCTTAACTCCACTGCGTTTTTCTTTTACCGAACGTGGCGGTGGTGGTGGCTGCGGTGTATTTGGCACAACGCTTTGTTTTCGATCCAGTGAATGCAGAACACCGTCCTCATCAAGTCGTTGCAGTCCTGCATAAGGGGCCAATGCCGGCGCAATGCGGAAGGCGAACTCCTCAATCTGGTGGAATAGCTTTGCGAGGCGGTTTTCGAGATAAAGAGCCAAAATCGCAGCAGGGATCGCAACAATCAGGCCTGAGAGAGTAGTGACTAACGCAGTGTAAATACCCTCAGAAAGTTGTTCGCTCCGGCTACGGTCTGCCGTCAGGGCTGTTGATTCGTGGAAAGCAACAATCATTCCCCAGACGGTTCCCAGCAGACCCATTAACGGAGTCGCTGCCGCTGCGAGCGTGAGCCAACGGATTGAGGAGGCTTGTTGGTCGGCTTCACGCTCCATCGTCTCGTGGGCCGTGCGTTCAATTTCTGCCAACGGTTGCCCCGTCCGTAACAGCATTGCCGTGACAACGCGACTAGCGGGTGATGGATATTCCCGACAGCTCTGCAAAGCTACGCCGGGACTGAAGCGATCAAGCGGTTTCGCGAGACCTTCTAGTTCGTTTGTCAGCTCCGAGGGCAATATTTTTTCTGGCCGAAGGCTCATGAACTTCTCAAATGCCAGAGCAACGACCATCAGGCTCATGATCCCGATTGGGATCATGAAAGCTCCGCCACGCGTGACCAAAGTCAGTAGGTCGATCCCCGGAGTTTCAGTTTTGGGTGGAGCTTCGGACGCCTTCGGCTCGTCCTGCATGACCGCCTGTATCTCATCCGAATTGATTTCAGGGGATGTATCCTGAGCCAGTGACCAAGGTGGGCTGAGCCAAGCCGAAAAGACCAGCAGGAGTGCCAGGACTAGCGAGTAGCGAGCCAGTTTGTGATCGTTGTTGCAGTGCATCACTATTTTAATTTCTCCAAGCGGTCACGGGACTTGGCAGCCAATTCGTGATTCGGATGTTTTTCCAAAACGTACTGGTAGAAGCCCTTTGCATAGTTTTTCGCTTTGTTCTTCGCATTCTCTGTTTTTGCTTCCTGCAGAAGAAGGTCGCTGCACCTTCCTGCTTCAAAAGCACTTTTGGCTTGCCAGTTTTTGATGTCTGCTGAAGCCTTGTCTGCACCGAATCCGTACATCACACGCTGGAATTCAGGGATCGCTTTGTCGTAGGCACGATTTGCAAAATGTATTTCGCCCATCATGAATCTCGCCCGTGCTGCGGTTGCATTGCGATAATTGTCGGCCACCTCTTTGTAAAACTCGAGAGCTTTGGAAGTGTTTTCAAGTTGTTGGAAGGCAAATCCAGTTTCGTAAAAAATCTGTGGCAAATACTCAGACGTCGGAAAACGTTTTCTCAATTCGTTATACCAATCAATTGCGGTCTGCCACTTTTTCAGCTGTGCAGCACTTTGTCCTCCATGTAGAAAAACAAGTTCGCGTACCTGACGTTCCGCTTTATCGAGAACATTTTTTGAGTTTTCATTGCGTGACTCGATACCAGCCCTCGCTGCCTCGTATCCAGCAAGCGCAGATTGATACTGGCCGCTTTTAAAGCGACATTCCGCAACCATGGTTTTTGCGTCAAAGATGAGTTGCCCCTTCGGGTATTTGATTGCCATCTCGTTGAATACCCCTTCTGATGCTGCGTAATCCTGAGTTTTGAACAGGGACCAGCCAAGTCGGTAGTATGCTTTCTCTGCAAGAGTCGCATCTGCCGCTTTTTTACACGCTAATCTGAATTGCTTGGCGGCATCCTGCCAGCGACTCTTCGAGTAGGCCTCTTGGCCAATGTAGTACGCGGATTCAGCTACCAGGGGTGAGTCGGGATGGTCCCGAACCAGCTTTGCAAAGTACTTTAAAGCGTCGGATTCTTTGTTGCTCTCCTGCAGTGACCAACCAAGTTCATAAAGGACTTCGGCCATGGAGGGATAGTCAGGAACCTGGCGTATGAGTGCTTCAAGTTTTGTTGCAGCTTTATCAGGTTGCTTGTTTTTTTGATCAATCAGAGCGGCTTCGTAAAGTGCGTGCCCCAAGCTGACCCCTGTGGGCTTGGTTTGGAGAAACGCTTCCAGGTCTTTGCTTGCTTCTGCGCCCAGCCCAATGTTTCGTCTTGCAATCCCGCGAGCGAGCATGGCTTCAGCTTGCAGTGGATGACCTTGGTGCTTAAGAAGCATCTGAGTCAGGGGCTCGATTGCTGCCTCAAATTGCTGGGTTTGCATCAACGCGTTTCCTTTCCCATACAGCGAATAGGGAACGAGTTCAGAATTTGATTTGTCGCTGAGTACCTGATCGTACAGCCCGATTGCTTCTTGGTATTTCCCGTTCGCGTTGGCTAATTGCGCAAGTTGGTATCTTGCCTGAGCGATCATTGCTGGGGTTTTTCCGCGTTTGACAACTTGCTGCCAATCTTTGATTGCGTTGCCTGTATCGCCAAGTGCGTTGCTACTCTGGCCTGACAGTAACAGCACTTCATCTGCGCGTGCCCAATTGGCGTCGGCAGCAACACTGGCCTTGAGGGCTCTCGCGGCCTGTTTGTTGTCTCCTGCTTTGCGAAAGGCTTGCCCAATGAGAAGGAGAGCTTCCGCTTTCTGAACAGAGTCAGGGAGATTTGTGAGTTCAGCATTGAGGATGCGTGTGACGTCTTGATAACGTTTCGCTGTGATCAAAGCCGCGCCAGCTCTGAGTACCCAGATGGGACGTTGGATGTTGTCCTTTTGCGTTGATTCCAGCAGATGGGTGTAGGTGTCTGCAGCAGCCGAGTTCTGGTTGGTGAGAAGCTGGCTCTCGGCTGCAACAAATTTAATGTCAGGCACGAGGGTGTCGTTGGGGAAACGCTTGATGAACTCGAGTGCAAGGCTCAACGCCTTTTTGGGATTTTGGATTTGCAATGCAGAAAAAGCGGCGTTGTAGAGAGCTCTTGAAGCCAACGTGTTATCAGGGTTCTCACGATAAATTTGCTCAAACATCATCATTGATTCTTTGAGCGTTTTTGGGTTCATCGATAGTGCTTCTGCGAGGTCGAGTCGCAAATCAATTGCGAATCTACCCTCAGCACCGCGTTGGATCTGTTCACGTGCAATAACAGCCGCGTCCGCAGGACGGCGTTTCGTGATTTCAATTCTTGCTAACCAGTGTGCAGCTTCGGTGGCAGCAACACGATTGTTCTGAGTTAGCACCTGCCGGAAGCGTTTGGCGGCTTCATCAATGTTGCCGCTGCGGTAAGTGCTTTGGGCTGATGCCAGGCTTGCGGAACTGGCGTAGTTTGTATTTGGATATTCAGCCAGTAATCGGTCGTAGTTTTTTGCCGCTTTAGCCGGCGCATTGGTCTGAACGTGCGCAAAGGCTTGTCGGAACAGTGCGTAAGCGAGATCGTCTGCGACTTTGGTTGACTCCAATGCAGCATCGAATGATTGCACGGCAGCTGGGTAGTTTTTCTCCATGATCAACATGTCACCCATCCGTAGATGAACATCTGTGATGAGTTCAGCTCGGTCGCAGACTTTCAACAGTTGCGTGAATGAATTCAACGCTTGGTCGAATTGTTTTAACTCTTCATAGGCAACCCCTTTCGCGTACAGAGTATCGCAAAGTAGTTGCGATGCGCTGGCATTGGGCATCTTCAACAAGCGATCGTAGTACTGGATTGCTTGTTTGCTGTTCCCCATGCCGTAGGCGGCTTCTCCACTGTAAAACAGAGCGCGATCCATGAAGCGTGTCCTGGGCGACTCTTTGAGTAGTCGTTGGAACGCATCAAGCGAAAGTTTTAGCTTTGCCTTATCTCTTTGCTCACCCTCGCCGGATGCGATGTAGTTGCACCAGCCAAAGTTCGCGAGTGACTCTTCACGCAGATCGTATTTTGATTTTTGCAGTGCTTTGCCAAAAGCTTTTGCAGCAGCAACGTAATCCGGTGTCTCCTTTTGCATGTAGCAAACACCTAGGTAGTGAGCAGCATCGGCAGCCATGGCGTGCTTGGGATACTTAGCCAAGAAAGATTGCCAGCCATCAATGGCCAAGTTGATGGCGCCGCCAGTTTGAAAATTGGCTGCATCGGCGTAAGCTGCCATTGCAGCATCGTTTGTGTCCACTTGCCCATGGACCTGAGACGGCTGCAGGCAAACCATAAAACACAAGCTCACAACGCAAGACCAAAGGGGTTGCGTTGTCTGTGCCATGAAGGGCCAGTAGATTGGAGCCAACTGCCTATTCACTAACCTGTTCCCATGCAAATAGCGAAGATTTCCAGTGTACCCACCGAGGGCCTGTGAAGAGAATTCAACTTGTGTATTTTAGCGATACATCGAAAAAGTCGATAGTTCGTAGGATAAGTTACCTGTTCGGAAAACTCGCCAACCGGCGTGATTTGCCCAGCTCAACGAGTACGGTAACCGATTATCGACTATCTAGACGAACCGGTGGGTGGTTTGTTGCGTAAACTCGCGATTATACGCGGTACGCCCCGAACGGCGTCCGATACAAAAACCTAACGGTCAGGGCCGCCCCAGCTTGTCTGGCCAATTTCTGGATTATCCGAATCAACTGATTCCACTTCTTCTTGAGCACCCATCATCGTGAATTCTTCCGCAACCTGCTTGATTACAGGAGGGGCTGGTTTTATCGGCTCTCATCTGACCGAGATGCTCCTCAGCCAAGGGCATCGAGTGATCGTGGTGGACGACTTGTCCACTGGGCAGGCAGAAAACCTGTCGGGAGTCATGGAGCACGAGAGACTCGAATATATTCAGGGAACCGTTGAGGACGAGGATTTAGTCAGAGACGTCGTGGATCGGGCAGATCGTGTTTACCATCTTGCTGCGGCAGTCGGTGTCGCACTGATTGCTAAGCAGCCCATCCAGACGATTGAGAGGAACATTTACCCCACTCAATTGATTTTGGACCGACTTGGAAAACGGGCGTCCAAGGGCGATCATGTGCCGACTTTCATTGCCAGCACCAGTGAAGTTTATGGCAAGAATCCTAAAGCGACGTGGATGGAAGAAGATGATCTCGTCTTCGGAGCAACGACTCGCCCGCGTTGGAGTTACGGCGTATCGAAAGCCATCGATGAATTTTTGGCGCTCGCCCATCACAAAGATTGTGGGCTGCCTGTCGTTGTAGGGCGTTTCTTCAACGTGGTGGGGCCACGACAAACTGGTGCGTATGGCATGGTGTTGCCACGCTTTGTGGAAGCCGCAATTAAAGGTGATTCACTGGTGGTTCACGACGATGGAGCGCAGGTTCGTTGCTTCGCACACGTTGATGACGTGATCTCGGCCGTAGTCAGCCTGGTGGACACGCCCACGGCTGTTGGACGTGTTTACAACATCGGAAGCGATGTGCCTGTGTCAATCCTTGAATTGGCTGAACGAGTGATCGCAAGAGTCAATCCAGCCGCAAAGATTGAGTTCACCAGTTACGCAGATGCCTACGATGAATCATTTGAAGATATCCGCAGGCGAGTACCAGTTTTGACGCGAATACGTGAAGCGATTGAATACCAGCCCAAAAATAATCTAGATTCCATCATCGACTCAGTTGCCGAATATCAAAGGGCTGCAACTTAATGCGATGGGAGTCGATTTCGAAGGGATTCTGCAAGTTCATTGTGCGCGAATACAACGATACGTTACGGAATACCTGTTCCAGCCCGTCACGCTTTTGAAATCGATGTTTGGTCATAATTAGGTATGGTCTATTGATATAGGGTTTGTGCATTATTGATGGTTCGCGGATTCACTCGCCCCTTGTATCGACGTACATCATCCTCAAAGCGTGCAATGCTTCATTAAGCATCGCTGCTTCTTGATCGTCGAGGTTACCTTTG
>Ga0315322_10000114_pt1 | contig 50377 bp, 50 predicted proteins | sample M110021515metaG_FD_203461 | JGI IMG/M metagenome (GOLD analysis project Ga0315322, IMG submission 203461) | Ammonia-oxidizing marine archaeal communities from Monterey Bay, California, United States - M1 100m 21515 | ecosystem: Environmental > Aquatic > Marine > Intertidal zone | place: USA... | reverse complement strand
GAACTGGAAAACCAGCGAGGCATTATTGCCACTCTGGCCACCACGATTACCGGAACCGAAGCCAATATCGAAAAAATAAGTACAGTCGAACGAGATGCGCGATTCAGCATCGTTAATCTTTCCGTTAATGTGCGCAACCGCGTTCACCTCGCCCGGGTGATGAAAAAAGTGCGCCTGATCAAGCCGGTTACCAAAGTAACCCGGGTGAAAAGCCGCAAGGTCCGCAAGAATATCAAACCTTCAATTGGTAGCCACTAAACGAGCGTCGCTCTTTAGCGCAAAGCTCTAGAACCGCCCCAATATAAAAACTTCGGAGAAACAAATGGCAGATACGCAAACTATTCACACAGATTCAGCGCCCGCCGCGATTGGCCCCTATTCACAGGCCGTAAAAACTGACTCGCTGGTATTTCTCTCCGGTCAAATTCCTCTGGTGCCGAAAACCATGGAAGTATGCGAAGGCGGAATAGACGCACAAGCCCACCAGGTGTTCCACAACCTGTCTGCGGTGGCAGAGGCGGCGGATAGCAGTCTCAACGATGCAGTTAAGCTCACCATCTACCTAGTAGATTTAGCGGACTTCGCAGTGGTCAATGACATCATGGCCGGATACTTTAACAAACCCTATCCTGCTCGAGCCACTATCCAGATCAGCGCCCTGCCTAAAGGGGTCTCCATTGAGGTCGACGCGGTGCTTGCACTATAGACCTAGGGCTAAGAATTAAGGCTTAAAATGCTTGACGATTAGAACTACTGTATAAAAACACATATACTTGCCCTGTTCCCGCTTTTTCACTAAGCCAGGTAGCGACAGTTGAACAGGACAGAACCGCAACTCAATCAAATCCCTCTAACCCAGCTTCGGGGTGTAGGGCCTGCCCTGCAAAAGAAACTCCAGCAACTCTCTATCAATAATATTCAGGACTTGCTGTTTCACTTGCCGGTGCGCTATGAAGACCGCACAAAGATAAACAATATAGGCTCGATTACTGTCGGTGAAACTGTCCAGCTACAAGGCGAGGTGGTCAATTCCAATATTCAATTCGGGCGACGTCGCAGCCTGCATTGCACTTTGGTGGATGAAACCGGCTTTATCAGCCTTCGCTTCTTTCACTTCAGTGCTGCCCAGAAAAATTCCCTGGCACCGGGCACCCTGATCCGTTGTTATGGCGAGGTTCGCCGTGGACGAAACGGCATGGAGATTTATCATCCCGAGTATCGGCTATGTAAGGATCAAGGCGACGAGCCACTCAATGATTCACTGACTCCCATTTATCCTCTAACCGAAGGATTACAACAAGCCAGGCTGCGTAATATTATTCAGCAGGCGCTTGTCTACTTGGGTAATGAAGACGAAAACAAATTAAAGCTGCCGGAATATCTTCCGCAATCGCTCATTGACAGCATGGGTCTATATGAACTCAATGATGCAATTCGTCTGATACACAAACCCCCCATCGACGCACCATTAGACTGGTTAAGTGCGGGAGTCAATCCCGGACAGAGCCGGTTAGCCTTTGAAGAACTTTTAGCCCACCGGCTATGTATGCGCCGCTTTAAGAACGATTCGGAAAATCAGCTAGCCCCGCAGTTTGATAAAGATAATTCTCTGGCTACCGGTTTTTTTGAAAACCTCCCGTTCGAACTAACCGCCGCGCAACAAAGAGTACGTTCGGAAATCGTAGAAGACCTTGCTCGAGCCTGCCCGATGCTTCGACTGTTGCAGGGTGATGTGGGTTCAGGAAAAACAGTTATCGCCGCACTGGCAGCATTACAGGCAATAGCGTGCGGTTATCAGGTGGCTCTTATGGCACCAACAGAATTACTGGCTGAACAACATCTGGCTAATTTTTCACAATGGTTTGAGCCCTTGGGTATTCGAGTAGGTTGGCTAAGCGGGAAAACAAAAGGCAAGGCGAGAGTGCAATTACTTGAGTCCTTAAGTAATGGCGACTGTCAATTGCTGGTGGGAACCCATGCCCTATTTCAGGATGAAGTGGTCTATTACAAACTCGGCCTTATCATAATCGACGAGCAACATCGCTTTGGCGTGCATCAACGCCTTTCACTCAGGGAGAAAGCTGCAACACACCAACTCAACCCTCACCAACTAGTTATGACCGCAACTCCTATTCCAAGAACGCTTGCTATGAGCGCCTATGCTGATCTGGATAACTCGATCATTGATGAATTGCCGCCGGGAAGAACGCCGGTCAATACTGCTATCATTTCCAGCGAACGTCGTGTTGAGGTAGTGCAAAGAATCGCCCAGGCCTGCGCACAGAACAGCCAGGTCTATTGGGTCTGTACGCTAATTGAAGAATCAGAAGTCTTGCAGTGTCAGGCAGCAGAAGTAACTCAGGAGCAACTGAACCTTCAGCTTCCAGATATAAAAATCGGATTGATTCATGGCCGCATGAAGCCCAAGGAAAAAGTGGATGTAATGAATGCATTCAAACAGGGCAAGTTACAACTCCTAGTCGCCACTACGGTTATCGAAGTAGGAGTGGATGTGCCAAACGCCAGCCTGATGGTAATCGAGAATCCGGAGCGCCTCGGTCTTGCTCAACTACACCAACTCCGTGGCCGGGTGGGAAGAGGCTCAAAACAGAGTCATTGTATCCTGCTCTATCAAGCGCCCCTGTCACAGGCCGGGCAGCAACGACTTGCGGTTATGCGCGAAAGCAACGATGGTTTTTATATCGCCGAGAAAGATCTTGAGCTAAGAGGCCCGGGACAGGTACTTGGCACACAGCAAACCGGCCTGATGAGCTTTAAGGTAGCAGACATCACCCGCGATGCCGGGCTTCTGGATCAGGTTAAGGATGCATCGGAACTCATCCTCAGCCAACATCCGAACATAATCGATCTTTTGATCTGGCGTTGGCTGGGTGACCGTACCGAGTACGTTAATGTGTAGTCCTTGAATTGAACCTCGCTCTGACTATTGAAGTACTGTAAATTTTCTCTAATGAATTTTTACTCTGACCCCAAAGTCTTTTATGCTATTGCTCTGCTTTCTTGCTGCTTTAATTGCAACTTTTATAAGCAGCAAGTAGAAATAGCAAGCGCGTAATGAAACACAGCCCTTGGGGTATTGAAGTCCTGATATGGAATTCCGCAACACAGTACAGACTCTGCAAACACGCCTGAGCAATAAGGTTCGAGCACGCTTCCCGGACTTTCATGCAAAGCTGCCTGCCTATGGGCAGTTGATTCGCATAGACCGCCCTGTGGGGATCTACCTGTTACTTTGGCCAACGCTTATAGCTCTGTGGATAGCCTCCGGAGGGTTCCCCAGCTTTGGCTTATTCCTTATCTTTACTCTGGGCACCGTTGTAATGCGCTCGGCAGGATGTTGCGTCAACGATTTTGCTGACAGTGAAATCGATGGCCGCGTAGATCGCACCCAACAACGCCCTTTAGCCATGGGCACGCTGACAAAGCGCGATGCTATTAACTGCTTTGTGTTTCTATCCTTCGTGGGCTTTTTGTTGGTTCTGATGACCAACCTCAACACAATTCTGCTGTCCTTTGGTGCGATTGTAATTATAGCGACCTATCCTTTCATGAAACGTTTCACCAATCTCCCACAGGTTGTATTGGGCATCGCTTTTTCCTGGGGAATACTCATGGCTTTCACAGCAGTGGGTGGTCCCATACCGCAGGCTGCCTACTTGCTGTTTATCGCCAACGCAATCTGGACAGTTGCCTATGACACCGAATATGCCATGGTAGATAGAGAGTTCGATTTAAAAATAGGGGTCAAGTCTACAGCCATACTTTTTGCTGACGCCGACAAGATGATTATTGGCTGTTTGCAGACAATGTTTATCGCGTCCATATATCTGGCTGGTAGACAGTTAGAGCTAGGTTGGCTGTTTAATATTTCCCTGGTAATAGCCAGTGGATTATTGGTCTATCAGCAACTGTTGATCAGGGACAGATTGCCGGGCCCCTGCTTCAAAGCCTTTCTTAATAATAACTGGGTGGGTGCGGTAATCTTTCTTGGTGTGTTTCTGAGTTATTTATAGCCAGAGATAAGTAGTCCTAGGTTGAAATTGGAACAAATAAAAAAGGGAAACCCGTAAGAGTTTCCCTTTTTTGTGCCTGCCTGAATTGGAAACCTAAGCTCCGGTAAAAGCCTGAATACCCGTCTGGGCACGACCAAGAATCAGAGCATGTATATCCTGAGTGCCTTCATAGGTGTTTACCACCTCGAGGTTTTGGGCATGACGCATAATCGGGTACTCATCAGAAATACCATTACCACCCAACATATCTCGCGCCTCCCTGGCTGTGTCCAATGCCTTGAGACAGGAGTTACGCTTCAGTAGTGAAATAAGCGGTGGTGACAGCTTGCCTTGGCCTTTTAGGCGGCAAGCCTGTAGGCATCCCTGCAGCCCCAGAGTGATATCTGTCTGCATGATGGCCAGTTTCTTCTGGATGATCTGGTTTGCAGCCAGTGGACGACCAAATTGCTTGCGGTCCAGTGTGTATTGCAAGGCGGTATGCCAGCAAGTTTCAGCTGCCCCAAGCGCACCCCAGGCAATGCCCAGACGTGCAGAGTTCAGACAACTAAAAGGTCCCGCCAGCCCACGGGCGTCCGGCAGCAAATTTTCTTCCGGTACGAACACTTCGTCCATGACGATTTCACCGGTTACCGATGCACGCAGAGCCAACTTGCCCTCGATCTTTGGCGCAGTGAGCCCGTCCATGCCTTTGTCGAGAATGAAACCCCGAATAGCGCCATCATCATCTTTCGCCCATACGACGAATACATCGGCGATAGGGGAATTTGTAATCCAGTTCTTGGCGCCTGACAGGCTATAACCACCTGATACAGATCGTGCACGGGTATTCATGCTGCCCGGGTCAGACCCATGGTCCGGCTCTGTCAGCCCGAAACAACCAATAAACTCGCCACTGGCCAGCTTGGGCAAATATTTCTGCTTCTGATCTTCCGAGCCGAATGCCGCGATTGGATGCATCACAAGAGAAGACTGTACGCTCATCATGGAGCGGTATCCTGAATCTACAGCCTCTACTTCTCTGGCTGCCAGTCCGTAGCAGACATAGTTCACACCGGCACAGCCGTAGCCTTCAATCATCGGCCCCAGCAGACCGAGGGCTCCCATTTCCCGAAAAATCTCCGGGTCTGTTTCTTCCTTGCGATAGGCTTCCTGCACTCTGGGCAGAAGCTTTTCCTGGGCATACTGACGGGCAGTATCCCGAACCAGACGTTCTTCTTCGGTAAGTTGCTCTTCCATCAGGAAGGGGTCTTCCCAGTTAAACGGTATATTGTCCGATCGAACAGACATAGCTTTCTCCTGTCACATGGTCCGCCTTTTTGCGAACTATGCCTAAACTCCTAAAATCGCGCTTTCCCAAATCAGAGCGCTCAATGCAAGCACAGCATTCTATCAAATTCGAGTAGGATTCTCTAAGTTACTTCCGCCCAAAACATTGCAATGATAAGCAAGATTTAGCCACGACGCAGCGCCACATTTTGCTAGAATAGCGCGCCATGGATGTTTCTCACATACTCGATAATCTCAACGATGAGCAAAGAAAGGCCGTAGCCAGCCCCGTACCACATCAATTGGTGCTAGCAGGAGCCGGCAGTGGCAAGACTCGGGTATTGGTTCATCGAATTGCCTGGCTGATCGAAGCCGAACATGCCTCGCCTTTTTCCATTCTCGCGGTAACCTTTACCAATAAGGCAGCCAGAGAAATGCGTGGCCGCATAGAATCTCTGCTCAGCCAGTCCCATGGCGGCATGTGGGTTGGTACCTTTCATGGTCTGGCACACAGGCTACTTCGCTCCCACTGGCAGGAAGCCGGGCTGGTGGAGGATTTTCATATTCTCGACAGCGATGACCAGCTACGCCTGATCAAGCGTATCAATCGCTCCCTGCATATCGACGAGGACAAATGGCCGGCGAAGCAATGTCAGTGGTATATCAACTCCCAGAAAGATGAAGGACTGCGCGCCGCCAACATCGATCACTTCGAAGACGAATACACCAAGACCATGTTGCAGGTTTATGCCGCCTACGAAGAAGCTTGCAATCGCGGCGGCATGATCGATTTCGGTGAGATTTTGCTGCGAGCCCATGAGTTGTGGCTGAAGAACCCACAGATTCTTTCTCACTATCAGAAGCGCTTCCAGCACATTCTGGTAGACGAGTTTCAGGATACCAATGCCATTCAATATGCCTGGCTGCGGGTGCTGTGCGGCAGCGAGAATTCACTCATGGTTGTGGGTGATGACGATCAGTCCATCTACGGCTGGCGCGGTGCGCGAATCGAGAACATACAACAGTTCAACGTGGACTTTATTGATGCAGACATTATTCGTCTGGAACAGAACTACCGGTCCACATCGAATATTCTGAAAGCTGCCAATAAGCTAATCGAGAACAATCAAAGCCGCCTCGGCAAAAGCCTGTGGACCGAAGACGGTGATGGCGAACAGATTAGCCTCTACGAAGCCTTCAATGAACAGGATGAAGCACGCTTCGTGGTAGACAGAATCCAGGATTGGTTTAACTCCGGCAACAGACGTACTGACTCCGCCATTTTGTACCGCTCAAATGCTCAGTCACGGGAACTGGAAGACGCGCTGTTGCGCGTGGGCATGCCTTACCGTATTTATGGCGGTCACCGTTTCTACGAACGTCTGGAAATCAAGAACACCCTCGCCTATCTCCGACTATTGGTAAACCGCGACGACGACACCGCCATAGAGCGCATCATCAATGTGCCCACTCGCGGTATTGGTGGCAGAACTATGGAAACCGTTCGTAGTGTAGCCAGAGACGATTCCATATCACTATGGAAAGCCTGTGTTAAATGCGTCAATGACTCCATACTGACTTCAAGGGCGAGCAATGCGGTGCTGGCTTTCATGGAATTGATAGACAGTCTCAATGACGGTTGCGATGAACTGGAACTCCACGAGAAAGTAGAACACATCATTAATAATACCGGCCTGATTCAACATCATGAGAAGGAAGGTGGCGAGAAAGCTCGGGCGCGCATAGAGAACCTCGATGAATTAATTTCCGCCGCAGGAAATTTTGATGACACAGAATTGGGAGAAGAGTTTGATATCAAGTCCTATGCTTTTCTTTCTGCGTTTCTCGATCAGGCCGCATTGGATGCCGGCGAGTCTCAGGCATCTGAATCTGATGACGCTGTTCAACTAATGACTTTACACTCAGCGAAAGGCCTGGAATCTCAATTGGTATTTCTTGTGGGCCTTGAAGAAGGCCTATTTCCTCATAAAATGTCTATGGATAATCTCACCGGCCTGGAAGAAGAACGCCGCCTCTGCTATGTAGGCATAACCCGTGCACAGAAAAAACTGTATCTAAGCCATGCTGAATCGAGAAGAATGCACGGCGATGTCAATCTCTGTCGCCCTTCACGTTTCATAAACGAGATCCCTTCCGAACTAATCGATGAAGTACGCCTAAAATCAAGCGTAAGTCGCCCGGCTTTTGGAAACACAAAAATAGGAAGCGGCGTAGCACGGAAAATGAACGGCGAAGTCGAAGTGCCACAGACTGACCTGTCACTGGGCCAGCGAGTGGTTCACGGAAAATTCGGGGAAGGCGTGGTGCTCAACTATGAAGGGCAAGGTTCCAGTGCCAGAGTGCAGGTCAACTTCGATGATGTTGGCAGCAAATGGTTAGTGCTATCCTATGCAAAACTTGAAGTGCTGGGCTAAAACTGCAAACGCTGCTTTAAACCAATAGTCCGGTAAAAAACCAGAGGCTTTGAATGAATCAAACAGTGCGTTCCATCTCTAACCCTAAGCTAGCCTGCCTGTTCATACTATTCACAGTGCTCAGCGCCTGTGGTGGCGACAGTCAAACATCTGTCAGTACCGGGCAAACTGTTGAACAACAGAGCTATGAATGGAAGCTCATAACCTCCTGGCCGAAAAACCTTCCAGCACTCGGCACTTCCCCTGAACATTTTGCCAATATCGTAGATAGGATGAGCAACGGCCGCATGAAGATTCGCGTCTATGGTGCCAATCAACTGGTAGGCGGACTGGAAGTATTCGATGCAGTTTCCCAAGGCGTAGCGGAGATTGGCCATACCGGTGCCTATTACTGGCAAGGTAAGATCGCTGGCACCCCGTTTTTCTCTACCATTCCCTTCGGCCTTACCGGAACCGAAATGAATGCTTGGCTTGCCTATGGTGGCGGCAAGGAACTGTGGCAGGAAATCTATGCACCCTTCAATTTGATTCCCGTACGTGGCGGCCAATCCGGCACCCAGATGTTTGGCTGGTTCAACCATGAAATTAATACACTGGACGATCTTCAGGGCTTGAAGATGCGCATTCCCGGCCTTGGTGGCGAAGTTTTTAGCCGCGCTGGCGGCACTCCCGTCACCATGCAGGTAAGCGAAGTGTTCACCGCACTGCAAACCGGCGCACTAGACGCTACAGAATTCGTCAGCCCCTATAACGACCTGGCCGCCGGTTATCATACCGTTGCCGATTACTATTACTATCCCGGCTGGCACGAGCCCGGCTCAACACTGGAAACCATTTTCAACAAATCAGCATTCGAAGCCCTGCCCAGCGATCTTCAGGAGATATTACTTGCCGGCGCTGAAGTGATGAACCAGTTACTGCTGGATGAGCTCACCGCAAAAAATAATGAAGCGCTACGGGCATTAGTGGAAGATCATGATGTGGAGTTGCGAAAACTTCCTGACGAAGTGCTCGTGGAGCTACGGCGTATTTCCAACGAAGTAGTAGATGAGCTTGCGCAAACCGATGAAGTCACTGCCAGAATTTATGAATCATACAAGAGTTTTCAGGAGGGCGTGTCGAATTATCATCGGATCGCTGAAGATGCTTATGTAAACGCCAGAGACTTGCCATAAAACTTTCGAGATACCAACTCTTATAACACTGCAATTGTCGAGGCGTCTTCCAGAAAAAGATTGTTGATATCCTTGCCGAAAATATCCAGACATGAATATCCGTCAGTAGAAGTCTCGGCTTCTTCGAAATCACAAAATCTATAGTGAGCACGAATATCAAATTGTTCGCTAATTTCTTCGCAGTATTTCACTATAAATTCCTGTGAAAAATTTCACTGTGCAGAAGCGATCACACAGTCTCCGATACATTTAACCATTCTCCAGTTTTGATCATATAGCAATCCAAAAACCTATTGATAATAGTTGTTGAGGTATTCAGGTGTTCCCTGTGGAGCTTGCGTCTGTGCGAGATTATCAAAGCCACGTAGGTCAATCTTTATAATGGTTGATTTTTTTGGCATGGCTTTTCCCCGCCTCTCATTCGAAGTTGGTAAAACTATTGCGGAAGCTTGCGCGGCTTTCCATCATCGTCAATGGCGACAAAAACAAACAAGCCATCGGCTACCACTCTTCTTTCGGCCTCAATATTTATATCCGAAGCCCATACATCAACCTTAATACTTATTGAGGTTCGTCCGGTTTTAACTATCTCGGTAAAACAACTCACCATTGCGCCCACGACTGATCATTACTCATCTTCCACTCCAAATTTAGCGCAGCATCTGTGGCAACCAGGTTGCCAGCGAAGGCTGAAACGCCAGCAGGATCATTAATGCCAGCTGCATAATGACAAAAGGGATAACCCCTCTGTAAATGTCGCCTGTTTGTATCTCTTGTGGTGCAACACTGCGCAGATAGAACAGCGAGAAACCAAACGGCGGTGTCAGGAACGAGGTCTGCAGATTAACTGCAATCATGATTCCCAGCCAAATCGGATCTAGCCCCATCGCCAAGAGTATAGGCCCCACCAGCGGGACAATCATAAAAGTAATTTCTATAAAATCCAGAATAAAGCCCAATAGAAATATAAGCAGCATGACAATAAACGTCGCTGTGATCACTCCACCGGGCAAATTCAACAACAGTCCTTCTATTAGCTGGTCGCCACCAAAACCGCGAAATACCGATGAGAATATGGTCGCGCCCACCAGTATCAGATACACCATGGAAGTCACCCGCAGCGTTTCGATTGCAACACTATGCAATACCTGTAGATTTAGCGCCTTTCTGATAATGGCCAGTATCGTTGCCCCCATTGCGCCAATACTGGCGGCTTCTGTAGGCGTAGCCAGCCCCATCAATATGGAACCAAGCACAGAAACCATCAGTATTACCGGCGGCAACAAGCCTTTCATCAATGCGACAAGCACCAATCCTTCGGCTTGGTCCGCATCTTGGTTGTCCATGGGTGGGGCCATCCGTGGATTACGAATGGCCACGACGAAAACATAGAAACCGTAGCTGACAACAAGAATCAGACCGGGAATGATTGCGCCGGCAAACAGATCCCCTATGGAAACGAAATCCGGTGCAAAAATCCCCGCATCCAGCTGCGACTGTTGATAGGCATTGGAGATCACCTCTCCCAATAACACCAAACAGATGGAAGGTGGAATGATCTGCCCGAGAGTGCCGGTGGCACAAAGAGTACCGCAGGCAAGTGAGGATTTGTAACCGGCCTTCATCATGGTGGGCAACGAAAGGATTCCCATGGTAACCACAGTGGCTCCGACGATTCCGGTGCTTGCCGCCAACAACATGCCCACAATGATTACCGAGATTCCGAGACCTCCGGGGAATCGACCAAACACAATAGCCATATTTTTTAGCAGGTCTTCCGCGATCTTGCTGCGCTCAAGCATAGTGCCCATAAATACAAACAGGGGCACCGCAAAAAGATTTTGATTAGTCAGAATACTGAAGATGCGATTGGGCATAAGACTTATAAATGCCGTATCGAAATTTCCGATCAGGGTTCCGATGCCGGCAAACATTATGGAGACACCGGTAAGTGTCAATGCCACTGGATAGCCTGCCATTAAAGCCAGGCAGACTACGAGGAAAAACAATATGGGGAAGATTTCAGCCACGGCTTATTCTTTAGACTGTCCGGCTTGTTGAATGCACTGGATTGATTTGAGAATCTCGGAAATACCCTGCACAAATAGCAACAGAGCCAGCACAATAATGCCGGCTTTCAGCAAATAGACAAATGGCAGGCCGCTGGCCTCCGGCGAGCCTTCGCGAATCCGCCATGACACCGCTACATAGTCCCAGCTTACCCAGATCACAAAAACCGCCGCAGGCAAGAGAAACAGAACCGCTCCTAGCAGATCTACAATCGCCTTGCTGCGGCCGCCGAGCCTGCCATAGAAGATATCAACTCTTACATGTCCCTGCTCTTTCAATGTATAGGCTGCTCCCAATGCGAAAATCAGTGCATTCAGATACATCACCGATTCCTGCATGGCGATAGAGCCGGTCTGGAACAGATAGCGCAGCACCACAATCAGTGTCATCACCAACACCATGGCGACTGTGAACCAGGAGGCCACTCGGCCCAGAGAATTTGAGAACTGATCCAGAACAGAAACGATTTTTTGCATAGTCTTGTTGTTTGATCTTGTTGCGTAGTGAATCCGCTGGTCAGTGGAAGCTCATTATTGCATAGCAAGACGGCTTCAAGGAATTCAGTAAGCTCAGGACGTCATCCAGTGGCGTAACAGCTGGAAGCTAAGCACCAACAGTGACAAGCCAAGCCCCACAATCATAAGCCCGAAAAACCATAATAGGCCCCTCCTGAGCTGAATGGAGAAGCGTAGCCGCATTCCCATACCCTTCTCGGCCGGTGGCGGAACATGACTAAATAGGCTACTGAGGCTAAACAGGCTGAGCGCCCAGCAGAAACCAAGCAGGCTGGGGATGGTATGACGGTCATGGCCGGGCCAGGTAGCTTCAAACACACTAAGCAATAACAACACCAGACTCGCCACACCTAATAGCAAGATAAGTGGCAATAATCGGTTTAAAAAAGTAGCAATTCGCTGCAGTCGATCTATCATTAGCCCTCGGATTTCCACATCGCACAAATGACTTTACTGGCAGGCAGCTTACCTGCAAAATCCCGCTACCGCCAAATATTGAGTCTAAATTTATGTAGTGCGTGATTGAGAGAACAGAGAGAAAAGACAGGTGCCAATTGAATCAACCCAGTAACAGATTAGAACTGCCATTTATGGCTGGTATCAACGCCGAAGGCCAACCGGTTTTCGAGAGCCTCGCAGTAGAACCAGTAGAGGGCTCGGCAGACGAAGTACGCCTGCTTCAGTCCCCGCTCCTTGCTCGCAACTTGGCCGCGGGGGATAAGATCCGCATTATTAATCCCTCTTCTGCCGAGTACGAATTACTTCAGCGGAGTGGCAATCTATGTATTCGAGTCTTCAGAGTGAATCAGCTGGATAAGCTCAGCGAGTACCTGACCCCGATCTTCGAAAAAATCGATGGTACACTGGATTTACAAAACGATCGGGCTCTGGTTTACAGCATCCACGTCTCTATCGGTTTCCAGAATATCGAAGACATCATGAATCAGGCCTGCAGAGATTATCCGGACACTGTTTGGTATTATGGCAATGTTTACGACCCTGAGGACGGAGTCACACCGCTGGAGTGGTGGCTGGACTTTAATGATCAGGAATGAAAACCACTTGAACATCGGCAAGTAAAACTAAGAACAGGAATTCTGCAATATGTTAATGGTAGTTTCGCCAGCAAAGTCTCTCGACTTTGAAACCCCCGCAAAGAGTAAAAAATTTACCGAACCCCGGTTTTTGGAAGAATCCAAAAAGCTGGTTTCAGAGCTCAGGAAATTAAAGCCAGAGCAATTTTCCGAACTGATGAACATCAGTGAGTCTTTGGGCGAGTTGAATTTTGCCCGTTATGCTAATTGGCAGTTGCCCTTTCATCCCAAAAATTCCAAGCAGGCAATCTTCGCCTTTAAGGGTGATGTGTACATCGGCCTCGATGCAGAACAGTTTGACGGACACGATTTAAATTTTGCCCAGAAACACCTGCGAATACTTTCAGGATTGTATGGCATTCTAAGACCGCTGGATTTAATGCAAGCCTACCGTCTGGAAATGGGCTCACGCTTCAGAAATTCTGAAGGCAAAAGCCTCTACAACATCTGGGGCGACACGCTTAAAGGAAGTCTTAACGAAGAGCTTTCCCAACAAAAAAGCAAGGTATTGGTAAACCTCGCATCGAAGGAATACTTTGGTGCAGTACAGGCAGACAAACTGGACGCAAAAGTTATTAGTCCGGTATTCAAAGACTATTCCAATGGCAAATACAAAATACTAAGCTTCTTCGCCAAGAAAGCCCGTGGCTCCATGGCCGCCTATATCATTAACAATCGCATCGACTCACCGACACAACTAAAAGACTTTGATGTAGATGGCTATAAATACAGCGTTGAAGATTCTACTCCTTCCGCACCGGTTTTCTTGCGTCGCCAGCAATAAAGAAATGGCTCATGCCCGAAAACCTACCCTTCAGCCAGGCCTGCGAAAATAACAAGAATCCTATTCTTGCAATCCTGCGCCGGCATCTTCGGGGCGATGAATCGGTGCTGGAAATAGCCGGGGGAACCGGGCAGCACTGTGTCTATTTCACCGAGAATTTTCCAGAGCTGAAATGGCAATCGTCTGACATCCCTTCCAACGTCAAGAATCTGAACTTGCGTATTAATTCCACCGCCCGGGACAATCTGCCAGCCGCAATTCCTCTTGACGTTAATCAACCTGTTTGGAACTGCCCTGACAGCGAAATCGTCTTCACGGCCAATAGTCTGCACATCATGTCTGCCAGGTCTGTGGAAAACTTCTTTCGCGGCCTTGATCAAATCGGCAATACAAAAAAGCTTTTTGTTTATGGCCCATTCAAATACGACCACGAATTCACCACCGATAGCAATGCCAACTTCGATCTTTGGTTGAAGGAACAAAATGCTGAAAGCGGCATTCGAGATTTCGAATGGGTATGTGAGCTTGCAAGTGGGGTAGGCTTGACTCTGCTCGAAGACAATGTAATGCCCGCCAACAATCAATTATTAGTTTGGCACCGATAGCCATTAACCAATATATGCTGGCGAGAGATGGCACTTCTTTTGTTATTGTCGGACCAGCAAAGTCTGGTTGCTTCTCATCTCGCTATTAATCCATTGATTCTCGGCTCCGGTATAACCACCCGCACGGCGATATCTGAACACCGCATTACCCTCATTGTTTGCGCAGGTTTCTATTGGCAGTTCACCGGTACGAGGGACACGAATACGAAAATGGCTTTTATTACACACCAGATCGTAAACATTGAGCGTTGTTCGTGTGCCGGTTGTATTGGAAATATACCAAGTGACTATGCCGTGCTCCGGCTCAACGCTGGATTGGCACCCCGCAAAAAGAGAGAGCATAAAGGTAAGCGCTAGAATTTGTTGTTTCACTATTTCTCCAGGCACGTCAGTGCTACACCATATATAAAACAACTATGACCGCGATCTTGCTGAAACGCAATATCATAGCTTGGGTGCTAGATTTCTTGGGGGCTAGGTTGTTTGGGTAATAGCCAAATAGGTATTAAGGCTAGCTAAGTGTTGTTCAGCCCGTCAGCTCATGTCTCTCACTGATTTTCGACAAGCATTTGTTTCTTGCCGGCAAACTGTTCAAAAAAGGCAAGATGGGAAGACAGGGAAAAAACATCTTCTCGTGATTCATATTGGTCAATCCAGTCCAGAAGCATCTGCAAATTTTTATCCTGAACCTGTTTGGAGAGATATTTGTGGGGCTCCCACGTGCGCTGTCTGGCATTCTCTGCGCAAAGCTCAATAGGTAAGTTCAGGAAAATTATTTCATCTGCATCATTCTGCAATAGTGCAAGAAGGTCTGAATAGCAGCCTTCTATTACCCAGGTATTATGAGTCTCTACAAATTTCTTCAAGGCTTTTCCTGACTCTTCCAGAGGAGCTCTTTGCGGGGGATTGCTTTTGAGCCAAGCGAGTTCATCGAGGTCCAGATGTGCCAGTACATGATCTCTAGACAGCCGCTTTGCCAGCGTAGTTTTACCTGAACCGGAGTTCCCAAAAATTAGAATTCTAGCCATTAAATTTCCTGACCAGCAATTATTCCACTGCGCGCACTAAAAAGAAGCATGGCTCTATATACCATTCTGTATACAGCCAACGCCTTATTCTACGGCGAGGAAATAGTTATTTTGTGCATGCCGTTGTTAGGGTCCAACGGGGTGTCGCCTGCGGGGAAGCCCATTTCGGAAAGAATATTCGCCACAACATTTGTATATTCGGTATCTGACAGTGAGCCGGGGTTATCCATGGGCATTTCCGCCACGATCGTGTACCAGAAGCCTAGCAGGGGCTTATCTACCCAGACCTTCCACATGTCACGATAAAACTTTAGGTCGTGGCAGCCCTTACAATCAGATGCATAAGCATTCTTGCCATCCTCAACTTGCTGCGGGGTATACACCCCATCGCTGGTGGTCAATTCCTGCCCGTAACTTATTGGTGAAAAAGAGAGAATCAAAGCCAACAAGGCTGCTGTGGTCTTTTTAAAGCGTGACAACATAAATAACTTCCTGCCTGACCCGAATATCATTTTCGGGTAAGAATAGCGTAAAACCATGGAGACTGTAGACCCTCGGTATTATCAGTGCAACGGGCCAAGAGGAGATTCTTCGCAGCCCGGACGTTGAATCGTCCACATCGCGTGGCCAATTTTCCAGGCTCCTTCAATCTTTATCAAGTTTAGTACATCGGTGCCGCAATGAGAAAATTCACCATTGATATGAAAATCATACTGAGCCCAGAATACGGCAAGATTGTCTGACAACAGCAATTGTTCGTCCCAATAACGCTCAGTGAGCTTGTTGTCGTCGCCAAAGTTATCGGCTCCAAACCAGTCTCTTTCTACAAATTCGTATTTTCCTGCGATATCTTCCCTTATGTTGAGAATATGCGCGCCCTCAACCTCAAGGCTTGCAATCAGCTCACCATCACCGGTATTGATGCTATCAAAGAAATTTTCCACCACCTGCATCACTACAGAATATTCCGGATGTGACTGTTGGGCATTACCAAGCTGGCCTATTGCCATCAATAAAATAGCGCCTACAATTTTGAAATGGTTTTTGGAAACAAATTTATGTAGTTGCATGTAAGGTGGTTTCATTGTGAATTCGGCTATAAACCCGCATAGATTTGATTGTTATGGCTCGCCTGCTCAACATTTACTGCGCCAGCTCATATCTATAAACCGGAGGGCGGTCATCAAAAAGGTTGTGATCAACAGTTACATAAGCACTAAGGTTGTGAATCGCTATATCAGATGCTTCACCTGCATCGATCCCAATTACTTCTATGGCTCGGAAATCGAGGCCTAACACTATAATTGATGTATAGTTTTCCGTAATCAGATAATAATTATCTTCATTGCAATCAATGCCTGAAATCATTAATTGCGTAAGATCACTTTCAGGCTTAGCGAATGAGCCGTAGTGAATACTGTGCTCGGAGCCATTGTCCAAGTTGAATAGATAATGTGCACTATCAGTTGTTGCCCAGCTACCCATGCTATTCATGCAAACACCAGTAAATTCGTTACCGCTCAAAGAATCAGGTAGTGGGGAGTCTTCGAGTCTCAACCAATTATTCATTGTCCTCGCCCAATTTCCAATAACCCCGATTTCTCCAATCCCCACTATTTGCTCGTCAGCTAAACTAATGGCTTCAAGCGAACCTTGTTTGAGAAGAAGGATACCCCCGATCAGATTGGACTTTTGCTCCTTAAGTTTAAACTGACGATCAAGAACAAATAGTTCGGCTTGGTCCGTTGAGATATACACCGTACTTTCGTCGACTATAATTCCACTAGGTTGTTCCAACTCATCCGGTAAAGTAAAGCTTGAGTCAGCAAGCAATGAACGACTAATATTTAGCGGTCCAGCATTCGAGTCTGTGACCAGATTGTCAGTAGATCCACCAAGCACATCGAAGACCAAGAATACGCCTAATCTTGTGTTAGCCAGCAATAAAGCAGAGCTGACTATAGTGGCCAGAAAAATGAATATCTTGGTTCTCTTTTTCATATCGTTAATCATTGCGGTCAACTTCAGAAATACTCCCCATCCTGTTCTCGTATTGCTCTAGACGGGAAAAGAGACATACGCTCATTAATAATAGGCGCGGGAACCGCGCGTGTCCTTTTTGATTTTATTGTTTTGTGCTGTTCTTAACCCTAATTATGACTATTCATTCACGATTACTGAGCCTTCATCTACATCAAAAACACATAACTCTCGGACTTGGTAATTTACACCTTCGAATTCGATGTTGGGGATATACAAACAACCTTCCGAAGTTATAGTGATTTCAAAATTTGGTTCGTCCTCTGGGTACATTTGATGCAGACCGTTTATGTCGTCATAACGCAATGTTTGCTGAAATTCACAACTATTGTATGGAGTGCTAAACATGATGGACTCTCGAGTATCAGAGTGAGCCAGATTTAGCATGTGACCAAATTCATGCGTAATGATGCCTCTCCAGCAACTGGCACTGTTCAAGTAGTCTGCGTTAAGAGCAATCTGGCCACTTAAAACGGAGTCACTCCACCAAATCCAGGAATAGCCGCCGAAAGATGACCCCTTCGTAACTTCGTCAGGATTTATGTCTGCTACGTAGCTATCCATTTCGGTACTATTGAGCACTTCTATTAAGATTGTGCCTTGCCTTGAGGAATCGTATCTAGTGGCTAGATTCAAAAGTGTTTCACCAGAGTTTATAAAATTCAGATCAGCATGCCTCTCAAAGTTTTGCGTGGCTTGATCGATATAGCTAACCAGTAAATCTGAACTAATCTGATTATTCGTATTGATTATCCATTCGACCTGATTGTTAGGCCACGTCACCAAATCAGGGTTTAAGAAGACAACAGCGTTTGGGTTTTCATCTACATACATTGTACCGAAGTCATTGGCTAGTGAGGGAGATTCGACTAGCACGGCCAGTGCTAAGGATACTGTACCGAAGTTCCTAAATCTTCCGATGCGAGAATTAGTCATAATCATGATTTATCCCAAATTATATATTTACTAGTTAAGCATCATGAAAAGAGTGGTGATCTTGATGCACATAACGCCCTTAATAATAGGCGCGCGCAGCGCGCGTCCTTTTTGATTTGATTGTTATGTGTCCAATACTGCACTGAGTTCATTTCCACATCTGCTTACAAGCTTGTTGTACTGGCCTTTAGAAAGAAATAGTCGGTGTAATCCTTCTTCAGTTTGCGTGCCCTTATTCAAATCTTGCTTCAGGTCATTTCCAACTCGAATGATTTCTAAGGTATCTAAATCAAACTCAATGAAGTATCGAGTGTCTTTATTCTCGATTAGGCTCATTTGTCTCTCTGAATCTCAAATTTAACACAAAGCTTTGTAAACATAGCATTTTTATATGCGCCCGGTCCCTGTATTGGGTTTGAAACCGCGTGAAGACTTATTTCCAAGCCCTTCCGAGCACATTCATATTTTCAAAGTGATAGCCCATATTTTGGAGATACCGTGGGTCTGGCGTATCCTGATACTTGGGATTCTAGGTATCTCAAATAGAGGGTGTCCTTGCATGTCCTGATTCTAACTAAGTATCTGTTTGATAGTACAGAATAATTGTTCAATATTCCCGTTACAGAATAACTAAGTGTACGGCTGATTTTGGTCAATATTGGGTATACCGAGCGAAGCTCTACTACATTAAACGTATCAATTGTTTTTGTAGGAGCGGTACGCATGCCCAGTGAATTTATCGAAAATCTGAGGTCTGATCTTCGAATGCGTGGTTACAGCATGGCGACTGAGAAGACTTACCTGTTATGGATTAGGCGCTTTATTTACTTTACCGGCAATGAACACCCTTCGACTGTTTCACTATCCAGAATCGGTGACTACCTGACCTATTTGGCGGTTGAGCGGCAGGTTAGCATTAATACCCAAAAACCGCCCTTAATGCCTCGGCATTTCTGTTTGAGAAGCATGTGCAGCGGTAGCTGGGTAATTTAGGCTTCAAGCTGGCTACAAAACAAAGGTCTTTGCCGACGGTTCTAAGCCATGATGAAGTTCGTTCTATATTGGCGAGGCTAAGCGGGCGCAACAAGCTCATCATTCAAATTCTTTGTGGTAGCGGTCTTCGTGTTGGCGAATGCCTCCGCTTGAGAGTGCGGGATATAGATCTCGAAAAGATGACTCTTACTATTCACGATGGAAAGGGTCGGAAAGGCAGGCAGACTCTTCTGGGTACGCATACGCGCGAAGCGATAAATGAACAAATTGCCCTGGGGGTTAAGGTTCAACATAAAGACAATATGCGAGGTGTTGGGGCATCCATGAGCCTGGCATTAAGTCGAAAGTATCCCTCTGCCTTCAAGTCTGATGCCTGGGCTTATGTGTTTCCCTCAAGTAATCTTTGCCATCACCCTCTGACAGGTGAGATTTGCCGCCATCATCTTCACCCCACTGTGGTGAGAAAGTTTCTTGGTCCTGCAGTTAAATCCTCTGGCATCTCCAACAAGCGCGTTACAGCCCATACTTTCAGGCACTCTTTTGCCACACACATGATCGCTGGTGGGGCGGATCTTTGCACAGTGCAGGAGCTTCTAGGGCACAATGATGTCTCTACCACACAAATCTACACCCATGTACTCGGCCGTCATCATTCCGGTGCCTCCAGCCCGCTGGATACGCTCTGATTGCCTAGTCTCCGCCCTTGCGGAACGGTAACAGGCTCGCTGCCTCTTCCCTGTATCTATCTATATGGGGCTTCTCCTCATCGAGGAAGTTGTTTATTGCCGCAGCGAAGCCTTCGTTGGCGATCCAGTGGTTGGAATGAGTGGTTATTGGCTCAAAGCCCCGTTGTATCTTGTGTTCCCCCTGAGCGCCGGAGTCGAAACTCTTCAGACCGTGTTCTATGCAGTATTCCTGGCCCTGGTAGTAGCAGGTTTCAAAGTGAAGAAACTGGTAATCTCGTGCGCTGCCCCAATATCTGCCAAATAGCCTGTCCTTGTTTTTGAAAAATAGTGCAGCGGCTATGATCTTGTCTCCGCCCTCTTCCTCGTCCGCGAGTGCACTTATCATCAGTAGCTGCTCCGGCATTGTCTTGCTAATCTCTTCGAAGAAGCTCTGGCTGAGATAGCCCTGCATGCCGCGCATCATATAAGTGCTTTGGTAATATTGATAGAAGATGTCCCAGTGCTTCGTCGTTATGTTAGGCCCTTCCACTATCTCGAACCGAGTGCCCTGCTCTTTTACCTTTAGTCTTTCTTTTCTGATGTTCTTGCGCTTTCTTGAACTCAGCGTTGCCAGAAATTCGTCAAAGCTTTCGTAGCCTCGGTTAAACCAGTGAAACTGACAGGCGGTTCTTGCGGGAATGCCGATGCTCTCAAAAAGTTCGGTTTCATCTTTTTCGGGAAACAGAATATGCCAGGAAGATGCGTTAATAAATTCTGCTTTCTCCTTAAGCTTTTCGAATATAAATGTCGCTGCGTTCGCTTTGCTTATACAGTCATCGACAGACAAGCGCTGACCATGGCTGGGAGTAAACGGTGCGGCTGTAACAAACTTGGGGTAATAGTCTAGGCCATAGTTCTGATAAGCGCTGGCCCAGGACCAGTCGAATACATATTCGCCGTAGGAGTTTGTCTTTTGATACAGCGGCATTACTGCAATGGCTTTCTGCGCCCCATCGTAAACAACCGCATGGTGGGGCTTCCACCCGCTTGGTTCGGAGGTGCAGCCAGTTTTCTCCAGTGCCCACAGAAACTCATAGCGCATGAAGGGATTTTCTCTTCCTGCAAGTCTGGCCCAATCTACCTCACCAATGTCAGCGATTGAGGCTGCAAAGCGCAGTTCTAGTTTATTGGTAGCTTCAGTCACAGTCATTACAAAGGGAATAAGACAAACAGGTGCGGGGGCTTCGCAAATTGAGTAGCATGGCTCTTAATTCGTTACGTTAACGGACTGGACAATTTAGCAGGTAGTCAGTGGATTCTCCAAATTTGATAAGGCGTATTACCGAGAATAAATCGGGCCTGCGCAAATCCGAAACCAAGGTCGCAGACTTTGTGCTGCTACATGCCAACGATGTGATTAATATGCGCATCGTGGATCTGGCTGCCAGCTCGGATGTCAGTGAGCCTACGGTAATCCGCTTCTGCCGGGCTTTGGGCTTTGACGGCTTTCAGTCCTTCAAACTACAGCTCGCTCAACAGCTTGGTCTCGGAGGGGTATACACTCAGTTCGCCGTGGACGATAAAGATACGGTTAAGGACCTGCGTAACAAAGTCTTCGATTCAACCGTGGGTTCGCTGCTGGCAGTGCGTGATGAGCTTGACCCCGCTGCGCTAGAGACCGCTATTAATACCATTCGCAAAGCCAATAGGGTGGAGTTCTACGGCTTCGGCGCTTCTGGCTCTGTTGCTAATGATGCCCAGCATAAGTTCTTCCGTCTGCAGCTCTCCACCTCCGCCTATACAGACCCCCACATTCAGCATATGTCTGCGATCTCCCTCGGAGAGGACGATGTGGTGGTGGCCATATCCCAGTCGGGCAGAACCAGAGCGCTACTGGAAAGTGTAAGCCTGGCAAGAGAGACCGGGGCGACAGTCATTGGGCTGGCGCCGCAGAATACTCCGCTTAGCGAGCAGTGCAGCATTCCTATCTATGTGAATATGGAAGAAGAGCATCAGGCCTTTGCGCCGGTGTCATCGCGCATAGCTCACTTGGTGGTTATCGATGTACTGGCCACTGGTGTGGCGCTTCACCGCAAACCACTGTTGAAAGACCATTTGAAACGGCTACAGAAAAGCCAGAAAGCACTGCGAAATATGGGCCAGGACTGAGCTAAACGTCTTCTTTGGGCAAGTACTGTTTAATGACCAGCTGGCCTGATAAGTATTCATTCAGTGCTTCTACCAAGCCTGTTTCAAAGCGCCACTGCAGGTACAGCCCCTGTTTCTCGGCGGATTCCCATTCTTCAATTAACAATACTGTCGATGATTCCTCATGCAAATAGGTTTTTACACTGATGCAGCCATCATAGGCTCGGGTGTCAGACAATGCTTCTTTCATGAATGCCAAAAAGCTATCTACCTTTCCTGTTGTCTAAAAAAGGATTTGTCATAAACCTACCTGTAAAATTATTCCACCGTTACCGACTTGGCGAGATTTCTTGGAGTATCGACATCGGTGCCTTTGGTAATGGCCACATGATAGGAAAGTAGCTGTAGCGGAATAGTAAACACAATAGGCGCCAGAATATCAGGGCAGCTCGGCACACTAATTACCTTGCTACTCTTATCGCTCTTGAACTTGATACTCTCATCGGCAAACACATATAGCTTGCCACCGCGTGCGCTTACTTCTGACAGGTTTGCTTTTAGTTTACCCAGCAACTCATTGTTAGGAGCCACCGTGATTACTGGCATATCGCTATCTACCAACGCTAACGGTCCGTGTTTAAGTTCTCCCGCTGGATAGGCCTCGGCGTGAATATAGGAAATCTCTTTGAGCTTTAGTGCTCCTTCCTTGGCGACGGGGTACTGAATGCCCCTGCCTAGAAACAGGCTGTGGTGCTTATCAGAGAACTGTTTGGAAGTTTTTTTGATAGTGCTGTTAAGGGCCAGGGTGCGTTCAATGAGCGTCGGCAGTTGGTTGAGCTCTTTAACCAGCTTGGCTTCCTGCGCGGGCTTCAATCCTGTGCGGCGAGCCAGCACGATAGACAATATAAGCAATAGTGCCAACTGGGTGGTGAATGCCTTGGTGGATGCGACACCGATCTCTCGGCCGGCCTTGGTCAAAATACAAAAATCTGATTCTCTCACCAGCGAACTGGTGGCCACATTACAAATGGCCAGGCTGGCCACGTAGCCTTTCCCATGGGACAAGTCTTTTGAATATCGCAATGCCGCCAGAGTATCAGCAGTCTCGCCGGACTGGGAAATAGTCACAAACAGCGTGCCGGGCTGAACAATAATATCGCGATAGCGATAATCGCTGGCGATATCTACCTGACAAGGAATTCGGGCAATGCTTTCCAGCCAGTATCTGGCTACCTGCCCGGCATGAAAGCTGGTACCACAGGCGACTATTTGTACGCGCTTTACCTTGTTGAAAATTGCATTGGCCTTAACGCCAAAAGCCTCTTCCAAAACCTTATTGTTGCTTATGCGGCCATCAAGCGAGTCTTGTACTACCTCAGGCTGCTCATAAATCTCCTTGAGCATGAAGTGTTTGTACTCGCCTTTTTCTGCTTCCTCAGAGCTGTTCTGAATGCTGGTGACCGGCCTTTTTACTTTCTTCTCGCCATGCCAGATTTCAATGTTTTCCAGGCTGACTTTGGCAACATCACTCTCTTCCAGATAAATAAACCGATCTGTTACTTGCCCAAGAGCTAGCGGGTCAGAGGCAACAAAATTCTCACCAATGCCCACGCCAATCACCAACGGGCTGCCGGAGCGGGCAACAACAATCTGGTCTGGTGAATTTTTGTCTATTACGCACAGCCCATATGCACCGTGAAGTTTTTTGATGGTTTGCTTTGTTGCATCAAGCAAGGAAACCTTTCCGCCTTTTCTGGCCTGATGTATAAGGTGAACAATGGTTTCGGTGTCGGTTTGGGTTTTGAATTTATAGCCCTTGGCGATTAACTTTTCCCGTAGCGGTTCGTAATTTTCGATGATGCCGTTATGCGCTACTGCGATGTCGTTAGAAGAAGTGTGTGGATGGGCGTTCGCTAATGTCGGCTTACCATGGGTTGCCCAGCGAGTATGGGCAATTCCCAGACGGCCTTTTGATTTCTGCTTTTTAGCTGTGCTGACAAGTTCGTTAACCTTGCCTACAGCTTTTACTAATTCAATGTTGTTGTCCGCGCCGCTTTCCAGCGCCGGAATAAGTGCCAGGCCGGCAGAGTCATAGCCGCGATATTCTAGGCGTTTAAGCCCTTCGAGCAATATGTCCGTTACGTTTCGCTCTGCTACCGCTCCAACTATCCCGCACATCTATCGGTTTCCTCTATTTCTTGTTTCACAATTCAGATTTGCTTGGGCGTTTCCACCCCGGAATATTTCTCTGCTTGCCTCTGCCTACCGCAAGATGGTCTGAGGGCACGTCACTGTTAATGGCGGAGCCAGCGGCAATAAATGCGTTGTCCGCCAGTTCAACCGGTGCCACCAATACGCTATTGGAGCCAATGAAAACATTGTTGCCGATTGTAGTTTGGTGTTTGTTTACGCCGTCGTAGTTACATACAATTGTGCCTGCACCGACGTTTACATTCTCGCCAAGAGTAGCGTCACCAATATATGCCAAGTGGCTGGCTTTGCTGCCCTTGCCAAGCACCGCATTCTTGGTTTCTACAAAATTTCCTATCTTTACTTCGTCATTTAATACAGTGCCAGGTCGCACTCTCGCATAAGGCCCGACACTGGCATTGTTTTTAATCTCTGCGCCATCGATATTGGAACCTGCCAGTATGCTGGTACCAGCACCAATTGAGCTGTTCTTGATTACAACATTGGGCGCAATCTTTACGCCGTCTCCCAGAGTGACATTGCCCTCGAAGATTACATTCACATCAATTTCGACATCGCTTCCCGCGTTTAGTTCGCCGCGAACATCCAGCCGCGCCGGGTCGCGCAAACTTACACCTGCTTTAAGTAGCTCGTCTGCTTTATTCATTTGATAGTGTCGCTCCAGTAGTGCCAGCTGTGTTTTATCGTTTACGCCCTGTACTTCAAAGCTGTCAGTTATAACAGTGGCATTCACCGTGCATTCATTCGCCGCTGCCATGGCAATTACATCGGTAAGATAATATTCGCCCTGCTGGTTTTCGTTGCCTACTTTACTCAGCCAGTCATTCAGGCGTTTTGCAGGAACAACCATAATTCCGCTGTTGATTTCCTGAATCGCCTTCTGTTCTTCCGATGCGTCTTTCTCTTCTACAATGGCGATGACTTTGCCGTCATCGCGGATAATGCGCCCGAGGCCTGCCGGGGTTTCCGTAATCAGTGTTAGCAAACTCAGATTGTTTTTATCCGCCTGTTCTAATAATCGCGACAATGTCTCGGCTTTGATAAGGGGGACGTCACCGTAGAGAATAAGTACCAGATTATCGTTGCTACTGGTATCTATGCCCGGTAATGCCTGTTGTACCGCATGTCCGGTGCCCAGCTGCTGGTCCTGACTCGCCCACAGTAAACCTGATTGTTTCGGGCCATTCTCGAAATGGGCCTTGATCTGGTCAGCGCCATAACCAACAACAACATGGGTAGAACGGCTATTCATGGCTCGGCCGGCATCAATAACATGCTCCAGCATGCTCTTGCCACCCACCGCATGAAGTACCTTGGGTTTGCTTGAATACATTCTGGTGCCTTTACCGGCTGCCAGAATAACCACATCCAAATTTTCTGGTTTGCTCACCACAATAGGCCTGTTTAATTTTTAAAAGCGAATATCAATCTAGTATCAATAGCTCAGAAAAGAGAATACCAAAAAAAAAGGTAGCTAGTGCTACCTTTTATCTTCTTGCCTGTCTGTCTTGATAAGCGCCTGATTACTGAGCGCGGTTCTTCAATTGACGCAACGCTCTTAGCTGAGCTGCTGCTTCTGCCAGACGGGCAGCTGCAGTTGAGTAATCAAACTCGGCGCCCTGGTTGGCAATTGCCCTTTCCGCTTCTTCCATCGCTTCCATGGCAGCCGCTTCATCGACATCGTCTGCTCGCAGAGCTGTATCTGACAGTAGAGTTACTACGCCACGCTGAACTTCGAGAAAGCCGCCTGACACGTAGAATATTTCTTCTTCACCGTCTTCCTTGACCAGTTTAACAGGGCCAGGAATAAGTGCGGTAAGCAGTGGTGCGTGTCCCGGTGCAATACCAAGATCACCCAATGAACCTGCAGCAACAACCATCTCAACAAGCCCGGAGAAGATGCTCTTCTCAGCACTTACGATGTCACAATGCATTGTCATGGCCATAGTCTTTACTCTCTATTCAATATTGGCAGTTTAAGACGCGATTAATAAGCTATTAAAGCGTCTTCGCCTTTTCGACAGCTTCTTCGATAGTACCGACCATGCTGAACGCTTGCTCAGGCAAGTTATCGTAATCACCATCAAGAATTCCCTTAAAGCCCGCAATAGTATCTTTAAGAGATACGTATTTACCCGGTGCGTTAGTGAAAATTTCCGCAACTGTGAATGGCTGTGAAAGGAACTGTGAAATACGACGAGCGCGTCCCACTGTCTGCTTGTCTTCGTCGGACAGTTCGTCCATACCAAGAATCGCAATAATATCTTTCAGCTCTTTATAACGCTGAAGAACAGTCTGCACGCCGTTAGCCGTGTCGTAATGCTCTTGACCGATAACGTTCGGGTCCAGCTGGCGTGATGATGAATCAAGTGGATCCACCGCCGGGTAAATACCCAGTGAGGCGATGTCACGTGACAATACAACTTTCGCATCAAGGTGGGCAAAGGTTGTTGCCGGAGACGGGTCAGTCAAGTCATCCGCCGGTACGTATACCGCTTGAATTGAAGTAATTGATCCATCCTTCGTCGATGTAATACGTTCTTGAAGCGCACCCATTTCTTCAGCAAGTGTTGGCTGATAACCCACCGCTGATGGCATACGGCCAAGTAGGGCGGATACCTCAGTACCCGCGAGCGTGTAACGATAGATGTTGTCGATAAACAGCAGTACATCACGGCCGTCATCGCGGAATTTTTCCGCCATAGTCAAACCAGTCAGTGCAACACGCAATCTATTACCAGGAGGCTCATTCATCTGTCCGTATACCATCGATACTTTAGATTCGCCTTCAAGGTCGATTACTTTTGATTCCTGCATTTCGTGATAGAAATCGTTACCTTCACGAGTTCTCTCACCAACACCTGCGAACACTGACAAACCACTGTGCTCTGTTGCGATGTTGTTAATCAATTCCATCATGTTTACTGTCTTGCCCACACCGGCACCACCGAACAGTCCAACCTTACCGCCTTTCGCGAAAGGACAGATCAGGTCGATAACCTTAATGCCTGTTTCAAGCAATTCGTTTGAGCTGGCAAGCTCTTCGTAGGTAGGAGCCTTGCGGTGAATAGGCATGCGTAGCTGCTCGCCGATAGGTCCGCGCTCATCGATTGGGCGTCCCAATACGTCCATGATGCGGCCCAGAGTTTCAGTACCTACCGGTACGGAAACAGGAGCACCTGTATCAGCAACACTAAGACCACGGCTCAGTCCTTCAGTTGAACCCAGTGCAATGGTTCTTACTACACCATCACCAAGCTGCTGCTGGACTTCTAAGGTAATTTCAGTGTTATCAACAGTCAGAGCGTCGTAAACCTGTGGCACGCTTTCGCGCTCGAATTCCACATCGATTACAGCTCCAATAATTTCTACGATTCGACCGCTACTCATTGTCCGGTTCCTCTATCTATCTCTAACGTGTTCGTGAATATTTTGTTTGGTGTATTTGTAAAGTCCCTTAAAGGGTTTCCCTAACAAATAGCACCTGCTTATACTGCTGCCGCGCCACCCGCAATTTCGGAAAGTTCCTGGGTGATCGCCGCTTGTCTCGCCTTGTTATAAACAAGTTCTAATTCATCAATAAGATCGCTGGCATTGTCTGATGCGCTCTTCATCGCAATCATTCTCGCTGCCTGCTCACATGAATTGTTTTCAACCACTGCCTGATATACCTGTGATTCGATATATCTAAGCAGCAATCCGTCTAGCAACTCTTTTGCATCCGGCTCGTACAGATAGTCCCAGTGGTGTCCTAGGTCTTCTTCTTCCGAAGGCAACAAAGGAAGTAACTGCTCTACTGTAGGCGTATGAGTCATTGTGTTTACAAACTCATTACTAACAATCATTAGCTGGTCAATGTCGCCATTGTCGAATTTGTCCAACATAATTTTTACTGCGCCGATAACATCAGACACTTCGGCGGTATCACCAATGTCTCTTACCGATGCGACCACGTTTCCGCCATAGTTATTAAAAAATGTCGCCGCTCTGCCACCAATTGTGCAGATGTCAATTTCAACATTCTTGTCGTCCCATTCCTTCATCGAAAGCATGGTTGCTTTAAAAGCATTAATATTCAAACCGCCGCAAAGTCCGCGGTCTGTGGAAACAACAATATAACCAACACGCTTCACGTCGCGGGTATCGAAATATTCGTGACGATATTCCGGAGTCGCGTTAGCGATGTGGCCAATAACTGAACGAATACGATGCGCATAAGGCTTACCCAGGCTCATACGATCCTGTGCCTTACGCATCTTACTGGCCGAGACCATTTCCATAGCCTTGGTGATCTTCTGAGTATTACGAATACTCCCGATCTTGGTGCGTATTTCTTTTCCGCCAGCCATTTCTCTAGTTAACCTCTACCAGGTTTGTGTGGAAACAAACTTATCCAGAGCCGATTTAAACTGCCCTTCGATATCGTCGTTAAAGTCGCCGCTCTCATTGATCTGATTCATAAGATCAGCGTGCTCACTGTTCATATAAGAAACAAGCGCCGCTTCGAAATCGAGAACCTTGTTCAGTTCGATATCTTTCAAGTGGCCTTCGTTGGCTGCATACAGGGAAACACCCATTTCAGCGATAGACATTGGTGAGTACTGCTTCTGCTTCATCAATTCTGTTACGCGCTGACCATGCTCTAGTTGGGCACGAGTCGCGTCATCAAGATCTGATGCAAATGCTGCGAAGGCCGCAAGTTCACGATACTGGGCTAATGCGATACGAATACCACCACCGAGCTTCTTAATAATCTTTGTTTGTGCAGCACTACCCACACGAGATACGGAGATGCCCGGGTTCATCGCAGGGCGAATACCGGCATTAAACATGTCCGTTTCCAGGAAGATCTGACCGTCTGTAATGGAAATCACGTTAGTTGGTACAAAGGCTGACACGTCACCGGCCTGAGTCTCAATAACAGGTAATGCGGTTAGTGAACCGGTCTTACCCTTAACTTTTCCTTCCGTGAATTTCTCAACGTAGTCAGCGCTCACTCTCGATGCACGCTCCAGAAGACGGGAGTGTAAGTAGAAAACATCACCAGGATATGCTTCACGACCCGGTGGTCTTCTCAATAGTAGGGAGATCTGACGATAGGCCCATGCCTGCTTGGTCAGGTCATCATAAATGATCAATGCGTCTTCGCCACGGTCACGGTAGTACTCACCCATGGTGCAACCGGCGTAAGGAGCAATAAACTGCATGGAAGCCGGGTCAGATGCTGTCGCAGCAACCACAACGGTGTATTCCATGGCTCCATTTTCTTCCAGCTTGCTTACAACGTTAGCTACGGAAGAGGCCTTCTGGCCAACGGCGACGTATACACACTTAACGCCTTTGCCCTTCTGGTTAATGATGGTATCGATTGCTACTGCAGTCTTACCAACCTCACGGTCACCAATAATCAGTTCGCGCTGTCCGCGACCGATTGGTGTCATTGAGTCGATTGATTTCAATCCGGTTTGTACTGGCTCATCAACAGACTGTCTGGCGATTACGCCCGGTGCAACTTTTTCCACTGCGTCTGTCATAGTAGTTTCAACAGGGCCCTTGCCATCGATTGGCTTGCCCAGTGCATCAACTACGCGGCCTTCCAGTTCTGGTCCAACAGGTACTTCAAGAATTCGACCAGTACACTGACAGGACTGTCCTTCTCTAAGGCTCAGGTAGTCGCCGAGTACAACAGCACCAACAGAGTCTCTTTCGAGGTTAAGGGCCATTCCGTAAATGCCGCCTTCAAACTCGATCATCTCACCATACATTACATCAGCAAGACCATGGATACGGATAATACCGTCCGATACGCTGACGATGGTGCCTTCGTTCTTTGACTGTACAGTGACATCGAGCTTGTCGATGCGCTGCTTGATAATTTCACTGATTTCGGATGGATTCAGTTGTTGCATGCTTTATTCCTTTGTTCCTGACCCGTTCAGGAATTCATTGATTCAGCTAATTTGGATAACTTACCGCGCACCGAGCCGTCGATTACATTGTCGCCGGCTCTTATTATTGCGCCGCCGATCAGCGACTGATCGACACTGGTTGCCAATTTAATTTCTCTCTGAAGACGATCTTTGAGAGCTTGCGCCAGCTTATTGGAAACATCTGAACTGAGTTCAAAAGCTGTCGTTATCTCAACGTCTACCGATTTTTCCTGATTGGCTTTCAGGTTTTCAAACAATGTGGATATTTCCGGAAGTAATACCAGACGCTTGTTCTCTGCCAGCAGATGTACGAAGTTCTTACCCTTCTCATCCAGCTCGTCACCACATACTCCTATAAAGGACTCAGCAATTTGCTGCGAAGAGAGTGAGGGGGAATTTAATAATTCCCGAACGCCCTCATCGGCGGTAACGGCAGCAGACACGGTCAACATGCTGGACCACAAGTCCAGGTTGCTGCTTTGCAAGGCAACTTCAAAAGCTGCTTTTGCATAAGGTCTTGCTAGTGTAGTTAATTCTGCCACTGCTTAGGTCTCGTATTTATAACTGTCTTTAAGGCTGCTTATTAAAACTACAGTTCAGAAGCAAGCTTGCTCAACATTTCTTCGTTGGCTGCCTGATCTACTGAACCTTCCAGAATCTTCTCGGCTCCGGCGATTGCGATTGCTGTAACTTGAGCTCGCAGAGCTTCTTTCGCTCTATTCATTTCCTGCTCAATCTCAGCCTGTGCACCAGCAATGATTCGCTTGCCTTCTTCTTTGGCTTGCTCTTTTGCTTCGTCCACAATCTGTGCGCCGCGCTTGTTAGCTTGGTCGATGATGGCCGCTGCATCAGCCTTGGCTTCTTTCAGTTGGTCTGTAGACTTGGCCTGTGCCAATTCCAGATCCTTCTGAGCCCGTGCTGCTGCTTCCAAACCATCGGCAATCTTCTGTCGTCTCTCTTCCATGATATTCATGAATGGAGGCCAAACGTATTTGGCACAGAACCACCAGAAGACGAAAAACGCCACCGACTGTCCGATTATAGTTAATGTAATATCCACTGCGATCTCCCGCTATTAGACGTCTTGCTTAGCCGGCCAGCTGACCCAGATAAGGGTTAGCAAATGTAAACCACATGCCGATACCGATACCGATCATGGTTACCGCGTCAATAAGACCAGCTACCAGGAACATGCTGCCCTGTAGCTTAGGAGCCAACTCAGGCTGACGAGCAGAACCTTCCAGGAACTTTCCACCTAGAATACCGAAACCAATTGCAGTTCCCAGTGCGCCCATGCCCAGTACAAGCAACACGCCCAGTACTGTATTAGCCAATATCATTTCCATCTTCTTCCTCCAGTTTATCTTCAGTTCAGATAATTAAAATTACGTAAAATTTCTTGTCTATAATTGTCTATTAATGATGCGTTTCATGCGCTGCATTCAGATACACGATGGTCAACATCATAAATACATAAGCCTGCAGAGGCACAACTAATATGTGGAACACCGCCCAGACAAAGTGGGCTGGTAATTGATACGCACCCAACAAGCCGGCAATCAGCAGGAACAGTAGCTCCCCCGCATAGAGGTTGCCGAACAGTCGCAAACCTAATGAGATAGGCTTGGCAAAAAGAGTGGGTATTTCAATAATGAGATTAAACGGTAGCATCCATTTTCCAAAAGGGTGGAAAGCCAGTTCGCCGAGGAACCCGCCAAGACCTTTGTTCTTGATGCTGTAGTAAATAATAAGAAAGAAAATACTAATGGACATTCCCATGGTGATATTGGGATCGGTCGTGGGCACAATTTTGAACGACATATGTTCAAGGCCCCACAGCCCGCCAACCATCATGGCGATTTCCGGTATCCAGTCAACTGGCACCAGGTCCATAAGATTCATTAATAGAATCCATACAAATACGGTAAGGCACAGTGGTGCTATATAGGCATTCTTATAGTTGAAGCCCGAGTTAACCTGTCCTTCTACAAACTCGAAAATGCTTTCTACGAAGTTCTGAATGCCGTTAGGGACATCAGATGTTGCTCTATTGCCAACATGGCGAAAAAATAATAAGAATGCTGCACCAAGAAACAGTGACCAACCCATGGTATCCACGTGGATAGCCATAAAGCCCATCTCAGTGGCTTCTTCCGGGGTATGAGCAAGGCCCCAGTGACCGTCGGGGTGACGACCATAGGTCAAATAGGACAAATGGTGAGTGATATATTCCTGGACGGTCTGGCCTGCTTCACCATGTTCCGCCGCTGCGTGTGCCACTTCTGCTGCTTCTGCCATTTATAGTCTCTGGATACTATTCTCTAACTCTAAAGAGAGAGGCTCTAGGTTTTATTACCAGCCGGGTTGTTAATTACCATTCCCGACATCATTACCCCGATAAAATGGGTCACTATAAACCCGAGTATCAAGGCCGGTTCGTCCAAATTCGAAATCAGGGTGAAACTTAATGCAAATAGCACCAGGGTAATAATTATCTTGCCGAGTTCACCTTTAATGAAACTCCTGACAACTCTTTGCGCATTTCTCGCACCTTGAAACTTAAATGCGTGCAATGCGAAATAGCTGTTCGGCAAAGCGCTAATTAACCCGCCCAGTAACACCGAGTAGGCCATGATGGTACCTGATATAAACAGAGAAATTAGTGTCATCAAGCCCGCTGCCGCTAGTTGCGCAACGATGACTTTATGAACTGGAGGGGCCTTTAGATTCGACACGAAACGACTCTCTAGCTTGGCTGATTGACTAGCCTGGCTCCCCAACAACACCTCTAAAAACTACGCCCTGTTATGGACGGTGATCACCAAAGCACGCGCATTATAGGGACTTTGTCAGACCTAATCAACTAACCCAAGCTATCAATTAGCGATCATTTTATGTGGGAGAGAATGCCGTCCAATTCATCCAGTGAATTGTATTTTAGAATAAGCTTTCCCTTACCCTTGGCGGTGTGCTGAATAAGCACTTTGGCGCCCAGCCTATCCGCCAGATCTTCTTCCAGATTCTTGATATCCGGGTCGATCTCCATAGCGGCAGCCGGTGTCGAGCTGGCCTCGGCGGTCAGTCTTCTCACCAATGACTCGGTCTGGCGAACCGACAGGCCCTTCCCCACTACCGAGCGAGCGGCTTCGGACTGCTGGGTATCAGGCAATGCAAGCAAGGCCCGGGCATGACCCATTTCAAGGTCTCCATGTTCCAGCATGCGCCGCACATCAATATTAAGGCCGATCAATCTTATAAGGTTGGTTACCGTCGCGCGGGATTTGCCCACAGCATCGGCCACTTCCTGCTGAGTAAGTTCAAACTCATCCTGAAGCCGCTTCAATGCCATCGCTTCCTCAATGGGGTTGAGGTTTTCACGCTGGATATTCTCGATAAGCGACATGGCTATTGCCGCTTCGTCGCCAACCGGTTTTATAATGGCTGGAATCGTATCCAACCCTGCAATCTGGGTTGCCCGCCAGCGACGCTCGCCGGCTATAATTTCGTATTTGTCAGAGGAGATTGGCCGAATAACAATGGGCTGCATTACGCCCTGCTTTCTGATGGAGTCTGCCAACTCCTCCAGTGCTTCCTCGTGCATATCGGTGCGAGGCTGGTATTTGCCGCGCTGAATCAGCTCGACGGGTATGTTCTTAAGATCACCATCCTTATCTTCGCTTGTTGACGGAGATGAAGCAGCTGGCGCTGGGGCCTGATCGGGAGCGGGTCGGCCTTTGGACTTACCAAGCAGGCTTGCCATTGTTTCGCTTCTGCCGCTAGAAAGCAGTGCGTCCAGGCCTCGGCCGAGTTTTTTCTTATCGTTCATGTCACACCTGGGGTAGAAGTAGAAGTGGTGAAGCGAAGCGATTACTAACCTCCATCACCACACTATTCGTTGCTCATTTATTTACGTCTTATCCGGCAGCCCGGGCCGCGGCTTCGTCATTGCGGCGGAGTAATTCGCCAGCCAGTGCCAAATAGGCTATTGCGCCCCTGGAACTTCTATCATAACTAATGACGGGCTTGCCGTAGCTGGGAGCTTCAGCCAATCTTATATTTCTTGGCACCACAGTGCGGTATACCGCATCACCGAAATAGTTAAACAACTGACCGTTTACTTCCGTAGTCAGCTTGTTCCTCGGGTCATACATGGTTCGCAATATACCCTCAATCTTGAGTGAAGGGTTCAACCTGTCGCGAATAGTGCTGATAGTATCCATTAACGCTGATAGCCCTTCTAGTGCGTAGTACTCACATTGCATTGGTATCACCACACCATCGGCGGAAACCAGTGCATTAATAGTCAGCATGTTTAGTGAGGGTGGGCAATCAATTACAATATAATCGTAGCGATCTCGTACACCGTCGATAATCTGTCGCAGTTTCATCTCACGGTCTTCAAACTCAAACAGCTCAATTTCGGCAGCGACCAAATCACCATTGGAGGGCAATAATTCAAAGCCTGCGTCTTCGGGAGATAACACCACCTGGTCGAAATCAGCCTGATTGGTCAGTAGATCATAAATGGAAACATCTAGCCCGGATTTATCAATACCGCTGCCCATGGTGGCGTTGCCTTGGGGATCGAGATCGATCAGTAAAACCTTTTTCAATGTCGCCGTCAGGGACGCCGCCAGATTAACCGATGTAGTGGTTTTTCCTACGCCGCCTTTCTGATTGGCTATCGCTAATACTTTTCCCACTGACTTCTGCTCCAATTTCCTAAATCCAAATTATTTTTAATACGGCTTACTTTACTGATTGCCGGAACTACACATGGTTTTTCTTAACTTCCAGCACATGCCGCTGTGATGAAATCCCGGGTACTTCCAGTTTGGTGATCATACTTACTTCGAAGCCAGAAGGCAGATTGGAAATCTCTTCTTCGGGGTAAATTCCTTTCATCGCCAACAGGCTGCAATTCCCTGAAAGTAACGGCTGCAACTTGTTTACAGCATCTTCCAAAGTCGAAAAGGCTCGACACATCACCATATCAATTTGCTGCTTGTTTTGATAGTGCTCTATTCGACAATTTTCAACACTGACGTTGTCTAAACACAATTCAGTCCTGACCTGAAAAAGGAAGCGGGTCTTTTTACCATTACTGTCTATCAACACAAATTTTTTCTTTGGATTTAGTATCGCCAGCGGTATTCCCGGTAGCCCGCCACCGGAGCCGAAATCCACAAAAGTATCCCCTTTCAAATAGGGATTTATTGCCAGTGAATCGAGTAAATGCAGCGATACCATAGATTCAATGTCAGACACTCCGGAGAGATTAAATGTGGCATTCCATTTCTTTAGAAGGCTGAGAAAAGCCAATAATTTATCAAGCTGTTCTTCCGGAACTTGCAGGCCAACTTCAGCTATTCCTTTGCTTAACAGCTCTTGTATTTTCTGATTCATCGTAAGCGTCTAACCAACTTTCTGCTTAACTGCCTGATGCTTTTTCAGATAGATCAGTAACAAGGAAACAGCCGCCGGAGTCATGCCGGGGATACGCGATGCCCTGCCGATGTTTTCCGGCTTTGCAGCTATCAGTTTTTGCTTTAGTTCATTTGAAAGCCCTTGCATCTGCTGATAGTCAAAGCCTTCCGGCAAGGCGGTGTGTTCCTGCTTCTTGAGACGTTCAATCTCATCATGCTGACGATCGATATACCCCTGATACTTGAGCTGGATCTCTACCTGTTGGTAAGCCTGTTCCTGCAGTGGATCCAATTCTTCCGAATGCTGTTTCACTCCAGTTTCTGCGGCAATTAGCTGGTGATAATCAACTCTGGGTCTGGCCAATAAATCCGCCAGGCTATATTCACGCATCATGGGTTTTTCGAGAAGTGTGTTTATGCGCTCGCCCTTTTCCGTGCCCGGTTGTACCCAAGTACTCTGCAGACGCTTTAGTTCCTGCTCAGTCTGTTGCTGCTTGTCACAGAAAAACTGCCAGCGCTGGTCATCAACCAACCCCAGCTCCCGGCCCATTTTTGTCAGGCGAAGGTCGGCATTGTCTTCCCGTAAAGTGAGACGGTATTCGGCACGACTGGTAAACATGCGGTAAGGTTCGTTGGTTCCCAGAGTAATCAAGTCGTCAACCAGTACGCCAATGTATGCCTGGTCTCTTCTCGGACACCAGGCTGGCTTTTCTCTCACCGCAAGACCTGCATTGAGGCCTGCCAGTAAACCTTGAGCAGCGGCCTCCTCATAGCCTGTAGTACCATTGATCTGGCCAGCAAAATACAGCCCTCTTACAAATTTAGTTTCTAGCGAGTAGTGCAGATCACGCGGGTCGAAGAAATCATATTCGATAGCATAGCCCGGCCGGGTGATGTGGGCATTTTTAAAACCCTTGATCTTGCGAACCATATCCACCTGTACATCGAAAGGCAGGCTAGTGGAAATACCGTTGGGATATAACTCATTGGTGTGCAAGCCTTCGGGTTCTACAAAAATCTGATGTGAGTTCTTGTCGGCAAAACGCATTACCTTATCTTCGATGGAAGGGCAGTAACGGGGACCGGTCCCCTCAATTACACCTGTGTACATCGGTGAACGATCCAGACCTTTGCGAATTATTTCGTGACAGCTTTCATTAGTGGAAGTTATAAAACAATTTACCTGTTCTGGGTGATCGCTGCGCTTTCCAAGGTATGACATCACCGGCAAAGGTATATCTCCCTGTTGAACCTGCATCACTGAAAAGTCGACGCTTCTTGCATCGATGCGCGGAGGGGTTCCAGTCTTTAGTCGGTCTACCCGAAATGGCATTTCCCGAAGACGTTCCGCCAATGCAATTGAGGGTTGATCTCCCGCTCTACCACCGGCGCTGTTTTCAAGACCGATATGAATTTTGCCGCCCAGAAATGTTCCTGTGGTGAGTACCACCCTGCTGGCACGGATCTGTATTCCGGTTTGGGTAACAACACCCTTGATCTCATCCGCTTCAATAATCAGGTCGTCCACAGCCTGCTGGAACAGAGAGAGGTTTTCCTGACCCTCAAGAATTTCTCTTATCGCCGCTCTGTAAAGTGTCCTGTCCGCCTGAGCACGTGTGGCACGAACAGCCGGTCCCTTGCTTGCATTCAAAACCCGAAACTGGATACCTGCAAGATCCGTCGCTCTGGCCATGGCCCCGCCCAGCGCATCAATTTCCTTTACCAGGTGCGATTTTCCAATACCGCCGATTGCGGGGTTACAGGACATCTGACCGAGAGTCTCGATACTATGGGTAACCAGCAAAGTCTCCACGCCCTGACGGGCAGCAGCAAGTGCGGCTTCCGTACCGGCATGACCGCCACCAATCACGATGACATCAAAAGACTTGGCGTATTCCATTCTTTTTCAAACCCTGAGTTTCTAAACCCTAGTACCGGACCCTGAGATCCATTGCCTAAATTTTTTTGGCCGGCAAGTATACCCGCAAACACTTTTATCCACGCTGTTATATTTAAATACTTAAAACCAATTATATAGAGTATGTATAGATAGAGTATTAATGTTGTTATTAATAGTGAAGCACTTTTCTGTTGATATCCAATTTAAATACATAAATATCAATAAGTTGCAGCAATGATAAGCCGGTTCATAAACCCTTGGCAGGGGGTCCATAAGCCCTTGGCTTGATGTGTATCGTTTTTAACCTGAATTGGTCCTGCAAAAACTATTTTGGCTTACCCACTACTTGCTCATTTTTTTACCCTGCTTATTCACAAGCAAAAAATCGCCCCTAGCGCATCCATGCAAAAACCTAACCGAAGCCCAAATCAGCCGTGACTGGGTCTAAATAGAAACCCCTCCGCGCTATTTTCCAACACAAAAATTGGCAAATATCTCCCCAAGCAAATCATCACTAGTAAACTCACCAGTAATCTTACCCAGTTCAGCTAAGGCCAAACGCAGATCCTCGGCGATTAGTTCAAGTGCAGACCCTGAACCCAGATGCTCAAGTGCCGAAGTGATCAGGGCTCTTGCTGCAGCCAGCGCAGCCAAATGACGTTCTCTGGCTACAAAAGAACTTTCCTGGCTTGAGTGATAGCCACAGCAGCGCTTAAGATGTTCACGTAGTTTATCGAGGCCGCTTCTGTTCTTTGCAGATAAACTTATAACAGGAATTTCAATGTTGTCGATTGCTATATTTGTGAAACCTTTTGCTTCATCGTCAAGCAAATCAATCTTGTTTAATACAATTGCAGTATTTTCTAAAAGAAATAAATCTTTAATAGACTTATCATTCAACAATGCAAAGTTTTCCAAAAGTTTTTCCACAGTTTGTTCAGTGATTTTCCCGAGTTTACTGCTATCAATAAGAAGCAAAATCTGATCCGCTTCTTCTATAGCTTGTTGGGCCCGTCGAACTCCTTCTTGCTCAACCTTGTCCTCACTCTGCCTCAAACCGGCTGTGTCTATTACATGAACAGGTAGTCCATCGATGCTGATTTCTTCGCTAAGGATATCTCTGGTTGTGCCTGGAATATCGGTAACTATAGCACTTTCCACGCCTGACAAAGCATTTAGAAGACTAGATTTACCGGCATTTGGCTTGCCTGCAATGACAACTTTTATGCCTTCTTTTAGCAGAGCGCCTTGCTCTGCCTGCTCAACTGTTCCATCCAACTCATTAGCGATCTCTTCGATAGATTGTTTAACCTTTGTATCAGACAACACATCGATATCTTCATCCGAGAAGTCTATTGCTGCTTCTACATTAACTCTGCACTGAATAAGTTTTTCTACAAGACTATGGATTTTTCTGGAAAACACTCCCTTCAAAGTTCGTATCGCCGAGCGTGCTGCCTGTTGTGAACTGGCGTCTATCAAGTCGGCAATTGCTTCGGCTTGGAGCAAGTCTATTTTGTTATTTAAAAATGATCGTTCAGAAAATTCACCGGGTCTTGCTAGTCGAGCGCCGAGATGGATAACGCGGCTCATCAGGGATTGCAGAACATGAATTCCACCGTGGCCCTGTAACTCCAGCACATCTTCGCCGGTGAAAGAGTTTGGGTTTTCAAAATAGAGCGCTATTCCCTGATCGATGGCGCCGCCATCATTATCAAGGAAATTTCCGTAATGGGCGTAACGGGCCTGAGGTAGTGTGCCCAGAATGCTATTAGCGATGTCGCGAACGGCAGGCCCGGAGATGCGGACTATTCCCACACCACTTCTGCCTGGAGAAGTGGCTATGGCGCAAATTGTATCGGTATCAAATTGAGGCATCGCATTCTGCCCGAGTTGGCATCAGGGTTGACCGGCCTTTTGTGCCCATCAACCAGAAAACATCAATTGGCTTTCTTGGCCTCGTAAGCAGCCTCAATCTTTCTGGTGATATACCACTGCTGCAATATGCCCAAGCCACCGTTAGTAAGCCAGTAAAGCACCAGCCCCGCAGGGAACCAGAGGAATAGCACAGTCATCATAACTGGCATGATTTTCATCATTTTGGCCTGCATGGGGTCGGCTGGCGCCGGGCTGAGGCTAGTCTGCAGGTACATGGTTGCACCCATGGCCAGAGGCAATATGAAGAAAGGGTCTCTAACAGACAGGTCGGTGAGCCACAACATGAATGGTGCGTGTCTTAGCTCAACGCTTTCCAGTAGCACCCAGTACAAAGCAATGAATACCGGCATCTGCACCAGCATGGGCAGACAACCGCCAAAGGGGTTTATCTTCTCCTTCTTATAGAGATCCATGGTGGCTTTTTGCATCTTCATCTTGTCGTCGCCATAGCTTTCTTTAAGCTGTACCATCTTTGGCTGAAGACGCCGCATACCTGCCATGGAACGATATTGAGTTTCAGAAAGCTTATAAAAAGCACCCTTAACTACGACCGTTAGAAGAATAATGGAGATGCCAAAGTTACCAACAAAACCGTTTATGTTAGCCAGCAGCCAGTAAATTGGTGTTGCTAGAAACCACAAAAAGCCGTAATCGATTGTCAGGTCCAGATTGGGAGATATTTCCCGCAACTCGTACTGGTCTTTTGGACCGGCATAATATTGCACGGTATGTGTGCCGGTTTCACCTGGTGCGACACTAAATGCACTGCTGGTGAATTCGCCAATATATTGATTGTTATTGGTCTTGCGGGTGATAAACCTGTTTTGATTTTCTGCGTCCGGCACCCAGGCTGAAATGAAATAATGCTGGCTAAAACCTACCCATCCGCCCAGAGTTTCAACTGTTGAAGGACCATCATCATCGATGTCTTCCATTTCGATTTTCATATATGGGTCGTCTTCGGTAGTAGTAACGAAGCCAAGAAAAGTTCGGCTTAAACCACCAGCACTGCTTGGGTCATCGAAAACATCGCGCTTTATTTGCCCGTAAGCATTGGCTTGCCAGTTAGTTGAGGTGTTGTTTTCAACTATGTAGTCGACGCCGATGAGATAGCTTTCTCTTTCGAAACTGTAGCGCTTGGTTACTCTCACGCCATTACTGTTTGTTACCAGGTCGACATCCAGAGAATCATCAGACTCGCTTATTGAATAACTGGTTGCAGATGTTTGGTAGTTGGCGCGCCCGTTGCTGTCGACGCCGTTTGGTCCGATCAGACCGCTTTGCGCAACGTAATTTCGTCCGGTGGTATTTTCCAGAATGACAAAAGGGTCATCTGGAACATCAATCTGTTTGAGATAAAGTGGCAGTGCCAGATACACGATATCTCCACCGTCGAGGTTTATCTGAACTTCAAAAGTATCTGTAGTTACCGACACAATTCGCTGCGAGCTGTTGTCAGTAGCTTCGAGCGGAGTACTGCTGATCACAGGCGTGTCATCACTGTCGGCAGCAACAGCACTTGTTGACGGGGGCGAGCTACCTGGCAGGGCTGTTGGCAGGTCGTTGTCTGCTTGAGAGCCGGCAGCTCCGAAATCTGAAGAGTCCACAATAGTTGAATTACCGCCGCCTATTACCGGTGGATAATCTTCCTGCCATGCCAGAAGCATTAAATAGGTGACGATGGCCAGGGCGGAGTATAAAGCGAAGCGGGTAATATCCATTTTTTAAGCTACTACTTATTTATCAGGTGACCGTGAAGGTCGCAGGTTTTCAGGGCCGGGTTGTGTATATCGTGTTTCGCTGCAATTGCCGTGCTGTCAAAAGCAGGTTCATCTATGTCAGAACTACCGGGAACCGGGTCGTATCCACCTTCGTGAAAAGGGTGGCAGCTACAAATTCGTCGTGCGCCCAACAGAGTTCCTTTCAAAGAACCATGAATCTCAATAGCTTCTTTTGTGTATTGGGAACAGGTGGGATAGAAACGACATTGATTGCCGATGAAAAGGCTCAGGCTGGACTGGTAGGCATCGATTAGTCGAATTAGAATTTTGTCTAACATAGCTCGTCTTGTTTAATTGCCTGAATTATCAACACCGTTTAGTTTTGAGTCGCGTGAGCTAGTTTGTCATTAAGCTCTTTGTTTAGCTGTACCCACATCTTCTGCATTCTGTCTCTAAGTTGGGGGTTTCCTAGTTTATCAGCATCTTTTCTCGCTAGCACAACTAAATCTAGACCGGCCAGTGTGTCCTGATGATGACGAAAGGAGTCGCGAATAATACGCTTTACCCTGTTTCTCTGGACGGCTTTGGAAACGTTCTTCTTGGCTATAACCAGACCGAGCCTGGAGCTTGGACTATCATTGCTGATGGCGAGCACAAGAATGTGACGGCAGGATGCTTTGAACTGGGAATTGGAGAAAACAGCTTTAAAGTCTTCTGCGGTGAGCAGCCGAGTTGTCTTGGGAAAGCCGTATTCAGCCACGAGTCACTCTCTCTGTTTTCTTTTCTGATTCATTGGCCACTAAACCGGTCAACGAGCTCGGCCATGTCATAGTGACCGGGGAGAAAGCTGAGATCTATGCTGAAAGCTTGGCGCGGCCTTTGGCGCGACGTCTCTTAAGTACCAGACGACCACCTTTGGTAGACATACGTGCTCTGAAACCGTGAGTACGGGCTCGCTTTAAAACGCTTGGTTGAAATGTTCTTTTCATAAGGTATATCCGATTTTTCAATCTAAAACCGACTAAATATCGGTTCCCAAAAAGGAGCGCGAATTCTAGAGGTTTTGCCTACAACATGCAACGGTATTCAGGCGTATTAGTGTAAAAAAGTAGCCAGGCCTGTTGGTACATTTTCGAGTGGATTCAGTGCTGAACTATGGTGGCAACTGCCTGCAATTTTGATCCAAATGTTAATAACAAGTTATCCACAACTTGTAATTCACAGGCAACCGCTTGGGCTGTGAATTAATTGCTTTTTTCGACTCGGTAATCTTCAGAACAAGCGTCATAACATACTGATATATAACAACAAAAAATACGATGAAAAAACTGCTTTTTTCACTCCAGATCAGTGGATAACTGCCGGGCCTGTCGTTAGAATTGCTTCCTGATTTACCAATAATACTAAGATTTAGGCAGGGAAAGTGGCAACAGAGATTTGGCAAAAGTGTATAGACTGCTTAAGAGCAGAAATTCCTTCCCAGCAATTTAACACCTGGATTCGGCCTCTCCAAGCGAATCTGGAGTCTGAAAACCTGCGAATTTTTGCTCCCAATCGCTTCATTCAGGACTGGGTCAAAGGCAAGTTTCTTAATCGAATTCAGGAAATAATTGCTGACGAACATCATAATCCCTTACATGTAAGTCTTGAGGTTGCATCCAGCCCTCAGCCATACACAGCACCGCCAGTGGTTGTAGTAGAAGGGCTTAAAGACACTAATACGGCCGTGCACATAGCGCAGAGTAAGAGTGGTACGCGGGAAACTAGCAGACAACAAACAGAACCAGGACAACCAGGTAATCAAGGGTCGCTTCTTGAAGTGCCATTGTCCCCCCCTGTTTTTTCGCGGCAAACCGCCCGGCATCCTAACCAGCAACGTAGTGTAGACACCATAATTGAAGGCAAACTTCGACATCGCGGTGCTCTCAATACGGAAAATACCTTCGATAATTTTATTGAAGGCAAATCAAACCAGCTGGCTAGAGCGGCAGCGATGCAGGTGGCAGAGAACCCGGGATACGCATATAACCCTCTTTTTATATATGGAGGAGTGGGGTTAGGAAAAACTCACTTAATGCATGCCATTGGCAATTATCTGGTGGCCAAAAAGCCGGATGCGAAGGTGGTATATCTGCACTCGGAAACTTTTGTTGCCACCATGGTTAACGCTCTGCAACTGAATGCCATAAACGAATTTAAACGATTCTATCGTTCGGTAGATGCCTTACTCATCGATGACATTCAGTTTTTTGCGGGAAAAGAGCGTTCCCAGGAAGAGTTCTTCCACACATTTAATGCCTTGTTGGAGGGTGGTCAGCAGATCATTCTTACCTGTGATCGATACCACAAGGAAATTAATGGCTTGGAAGAGCGCTTGAAGTCTCGTTTTGGTTGGGGCTTAACGGTGGCAGTAGAGCCGCCGGAGTTGGAAACCAGAGCAGCGATTTTAATGAATAAGGCCGCGCTATGTAATGTTGATCTCCCCAACGATGCCGCCATGTTTATTGCCCAGCGACTACGCTCCAATGTTCGCGAGCTGGAAGGGGCGCTAAAAAGGGTGATAGCACACGCTGACTTCAAGGGTGAGAAAATCGACCTTGAGCTAATAAAGGAAGCACTCAGGGACTTGTTCGCGCTACAGGATAAACTTGTCACCATCGACAATATCCAGCGCTCGGTTGCGGAGTACTACAAGATCAAAATGGCGGATATGTTGTCAAAACGCAGAAATCGCTCCGTCGCTAGGCCAAGGCAAGTTGCCATGAGCTTGTCGAAAGAGCTCACAAATCACAGTTTACCCGAGATAGGCGATGCTTTTGGTGGTCGAGACCACACTACCGTACTTCATGCCTGCAAACAGGTAAGTAAACTCCGCCATAGTTCGCTGGATATCCAGGAAGATTACAATAATCTTCTGCGATCGCTTTCCAGCTAGAGCTTAGGCGCTCATTCGTTAAGCTAAAAACAGAATAGACAGATTAAAACAGGAAAGATTCATGCATTTTGTTATTTCACGTGAAGCTCTATTAAAACCACTGCAAATGGTTAGCGGTGTTGTTGAGAGAAGGCAAACGCTACCGGTATTGTCCAATGTTCTAATGGTATTGGACGGTAGTGAGCTTTCACTCACAGGAACTGATCTGGAGGTGGAGCTCATCGGCCGGGTACCCGTAGATCAGGCCCACGAGGCGGGGGCGGTGACTGTACCGGCCAGAAAATTATTGGATATCTGCAAATCATTGGCAGACGACTCCAGTGTTGAGTTTTCATTGGCAGACAATAAGCTGACCCTCAAATCCGGCAGAAGCAGGTATACACTTACTACACTTCCAGCCGTCGAATTCCCTAGCGTTGATGAGGAGCCGGACACGTTTTCACTAAGCATTTCCCAGGCCAAACTGCATGAGTTGTTGGAAAGCACCAGTTTTGCTATGGCTCAACAGGATGTTCGCTATTACCTCAACGGAATGCTGTTTGAAGTAGCAGCAGACTACCTGCGAGTAGTTGCCACCGATGGCCATCGCCTGGCCATGGAAACTTTGAATATGGATAATCCCATAGACAACGTTCAGCAATTAATTCTACCCAGAAAAGGGATCTTGGAACTTAACCGTTTGCTTGGCGAAGAGCAGGGGGATATCACACTCACTTTTGGACAGAACCACATTCGGGCTAAAGTTCCAGCGATAACATTTACCTCAAAGCTGGTGGATGGAAAGTTTCCAGACTATAACCGGGTATTGCCCAAGGGCGGGAACAAGGTTTTGACCGGCGACTGCAAGGAATTACGGCAGGCGTTCTCCCGGGCAGCGATTCTGTCCAATGAGAAATACCGCGGTGTAAGGGTAATGTTGTCAAACGGCGAATTGAAAATATTGGCTAATAACCCAGAGCAGGAAGAGGCTGAAGAGCTTGTATCTGTTGACTATGAAGGGGACTCGCTGGAAATCGGCTTTAATGTTAGTTATTTGATCGACGTTCTTTCCACTCTTAGCAGTGCAAAGGCACGAATCACTTTGTCGGATCCTAACAGCAGTGCATTGATAGAAGCGGAAGAAGGAAGCGATGCCCTCTATGTCGTAATGCCTATGCGGCTCTAGGCCAAAATGGGAAAGGAAGACGAAATACAATTATTGGTTTCCACTGACCTGAACGGCTGACGGCCCATGACTTGTATAAGCAGGCTGGACATTTCATCTGTTAGAAATATTGAGTCCGCGCTAATAGAACCTTCGCCCAGTATAAACCTGCTGTACGGTGAAAATGGTAGCGGCAAGACGAGTGTACTTGAATCCATTCATTTGCTTGCCTCAGGAAGGTCCTTCCGAAATAGTAAGCTGGACCCCTTAATAAGGCACGGTGATGAGCAGGCTATTGTTCATGCCGAGCTGGCGAGCGGGCAACACATTGGGCTCTCCAAATCCCGTCGTAAAAACCACCAGCTTCGCTTTCAGAATGAAAACCAACGAAACTGGGAGACAGTAGCCAGAGAGTTACCAGTTCAGGTATTGGACTCTAACTCCTTCCTATTATTAGAAGGAGGGCCCAGGTCCAGAAGAAGGTTTCTGGACTGGGGAGTGTTCCACGTGGAACCAAACTTTATTGCTAGTTGGCGAAATTCGAGGAAGGCCATAGCCAACCGTAACCACCTCCTCAAGCAGTCTCGACTTGATACTGATCAGCTCCACGCCTGGGACCGGGAACTGTGCCTGTTCGCGGATGAGGTGGATGCCAGCCGAAAACAGTATTTCACCGACTTTGATGTTGTTTTTCGTGCCGTCTACAAATCACTGGGCGGGGCGGAAGAGCAGGATTTGATTCTCAGTTATCAACGGGGCTGGGACCCAGACAGGTCTTTGGAAGAGCTTCTTGCCGTAGGTAAGGAGACAGATGTTCGTTATGGTGCAACCCAAAATGGTCCACATCGTGCAGACATCGATGTTCTATTGGGTAGAGCTAAAGCGGTCGATATTTTTTCACGAGGGCAGCAAAAAATCCTTGTTAGCGCGATGAAAATTGCCCAAGGCTCTCTTTTGGGCAGGGCCTTGGAGAGAGCGTGTATCTATTTAGTGGACGATCTCCCTTCAGAGCTGGATTTTGAAAACAGAGCCGCTGTTTTCAATGAATTGCTCTCCCTCAACGCCCAATTATTCATAACCACAGTTGAGCTGGAGAACGTATTGAGCTCTCTTCCCGAATTAAGCGAAATGGGGAAGTTCCACGTGGAACGTGGTACAATAAGAAATTGATTTTTAATCAATTTATCCGATATTAGGGGTAGTGGAACAGACTTTTTAGTCTGATGATGACCCTGGAGTAAAAGTATGAGTGACGAACCCCAATCAGATTATAATTCCGACAGCATTAAGGTTCTCAAGGGCCTTGATGCGGTTCGAAAACGGCCCGGAATGTACATTGGCGATACTGATGATGGAACCGGTCTTCACCACATGGTGTTTGAGCTGGTAGACAATTCAATTGACGAGGCCCTGGCGGGTCACTGTGACGAGATTAAGGTCATCATCCATGTGGGTGAAACGGTTACGGTTGCAGACAACGGTAGAGGCATACCAACAGAGATCCACGACGAAGGGGTTTCTGCGGCAGAGGTCATCATGACTGTGCTCCACGCCGGTGGTAAATTCGACGATAATAGCTATAAAGTGTCCGGCGGCCTGCACGGTGTAGGGGTTTCCGTGGTTAATGCTCTCTCGGAAGAGCTGAAATTAACCATTCGTAGAGAAGGCAAAGTTCATGAACAGACCTATGTTCATGGAGTGCCGGAAGCACCTCTTGCTGTAGTTGGGGAAACCAGCCGCTCTGGCACAGAATGTCAGTTCAAGCCTTCTGCAGATACCTTTTCTAATGTTGAATTTCATTATGATATCCTCGCCAAAAAGCTACGTGAGTTAGCGTTTCTTAACGCTGGAATAGCTATCAGGCTTACAGATGAGAGAAGCGGCAAGGAAGAGCTGTTTAAATACGAAGGCGGCCTGAAAGCATTCGTTGATTATCTGAACAAGAATAAGGCAACGGTTAACAGACCTTTCTATTTCGTATCTGAAAGAGAAGAAGATGGTATTACGGTAGAGGTTGCTCTCCAATGGAACGACTCCTATCAGGAGAATATCTTCCCCTATACCAATAATATCCCCCAAAGAGACGGCGGAACACACCTTGCGGGCTTCCGTGGCGCCTTGACCAGGGTTCTAAAGAGCTATATTGACAAGGAGCTGGCAAATAAAAAAGGTAAAGAGGTTGTCACTTCCGGCGACGATGCTCGGGAAGGGTTGACGGCCATTATTTCAGTAAAAGTTCCCGATCCTAAATTCTCATCCCAGACCAAGGATAAATTGGTCTCATCCGAGGTAAAAGGTGTGGTTGAACAAGAGATGGCAGCTAAGTTTGGTGACTATCTTCTGGAAAATCCTGCCGATGCGAAGCTAATTGTCGGCAAAATGATCGATGCTGCACGAGCGAGGGAAGCTGCCCGTAAGGCCAGAGAAATGACTCGACGCAAGGGTGCTCTAGATATTGCCGGTTTGCCTGGCAAACTTGCAGATTGCCAGGAGAAAGATCCGGCACTTTCCGAAATATATATTGTGGAGGGTGATTCAGCCGGCGGCTCTGCCAAACAGGGCCGAAATCGAAAAAACCAGGCCATATTACCTTTGAAAGGTAAGATTCTGAACGTTGAGAAAGCTCGCTTTGACAAGATGTTGAGTTCTCAGGAAATCGGTACAATGATCAAGGCTCTCGGCTGTGGAATTGGCAATGAGGAATTCGAACCGGGAAACCTGCGCTACCATAGCATTATCATCATGACCGATGCCGATGTGGATGGATCACATATCCGAACTCTGTTACTGACCTTCTTTTTCCGCCAGATGCGGGAATTGGTGGAGCGAGGCCATATTTTTATTGCCCAGCCACCTCTTTATAAGATTCGCAAAGGTAAACAGGAGCAATATCTTAAAGATGACTCAGAGTTGGCGAGCTACCAAACCCAAATGGCATTGGAAGGCGCAATCCTTCATGTAAACGCTGATGCGCCAGGGATAGCCGATGATTCTTTGGAAGCACTGGTTAAGCAATACAACGATTCTTACTCAATTATATCCAGGCTTGCGCGACTCTATCCGACAGAAATTCTCGAGGCAATGATATTTAGCAGTCATCTTGAAGAAGATGACCTTAAATCCAAAGACAAGGTAACTTCCTGGCTGGCAGAGCTAAGTGCCAAGTTTACTGAACTACACCCGGGAGTGAGTCCTAACTATACCCTCACAATTAGAGAAGATTCGGAGCGGAATTTGTTCTTGCCTGAAGCCGTATTGAGCCTGCATGGGTTGGAAAGAAATTACGGTTTCAGCCGGGACTTCTTTCATTCAGGTGAGTACAAGTCTATTAGTAAACTAGGCGATACCCTCAATGGCCTGATAGAAGAAGGCGCCTATGTGAAGCGTGGCGAGAAAACCCATGAGGTGAAATCCTTTGCCGACGCTATTGAGTGGCTTACCAGTGATGCAATGAAGGGACATTACCTACAACGCTATAAAGGTCTCGGTGAGATGAACCCGGATCAGCTTTGGGACACAACCATGAACCCGGAAACACGGCGCATGCTTCAGGTAACAATCGAAGACGCAATCAGTGCGGATCAATTATTCAATACTCTAATGGGTGATCAGGTAGACCCACGTCGTGAGTTTATAGAAGAGAACGCTCTCGCGGCAGAAAACCTGGATATCTAGAATTCAGCCTGCAAGAGCAGTATTTGTAGCGAATTTGGTTGGAGGGATTCTGGTTAGGGATTCTGGTTAGAGAATTTGGCTAAAGAGTACTGAGTTAGAGAAAGCCTGGGGTGAAAATCTCAGGCTTTTTTATTGCTATGAGTTTGAAAGAAAAAGAGCCCGCAATGTTAGGATTGTTCAGCAGGAGAGCCGATTTCATCAACTGTGGTTCTAATCCACTCTTCCACCTCATCGGTAAGCGGGCTAGCCTCCATGTTTTCTATGGGAATGCTCTCACCAATAACAACAGTAATAAGACCGGAACGCTTAATATACTTTTTAGGCGGCCAGCAATAACCGGCATTGTGAGCAATCGGCACTACAGGGACTTGGGCAGCTATTGCAAGCTTTGCACCACCTCTGGAAAATCGCTTAACAGAACCGTACTTTGAGCGAGTGCCTTCGGGAAAAACAAAAACTCGGCGCCCTTCCTTGAGGCGGGCAACACCTTGGATCATTAACGATTTGCTTGCCTCCCGGGGTTTACTACGATCAATGGCTATAGGCTTTTGTAACTTCATAGCCCATCCCCAGAAGGGAATACGTAATAGCTCCTGTTTAAGTATCGGTGACACAGGGAACACAAGTTTATAAAAAAGAATGGTTTCCCATTCACTTTGGTGATTGGCAATAATTACATGAGGGTCTGACGGCAGGTTTTTTTTGCCATCAATTTTGTAACGAACACCGCAACAAATTCTTAGCCAGCCAAGAATGAAGCTGCACCAACTGAATGAAAAGTAGTAACGACCTTTCTCGGGGAGTAAGGGGAAAAGGATAATGATAAGCAAAGACGTAAAAATAGTGACAATGTAGTAGCCAAGGTAGAAAAAAGTTGAACGTAAGAAAGGAATAATATCAGCTAGCATACTGACACAATATACTTTGCAGCTGAGGCAAGATCATCAAACACTGGCACCAGATCAGAGTCGGAGAATTCATCACCCAGTATAGTTTCAGTGGCTGCGCCGTTGCCGGTTCGAACCAGCAAAGGTTTACAGGAGAAACTGCGGGCTGCTTGTAAGTCTTTCATGCTGTCACCAACGAAAAACTGGCCTTCTAGATTGCAGGAAAATTCTGCTTCGATCTGCTGGAGCAGGCCGATAGATGGCTTGCGACATTCGCAACCGGCATCGGGTAAATGGGGGCAGTAAAAAATGCCATCGAGTTGCCCGCCTTGTTCTTCCACCAGCGTACAAAGTTTCTGATGCATGCGTGCTAGAGCATAATCATCAAATAAGCCTCTACCCAGGCCGGATTGATTTGTTGCTACGGCGATTTGGAACCCGGCTTTGCTAAGGTAAGCGATAGCTTCAATGCTGCCGGGTAAAGGTTGCCACTCAGCCTCGGACTTAATATAGTCGGCGGAGTCTTCATTAATAACCCCATCTCTGTCCAGTACGACTACTTTCATCACGGATTTCTTTGCCTCTTTTATGAGTTAATCCCAATAATCAGCAGTAGGCAAGTTAAAAGGAATGAATCGCGGTTAGCTAACACTTACTTTTTAACCTCAAACCTCAAACCTCAAACCTCAAACCTCAAACCTCAAACCTCAAACCTCAAACCTCAAACCTCAAATCTCTAAGTCCAAGCCGAGACATGATTACTTGTTATGCAAATAGGAGATATCCGCAGTTTCCAGAAAAATCGCTCGGAGCCGCTGTAAG
>Ga0315322_10000113_pt1 | contig 50467 bp, 43 predicted proteins | sample M110021515metaG_FD_203461 | JGI IMG/M metagenome (GOLD analysis project Ga0315322, IMG submission 203461) | Ammonia-oxidizing marine archaeal communities from Monterey Bay, California, United States - M1 100m 21515 | ecosystem: Environmental > Aquatic > Marine > Intertidal zone | place: USA... | reverse complement strand
TCTGCACGCTGCTGTCGACGCTTCAGTGTACTCTATTTTGGCTTCTCCCCTCCATTTGGCAACTGTTGACGTGTCCTCTACTGCAGATTTTGACCCACGATTGGCTTGGCAGGAGGAGGATTTGCTGATGAATTCGTTTGGCGCGTTTCTGAAACGCAAATTCGGCGGTCGGACCCAACGGGTCAGCATTGATGCCGGTTTTACCTGCCCCAATGTCGATGGAGCGGTTGCCCGGGGGGGCTGCAATTTCTGTGATAATCGCTCATTTAGCCCCTCAAGAAGGGTGCGTTTGAGGAAGGTGAGCGAACAATTGCAGTCCGGAATGAACAGTGTTCGTGAGCGATATGACAAAGTTGCCAGCTTCATTGCTTATTTTCAGCCAGCAACCAATACCTACGCGCCAGTGGAGCAGTTGCAGGAGGTTTTTGAGCTTGCGATGTCTTTGGATGAACAGGTGGTCGGTCTGGCAATCGGAACCCGACCCGACTGTGTCCCTGAATCAGTTTTGACCATGATTCAACGACTCGCTGCCCAAACGTATGTCTCGGTGGAATATGGGATGCAAACCATCCACGATCAGGGGTTGGTCTGGATGAATCGGGCTCATACCCATGCTGACATGGTGAATGCGATTGATCGTAGCCGAGGACGGGGGTTTGAATGTTGCGCCCATGTGATCTTGGGGATTCCCGGGGAGTCCCACGAGATGATGATGCAGACTGCGACTGAAATCGGTGTGTTGGGGTTTGATGCCGTGAAAATTCACAATTTGTATGCGGTCACAGGTACACCGTTGGGGCAGCAAGTGATCGACGGCGAAATCAAAATGATGGAACGTGAAGATTACGTCAAAACAGTGGTCGACTTTCTGGAGAGAATTCCCGCCGAGGTTATCGTGGAACGGATCAGTGGAGATGCACCTCGTAATTTTCTTATTGCGCCTCAGTGGTGTCTCGAGAAATCAAAGTTGCGGATCGACATTGAGGCCGAATTTGTCAGAAGAGGCACGACGCAAGGCAGCCATTTTGTTGCTCCAGCTGTGCCACCGGTTGATCGTCCTGTTCCTGATGATCTGACACCTCAGAGCATTCGAAATCAGATTGAAACGCGGGGGCGTTTGCCAGTTCTTAAAATTCAGGACTAGAGTTCCTGTCGCCCGAACTTTTCCCATCATAGAACGCTTCAAGTGGGCTTCCCCCTCGCGGAGGGACAGCAGGCAAGTTAACCTCTCAGTAGTATGTTGACTGCACCTTCCCAACCAAGAACCATTTTCCGAAAAGGACTCCTCCATGGCAAGAGTTGGAATCGTTTTTGGATTGCTGTTATGCGGTCTGACCTATGCCGCCATGGTGTGGGATCCGCAGAAAATACCTGCCCAATTCATTCCAATGATGTTCGGGATACCGTTGCTATTTTGCGGTGTTGTTGCACTGAACCCACATCGACGCAAAGTTTCCATGCAGGTCGCAGCGAGCGTTGCTGGCTTGGGTGGTGTTTTGGGATCGCTCTGGTGTGTGCTGCGATGCATTCGTTTGGCGACTTTAAAAATCGTGGACATGCATGGTTTGACGGTCATCGCAATCATGTCGCTGCTGTGCGTGATTTTTGTTGTTTTGTGGGGGCGTTTGTTTTTGCAAATGCGACGCAGGCAAGGTGCGAACGCGGATTCATGCGATGTAGTGGGGAATGATTGCGAAGTTCAAGACTTGAGTTCGCACGAAGACACATGAGTGACGACGACAATGCCTTGGATGCCCTGTTGGTTGCCTTCGAGGTGACCGACCCGCTGCGGACCCGCGTGCACCGGGTGCTTGCCGCTTTGCCGTTTGAGGTTCAGCGCGACTTCACGGAAGATCCACGATTTTGCATTCGTCCATTGAGCCGGAAAAGTTCCTACGAAACGCTCCTCGCATTGCCGGCACCGGATGGCTCTGGTAGTCGCTGCGTCGTCCTGAAGAAACGATTGGCCAGTTGTTCGCTGGCTTTCGGTCTGTATGTGATTGCTCATGAATTAGCGCACGCTTACCTTCGCAATGGTCCGTGGCAGCAGTTTGCAGACCCGGAAGAAGCAGCGGATGCGTTAGCTGCGAGTTGGGGGTTTGATAAACCCGCTTCCTGGTTTTAAATCATCAGGACATTTGATCGATCAGGATTCTTGCTGGATCAAATGTAAAAGGCGAGGGGTAAATTTCCGAAGCGCTCGGGAACGATGACTGATTGCTCGTTTGACAGTCAAATCCAGTTCACCAAAGGTGCGATGGTACTCCCGTATGATGAAGAGTGGGTCATACCCGAACCCGGCACCACCGCTGCGTTGGTGCGCGATTCGTCCGCCACAACGTCCGTTTTCTTCCAGCCTGACTTGCCCTTTGGGATCTGACAGGCACAGGTAACAATTGAAGTGTGCGTCGCGTTGTTCATCAGGGACCGTTTCTAGCTCACGCAACAGTTTATTGTTGTTGGCTTCGTCGTCACCGTGTGTTCCCGCGTAGCGGGCAGACATGACGCCTGGTTCGCCTTTGAGGGCATTCACCGTCAGCCCACTGTCTTCTGCCAAAACCCATCGTTGCAGGTGTTTTGCTTGCTCGGTTGCTTTCAGTGCCGCATTGGATTGAAAGCTGTCGCCCGTTTCTTCGACGTCAATCGATTCCGGGATCTCAGCAAGCGTTGTGAGCTGAACCTGGTCCTCTGGAAGCAGTAAGCGAAGTTCAATCAGTTTCTTCGCATTATTTGTACCTAGGACAAGTTCAAACATGATCAACGATTTCCAAAGGTTGCGCCATAGAGGCTGCGTCGGGTCGGTTTGGGAACAGAAATTGGAGTCGGCTCTACGTCGAAAGGTATCATCGCAACATTGTTGCTCGCGACACCCTTGCTTCCGGCCGGAACCTGTTGTGCCAGTTCCGGTCGGACATTGAACGCACTGAACTCTTTCATTACTTTTCGAATTTCAGCATCGTATTCAAAACGACCATCTGGCAATTCACGTCCCAGAGTATCAAAACTTCCAATCGTTACCAAGGATCGTGAGCGATCATGGAATTGATAGGCTTCAACGCCTTGCGATCGTAATTCGCGAGTCATTTTGTCTGCATCAGCAGCAAACTTGTCCAGTCGTGCCATGCTCGGTTCAATGTCGCCCTTATTCTTCATGTCAATGATCTTGCCCAGCCCTTCAAATGTCTTGACGATCACCGTGTACTTGCCGTCACACTTCATCAGACTGTGCTTGGTGCCCTCGTTGAGCTGGTGGACAAATGAGTCGACCTTAGGAGCTGCAAAGTATTCTTCTGGCAACATCGGGTTGCGAGTGACGAAAGCACTGCTCATCGGCCCTAGAGTCTTGCTGGCACCGGCTTTGAGCAGCCGTTCTGTAATGGCTTTAACTGTGGTGACTGGATTGCTCCGGTCGGTTTCCGCTGCCAAATCATCGGTGTTTTCATACATCTTGGGTTTAGCAGTGCGGATTCTCTTGAGATCCTTTTCCACGCTTGGATGCGATACGGAGTCGTATTCGCCAACAAGTACTGCATAGGCGTCGTAACGATAGCGATTGGCGTACCGAACCGCGCGGGATGTCGCTGCGTCTCGGCCAATCGTGCCCGTGAAGTCGAATTTCTCTTTATAGATATAGGCGGCCAAATTAAGGTCGTTGCGAATTTCCAGAGCGAGACGTTCTGCACGTTCCTTGGAACCAGCACCCACAAAGTTGGTCGCCAGGATCAACCACGGTCCGTCTTCTTCACTGAGTTCATAGGTTTTAGATGCATCAGCCTCCACTGCAGGCGCTCGCTTGAACATCTTTAACAAGCTGGGGGTGTCGGCGTTGATGACACCTGTGCAAAGGAACAAAAATGACAGTGAAAGTACAGTTGCTCGTTTCATGACGAATCCGTGAATTCCGCAGGTTTGCGACAAAATTGATTCAAGAAGTGTTTATTAGCAGAACAGACCGACTTGGCGAAAGACAAATTCGCAACTGTACAGGAGCGAGTCAAATATGTCGGTTTTGCCGTGAATTCATGCTGAAACGATGGCTTTCTTGCAGTTGAAGAGATGGAATCAACACCTGATAGCAATCAATGCGACAGCGTTCAGAGAGTATGCCCATCTGGCAGCCGATTTAGAAAATGCGTTGATTTGAGTCCACGCTTACCGAGTTCAAGCCGGTTGCGGTGCCTTCATTTAGTTGCGGTGTAGGCATACCGGTTGTGCACGCTCGGATCCATCAAACCGGCAGTGTTCCAGGGGGCAAGTCCCTCGGTGATCATGGATTGGTACTCACGATTGGGTTGCCGCAAGGCGAAGCATGCTTCTTTGGCAAAATGAACGAACTGAGTGTCCTCGGCGTTCCAGAGATGGGTAGGGTTGTGCCCCTGCTGATAGCGTTCCTCGCAGCAAATCGCGCCCGCGAAATAAATCATGCAAGCTGCAGTGAAACGATCAAAATCTCCCATCGCTTGGTAGGCAGTGCTCACGAGTTCGTCGAGTAGTTGGCTCTCCTCAAGAAATGAAGTTTCGTACTGTTGAATAGCGTGGAATTGATCCTTTCCGTCTTTCGCAAGCACGATGATGTTGAGAATTCTGTCGACACCTGCCAGGGCGTGTGCGATGCCGGTGCTGTGCAGTGGGTCCAGAGTCATGGCCGCTGTGGGAAGCATCAGGTGTCGTCGGTTGAGTAATGGGGCAACGAAACGCTGAAGTCGACCGGTCGATCGAACGCCTCGTGGTGGCGCTGTAAAGGAGGCTGCTGCCATCATCCCGGCAAGTGAAGGATAGTCCTGGAAATCATGAAGAAGTGGTGGATGTTGGCTGCCCTGTTGCACGGTTTTTTGTTGCTGGGCGTCTCTTTTTTCTCTACCCAAATGTTCACTCTCTATCCACTCGGTGCGACCCACACTTGTGATGCCATTATTAAAACGCAACATCCACAACCATCCACTCTCCAGTAAATGATGTTGAGCTGCATCGTCCGCATCGAATGGATTCAGTGTGGTGTCCTGCCCAAGCTCATTGAGTTGTTGAGACCATGATCCAACGCCACGGTAGTGGCCGAATGTGGTTCGGGTTTGTGTGCGCAGAGTGTGGGTAAGGTCAGGCGCGTCCAATAGTCTGGCTGAAACTGAGGCGGCCCCCGATGCGTCGATAATCCAGTCGCTGTGAATCTTTGATTCACCCGTCTCATTGATGGATCGAAGTATGAATGCCCCTGATTTGTCGTCGGTGATTTGCACGATTTCGTGACCGAGAAATTCCATTGCCCCATGGTTGATTGCTTCTCGATACAGAAACTCATCAACTTCTTCCCGATACCAATGTGTATCGGCAACGTCATTGTTTTCGCTTGCCGCTACCAGCAAACTGTGTTGCCCCAGTTTTTGTTCAGAGTAGTCCTGTTTGCGGTAGTGTTGGTAGTAACTAAATCCGCGTTTGCGTCCGCAGGTGAGATGTGGAAACTGGCTCTGCCAACTGCCCCAAGTTGACAGGGCTTCCAGAAATGGCAGTTGGTAGTTTCTTGCCAAGCGTCGCAGGATCATGTCTGCCAGAGGCGTTGATGATTCACCGATTGCAAAACGTGGATGGTGCGTGCTGTCGATCAGCGCAACTCGGAGTCCTGATTTGGACAGGGCTGATGCCAGAATTGAGCCTGCAAAGCCAGCTCCGATGATTGCAACGTCAACCTTGTTTTTCATGTGTATCCATCAGGTTCACGAGAGACGTTGTTCAGGCCTGCTGTGTCAGGTTGCTTTGTTGCAGGCGAGGATACTCTGCATCACTATCGGGAACGTCCCACAAGTCCAACGTGACGACTGCTCGGCCATCTGAATCATGCAGGAGTTTTTCATGTGTATCAGCAAGCAACGAAGTTGAAAATTCTGGTAGTGTTTCCGATCGGCCGTTCCAACCGTGACCGGAACGAGCAGGAATAACACTGACATGTCTGGCTCCGCAGGCGATCGCATGACGAAGAGATAACCGTGTCCATCGAACAGACTCAACCACATCGATGCCGGGAACACCGAGGATCAAGAATACTCGCAGGTCGACGCCAAGTTGGGTAATCTCACTGGCGTAACGGCTGAAGTCATCACGATTCATCTGTTTTTTGAGGCGGTGGAGCCAGCGTGGTTGAACGGTTTCGAGTCCAACTGCGATTTCGAAACGGCAGCTGAGCAGGTTCAGGAATGCGTGCAGTCTGCGCTTGCCGAATTGAGGATGGTTTTCGACGATTACACGTTCAAAGCGATTGCATCGTTCGGCGATCTCTGGGTAATCGGCGGGAGGGATGCTACGGGGGTCAAAGAAATTGCCGCTGTTGTAGAGTTTCAGCCACTCCGCTTTGGAATCCTTAAGTGCACCGTCAATTTGCCGTGTGATCGCACCTTTTGGCGTTGCCGTAGGAAGTGTGTTCAGGTGAAGGTCGCACATGCTGCAGCCGATCGGGCACGTCGACGCAGTCAGGAATACGGTTGTGGTGCCGATTTCGTTTCCCCGACCATCCGGTTCTGTCTCGTGCAAAACAAGATAGGGTTCATGGGCCGAAAGTTGCTCGCGATTCATGTTGCTGTTGAGGGCGTCATGTGGTTGGAGATCTTTGCAATGGGCGGCGCGCCCATCTTCGAAAAGGAATCAATCAGACAAACCAAGACGTGCTTTCAGTCGCGTGACCATGGCAGCGGTCGCAAGCGTGACGAGCATCAGGCTAAATACGACATAGCCAAAAAACACCTTCAGGTTGCCCACGTTTGCCGGTAGTTCATCAAATTCCTGTTTCAGGTTTTCGTCCAGCGGTATCGCAAATAAAGCTGAAAATGGACTGGAGATTCCTGTCCACTCCATGGTGGCGATGCTGTCCGGGTTGAAGTTCAGAATTCGCATCACAGCAAGCGCTGCAGGTGGACCTACATAGAGCAACAACAGAATCGAATAGGTCGTCAGCAGAGAAATGGAAGATTTCTCTGTGAACAGTGAACTTGCCAATGCGACCGCAGCATTCACCAAACATACCAAGGCTACCACTGTGAACATTGCAGCGACTGCTTCCCAGTTGCTCCAGAACGTCATGTTAAGGGCGGTGCCCAGTAGCAGCGGCCAAAGCAAGAATGATGTTAAAACGGCCGAAATCCGAAATCCAACAATGAATTTTCCCCACAGAATTTGCCATGGTGTCAACGTTGTTGTCAAAAGGAGATCCAATGTTTGCCGTTCACGTTCACTGGTCATGCTGCCAGCAAGAAAAACCGGGCCGACCAGCATGCTGAACACAACGACGTATACTGAGAACCATGCGCAGTGTTCAATTTTCCAAAACAGAAAAATGCCCATCAGCGGAATTGCCAGCAGCATGCTGATTTGGATTACCAAACGTAGCATCAGGGTGCCTTGACTGAAAATTTCGCTGTGAATTTCCTTGTCATAAACCGGATTGGTTCCGTCCGGCATGAGTTGGCGTTTCTTGGGCGGAGCAAATAGCCGATCAGGAAATTGATCAGGTTGAATCACGAGGCCGACTGCCTCTTCTGCTTCCTTTTCAAGGTCGATGACTTCTTTCCCTTCACTGCCAACATCGGGTGGGTAGAGCATTCGACCAGCGGCCGCCGAACACATCAGGATTGTCGCTGTCAAAGCAATGGCAGGGAAAACTAGAAACGCAATTTGTAACCTTAATTCGCCGGCGTTCGTAAATGCCATCCATGCACTGATCGCCCCGATGACAAGCGGCAAAATGAGTAAGTAGCTGACGACCAGTGAACTGCTGGTGCGTGAAAAGTAGCTGCTGCAGAAAACGCCGATCGACCCAAACAGGATTACGGACACAATCAGCCCGGTGTAGGCAGCCAAAACTTCGTAAACACTGACACCACCCAACGGCAGGCAGAGAACGATGATCGGCAGTGAAGCCATGATCAGCATCCCCAAATGGGTCAACGAAGCTACCATTTTCCCGAGTACGATCGCGCCGGGACGCAACGGACTCGCGAGCAGCATTTCATAGGTTAGACGTTCTTTTTCACCAGTGATCGCACCAGCTGCAAAGCTCGGTGCCATCAGTGATGCAATGACGTATTGTCCCAGAAAAAAAAGATCCACCAGTTGCTTGGCAGACTGGGGGTTGGATGTCAGGTCCAGAACCGTGTCGGTTGGCCATGCGATCAGAACGACCCCGGAAAGGAGCAGTTGATAGGCAGCAAGCAAAATGAATGCACGATTTGTTCGCAGGTTGACTAGCAACTCACGTTGCAGCACCGGATTTTCAAATACGTACATTAGAGCTCTGTTCGCCTGTCAATTGACTTTGAAGGTGTTGTCCAAAAGGGGAGATTTCGATTTGGCTCCGGGTTCTTCATAAACATACTGCGGTACCGCAAACCCTGGTAAGACAGCTCGAAGGCTCTCGATGATTTTGAGACCTGTCTCTACAGGGACTTCAAAATGAGCTGCTCCACGCACGCGATCAAGCTGGTGTAAGTAGTATGGCTGGATTCGATGATTGACGAGGCGGCGACAAAGCTCGATTAATGTTTCGGCTTGGTCGTTCACGCCACGCAGAAGAACAGCTTGGTTCAAAACAGGTATTCCAGCGTCGATCATGTGAGCCAATCGTGACAATACACCCTCTGAAAGCTCTTGGGGGTGGTTGGCGTGAATAACCATCCAAACTGCGAGCCGACTTGAAGATAACCTTTTTACGAGTTCCTCGGTGATTCGCTGCGGGATCACAATGGGCATTCGGGAGTGGATTCGCAGCCGTTTCAGGTGGGGAACACCCTCAAGGGCTGTAATCAGTTTATCCAGTTTTTCGTCGAGAGTCGTCAGTGGGTCACCTCCGCTGAGAATCACTTCTTCCACGTCCGAATGATTCTTCAAATATTCGATCGAGGGCAACCAATCGTCCTTGCGAGACCCCGTTTCCTGGTAGGGAAATTCGCGACGAAAACAGTATCGACAGTGAATTCCACATGCTGCCGTGGTCAATATCAGTGCCCTGCCCTCGTACTTGTGCAAGACTCCGGGCGATACCAGAGCGTTGAGGTCACCAACTGGATCGGCGGCAAAGCCTGCTTGTTCCACCTGTTCAGCGGCCACGGGAAGGATCTGTTTCAGCAGAGGATCATCCGGATTCCCAGGCTCAATGCGAGCCACAAATTCGAGTGGAGCGAACGTTGGAAAGTCCTGCTCGCATGCCAGTTTCCCACTTGGATCCACTACTTCAGCCGAATCTGGCGACAAACCGACTGCTTTTCTAAGTTGTAGCCCCGACCGAATGGCGCGTTTCATCGCTACTTGCCAATGAACTTGCTCGAATTCATGCAATGGCATGCCGGACAGTTCACCTGGAACGTGAAAAGCGGTCGGGACAAACTCCTCGCTTGTCGCTAGAATCTTGCCGGATTGGTTGGTCGACCCGTTCCGCATCGCTCGAATCAACGATCATCCCTCTTGTTCTACTCCACTGACTCGTACGACGGAGCCATCTTTCATATGGCTACTTATAACACAAGCGACTTCCGAAAAGGACTCAAGGTCGAAATTGATGGTGAGCCCTACCTGATGACCGAGATGCAATTTGTAAAGCCAGGCAAAGGAAACGCCTTTTACAAGTGCAAAATGAAGAATTTGGTACGTGGCACCTCGCTGGATCGAACCTACAAAGGTGGGGATTCCCTCCAATCAGCCGATGTTGAGACGACCGATGTGTCGTTTCTTTACCGGCAGGGAGAGGACTACGTCTTCATGCACCAAGAGACTTTTGAGCAATATGAGGTTAGTAAGGCCGTTGCTGGGGATGTCTGGAAGTACCTCAAGGATGGCATGATCTGCACAATGACGCTTTACAACGGTAACGCGATCATTGTTGAGGCTCCTAATCAGGTTGAACTCGAAGTGGTCGATTGTGCACCCGGTGCCAAAGGCGATACGGCCACGAATGTCACCAAACCGGCCAAGGTCGAAACGGACGCTGAATTCATCGTTCCCGGCTTCATCAAGGTTGGCAATGTGATTAAAGTCGATACCAGAACGGGTGAATACGTCGAGCGAGTCAGTAATTGACGTCTCGTTGGAGGTGATGATAGACGTGCATGAATGGCCCGAATTACCCCAGCCATTCATGCCTTGGAACCTCGTCTGCTGCGGAATTCCGGATGTGCAGCCGCCGTCTGGTTACGATATGTCCGCAGAATAAAATATAGGGAGTCGTCGAGAATTCGCATGATTGCGGACATGATCTCTCGGCTTCAGTTCCGCTGCCTTCGGTGCAAAGATGGTCAATACACTCCTTCTCCCCGAATTGCGCGAGATGCTGGCTGATGAAAATCAGGCTGAGCTGAGGGAGTTCTGTGTAGCCTTGAATCCCGGCCGTACCGCCGAATTCATGGAGGGGCTTTCGGACCTTGAAGTCTGGTCGGTGCTTCAGTTCGCCGAGCCGGATCGCAGAGCAGAAATCTTTGGTTACTTCCCCGAAGAACGGCAAGTGGCCATGCTTGAGGTCCAGCAACCCGATCAGGTTGCTGAACTGGTGGAAGAAATTCCGGCCGATGATCGTGTCGACCTGATTCAGGAATTGCCTGATGATCGCGTTGATCAAATCATGCCATTGCTGCCCTTGGAGGATCGACGAGATATCCAGCGGCTGCAGTCCTACCCGGAGGGTACCGCTGGTGCCTTGATGACAACCGAGGTGGCGATGCTTAGCGAGAATCTCACTGCTCGCGAGGCTCTCGAAGAACTTGGCCGGCAGGCTAGTGAGCTGGAAACGATCTATTATCTGTATGTCGTTGATGAAAATCGTCTGCTTCGTGGTATCGTTTCGACTCGGCAGTTGGTCTCCTCTCTGGTCCGCCCGACACGCACACTCGGCGAGATGATGGAATCAGATCTTGTCGTTGCCATTGCCAGTGACGATCAGGAAACGGTTGCCCAGGCAGTTGAAAAATACAACTTGTTGGCGATTCCGGTCGTTGATAGTGGGCGGCAGTTGCTGGGTATTATCACGCACGATGATGTCATTGATGTCGTTCGAGAAGAATTGGCCGAGGATGCACAGCGAATCGCGGCGGTCGCGCCTCTGGAAGATGATTATTTGAGGATTGGGTTGTGGACCCTGTCGTGGAAACGAGGAATCTGGTTAACCATTCTGTTTTTTGCAGCCTTGCTCACCGCCTTTGCACTGCGGCACTATGAACTGGAATTGGAAAAGTTCACGTGGCTGGTCTGGTTCATTCCACTGATCATTAGTGCCGGCGGGAACTCAGGGAGTCAGTCTGCAACCCTTGTCATCACCGCGATGACCAGCGGGGAAGTCGAATTCCGCGATTGGCCGCGAGTCATGTACCGCGAAGTATTGGTCTCGTTGACGCTCGGTGGATTTCTTTCTCTGATTGGTTGGTTGGTCGCAATCTTCATTGCACCGAATCTTAAGGATGCCCTCGTGATCCCGTTGACCCTGTTGTCTGTCATCGTCTGCGGTTGCCTGTGTGGTGGCGCCTTGCCCATCCTGTTCAAAAGATTGGGGCTTGATCCGGCGATGATGAGCAATCCATTTGTGGCCGGTATCGTTGATATCCTGGGGATTGTCATTTACATCAACATTGCACGATTTGTGCTCGCCTGAACACGTGTCAGATGCAACTTCGGGATAGTTGCCGTGTTCGCGTTTGCATCAGGGACTCCATTTGTGCAGGCCTAAGAGCGTCTCTGCATTGTGTATCCATTCGTTCTGTGCTGCATGCGTCTTTGCATTGGATCGCTTGGCGCAAAAAAAGGCGACCAACAAAGTTGATCGCCTTTCTCTTGAATGTATCCTGCGGAATCAGGATCAATACATGTCGTGGTCGCCACCGGTACCCTTGGAACCACCCTCTTTGGGCTTCTCAGCGACCAATGCATCGCTCGTCAGCAGCAATATGGCAACGCTGGCTGCGTTTCCAAGTGCGGTGCGAGTAACTTTGGTTGGGTCGATGACGCCAGCTTTGACGAGATCTTCGTAGTTGTCTGTCAGGGCGTTGTAGCCACCGTTGCCTTTCATGCCGAGGACTTTTTCGCACACGATTCCACCGTCCTGACCAGCGTTCTCAGCGATCATTGTGAGTGGGGCACGGCAAGAACGAAGCACGATATTATAACCAATGAGTTGGTCTTGAGTGAGTTCCTCGGAAGGCTTGACGGTGCCTGAAGCACGCAACAGGGCGACGCCACCACCGGGAAGAATTCCCTCCTCAACAGCAGCACGCGTCGCGTGCAGAGCATCTTCAACACGAGCCTTCTTCTCTTTCATCTCGCTCTCGGTCGCGGCACCAACGTTGACCTTCGCAACACCACCAGCCAACTTCGCAAGTCGTTCTTCCAGTTTCTCACGATCGTAGTCGCTGCTGCTGTTTTCGATCTCGCGGCGAATCTGGTCGATTCGGGCTTTGATGTCACCAGTTTTTCCGCCACCTTCGATGATGGTGGTGTTGTCTTTGTCGATGATGATCTTCTTGGCACGACCCAATTGTGGAAGGTCGACGCTTTCAAGCTTGACACCGAGTGCCTCGAAGATTGCATTGCCACCAGTAAGGATGGCGATGTCCTCCATCATGGCCTTGCGACGGTCACCGTAACCGGGAGCCTTGACAGCACAAACTGTGAAGGTGCCGCGAAGTCGATTGATCACGAGAGTGGCAAGCGCTTCACCATCAACGTCTTCGGCGATGATCAACAGAGGCTTGCCCTGTTGCACGACTTTCTCAAGCAGTGGCACCATGTCCTTGATGTTGCTGATCTTTTTCTCGAATACCAAGATGTAAGCGTCCTCGAGAACGGCTTCCATCGAGCCAGAGTCAGTCACGAAGTATGGTGACAGGTAGCCACGATCAAACTGCATTCCTTCGACCCATTCCTGTTCGGTCTGAAGACTCTTGCCTTCATCAACAGTGATGACACCGTCTTTACCGACTTTGCTCATGGCGTCAGCCAACAAATCGCCGATTTCGCGATCGTTGTTGCTGGCGATTGTTGCGACATTTGCCATGGCTTCCTGATCTTTCACTTTGGTTGCCATCTTGTGCAACTTTTCCGTGAGATCTGAAACCGCAGTTTCAATACCACTCTTCATTTGAATCGGATTGACGCCTGCGACGACAGCTTTGAGACCTTCGTTGAAGATTGCCTCGGCCATGACGGTTGCAGTTGTGGTTCCATCACCCGCGACGTCGCTGGTCTTGCTGGCGACCTCGCGAACCATGCGAGCGCCCATGTTCTCGTAGACGTCCTCGAGATCGATCTCTTTGGCAACAGTCACGCCGTCCTTCGTGACTGTTGGGCTGCCGAAACTCTTCTGAAGAATCACATTGCGACCCTTGGGGCCGAGCGTGACTTTCACTGTGCGGGCAAGCTTGGAAACGCCGCGGCGAATCGCTTCGCGGGCTTCTTGTTCGAATGCAATAATCTTTGGCATGATTTTTCTTAAGTTGTGTTGTGAATGTCAGTGGGACAAAAATTGCTGTGCGTTCGCCGGTTCTTATCCGATGACTGCCAGCACGTCGTCTTCACGCATCAGCAGATACTCGACATCGTCGATCTCAACCTGCTCTCCTGCGTAACTGCTGAACAAAACGACATCGCCGTTGCTCAGTTGGCTTGCCGCACGCGAGCCATCGTCAAGCAGCCGTCCGCTGCCCACGGCGACGACTGTACCCCGTGCTGGCTTCTCTTGAGCCGAATCGGGAAGAACGATTCCGCCGGCGGTTGTCTCTTCACTCTCAACTCGCTTGACGACGATTCGCTCGCCCATGGGTTGAAGACGAATTTTGGACTTTTTCTTGGTGGCGGTTGCCATCGGTGGAGTACCTCTCTCTGCGAGCGGGAAATGTAGGTCTATCAGTCTTATTGAAATATCGTGTCTGAGCCGCCGAGGTTCTCCTCGACGCCAATTTGGCATCCGCAGGGTCGAACTGGATGTTCAGCGCACGATTGGCAGTCAACTGCAATGTTGGGCTCTCTGTAGCAACCGCCGTGCCATTGATTGAAAATGTTTCGCAAGTCTTTGCTATCATTGGGTTTGGTGAAAAACAGCGTCTTGGCCTCGGTCGCCGCTTTTCCAAATTGGCAGGCGTCGGCCGCTCACGAATTCGGCACTTCGTTTCGCTGAAACTGCGTTTGCAGCCTGGCGGTGCCGTAGAGATCGCATCCACGTAGCGTCAAAATGAGCTGTTTCGGAGAGTTTCTCGGCGAGCCGGCAAAGCCAAGCAAAAGGTTTTGCCATGCTTTATCTGCTGCCGCGCCCCGCTTTAACGGTGCTTTTGCCAGTCGTTCGTGCTGATTGCGGCATTGGGCTAGCCGCCTTTCGAGGCGAAATTGCCCTAACGCCCCAGCATGAATTGGCTTATTCGCGCAGTCTGTTACACCAAAGTCTCGGGCCCGCTCAGTGGAAATTCACGACTTCGCGTATTTGGGCTACGCCTTGGCGGCCGCTGCGACTGCTTCGGTTGTGATGTTGAAGTGCTTATAGACTTCGGTGTATGGCCCGCTGGCACCGTAGCCATGCATGCCGACGAACTTACCCGCGAGTCCCAACCAGCGGTCCCACGACATGCGGAGGCCGGCTTCGACGGCAACACGATTGGTGACGTGGTTTGGCAGCACTTCTTGCTGGTATTCGGGCGATTGGTCTGCGAAGAGATCGAGACATGGCATGCTGACAACACGAACTTTCATGCCGTCAGCGGTCAGTGCGTTAGCAGCTTCGACGCAAAGGCCTAGTTCACTCCCGCTGCCCATCAAGATGGTGTCTGGGGTCCCATCGCAGTCCGAGAGGATGTACCCCCCTTTGCTGGACAAGTTTGCCGGGGCGTACTTTTCCCGATCCAGCGTCGCCATGTTCTGTCGCGACAGTACAAAAGCGCTTGGATGTGTTGTCATTTTCATTGCTGTTCGATAGCACTCAGCAACTTCGTTTGCGTCTCCTGGACGGAATACGTACAGGCCGGGGATCGCGCGGCATGCCGTTAAGTGCTCGACCGGTTGGTGAGTTGGACCATCTTCGCCCACGCCAATGGAGTCGTGCGTGAGGATGTAGGTCACCGGCTGGTGCATGATGCTCGCCAGTCGCATGCCGGCCCGCATGTAGTCGGTAAAGACGAAGAACGTGGCACAGTATGACCTCAACCCTGAAAGCGACATTCCGTTCACGATGCCAGCCATCGCATGTTCACGAATGCCGAAGTGCAGGTTGCGTCCACCGTAATGCCCCGGCAGAAAATCTCCGGCACCCTCGAATGTCAAGTTTGACTTGTTGCTGGGGGCCAAGTCGGCGGAACCGCCAATCATGAAGGGGATGTTCCCTGCGATTGCATTGAGAACTTTTCCACTGCTGTTTCGCGTGGCATCCCCTTTTTCACTGGCCTCAAACGTAGGGATATCTGCATCCCAGCCCTCAGGAAGTTCGCCGTCGAAAAGCGATTGCAGCTCTTGTGTCTTTTCGGGGTTAGCCGCTTGATAGGCTGTCCAGATATCATTCCACGCAGTGTAGGATTCTGCTCCACGTTGGCCGATGTTCGCGTCGAAGTGTTCTCGAACACCTTCTGGTACATAGAACTTTTCGTCGGCAGGAAGCCCATAGCTTTCCTTGGCCAGAGCGATTTCGTCCCATCCCAGTGGGGCGCCGTGAGCTCCGTGCGTGTCCTGTTTGTTCGGTGCTCCAAAGCCAATGATGCTTTTGACGATGATCAGCGTCGGTTTGTCGCTGCATGCTTTGAAATTGTCGATCCCTGCGCCTAGGGCAGCCAAGTCATTCGCATCGTCGACTTGAACCACGTTCCAGCCGAGTCCTTCGAAGCGTTCACCCACGTTTTCACTGAAGGCGAGGTCAGTATCACCCTCGATCGTGATGTGGTTGTCGTCGTACAACCAGCAAAGATTGTCGAGCTTCAGGTGTCCTGCCAGCGAAGCAGCTTCGCAAGCGACGCCTTCCATCAGGTCGCCGTCGCTGCAGATTGCGTAAACGTCATAGTCGAACAGTTGGTGTTGCTCGGTATTGTAGTTGTCGGCTAGCCATTTCTGAGCCATCGACATGCCGACAGCGTTGCTGACACCGGCTCCCAGCGGTCCTGTGGTGGTTTCGATTCCGGCAGCTTCACCGAATTCCGGGTGTCCGGCACAGGGGCTGCCGATTTGTCGAAACTTCTTGATGTCTTCCAGTTTGATCGACAGTTCGTCGATGGTTTGCCCCGTTTCGTCGGTGGCTTTTACCCCCGTCAGATGCAGGACGCTGTAAAGCAGCATCGATGCATGTCCGCAGGAAAGGATGAAACGATCACGTCCAGGCCAGTTGGGTTGGGCCGGATCGTATTTCATCGCGTGGTTGAACAGCTGGTAGGCAACTGGGGCCAGTGCCATCGGAGTGCCAGGATGTCCGCTGTTGGCAGTCTGGACAGCATCCATGCTGAGGGTGCGGATGGTGTCGACGGCAAGTTTTTCGATGTCGGTCGATGCTACGCTCATCAGCGTGTTCACTCGCGTGGTGAGAGGCAGTAATTGGTTTGATTTATCGCGAAAGCGTACTGCGAATGGGCATTTATCGGAAGGGGCGAGACGACGTCAGCCCCTTTGTCAGCACGTAAACATGCATGATTGCCACGGCATCGCAGTACCTACCCCCTTTGTAGAGGTGGTAGTGAACCTTTTTAGCCCTTGAGATCCCAGTCGGGCATGCTATTGAGCATTTTCTGCTCCGTGAGATCGAATTTCAGTGGGGTCAGAGTCACGTTGCCGCGACGCAGTTCCGTCACGTCAGCCTGCTCAGCTGGGGGCTGAGTTGGCTCTGACCACAGTGCCCAGTAGTAGTCTCTGCCAGCTGGATCTTCCCGTTTCTCGTAGCTGTGTCCATATTGCGCAAGCCCCATCGGAACGACTTGCAATTCTTTGGGAGCTTCGGTGGCTGCCGTCGGGATGTTCAAGTTAAAGAGTCCGCCTTTGGCTGCCGGTTGTTTGGCGATCCCTCCAATCACATTCTTGGCGATCACTGCAGCGGCTTGAAAGTCGGCGTCTTCCGAATATTCCAGAGAGACAGCAATGCTTGTAACCCCGAAGAATGCGCCTTCAATGGCAGCAGCGACGGTTCCGCTGTAAAGCACGTTGATTCCGGCGTTCAGGCCGTTGTTGATGCCACTGATGACCAAGTCAACGGGGTTGTCTTTGAGCAATTCACCGATTGAAAGTTTGACGCAATCAGCCGGTGAGCCGTCAACTGCCCAGGCCCAGTGGCGGCCATCGCGGTGGATTGACTTGCAGGTGAGCGGCGTCAGGAAGGTAATCGTATGCCCAACCCCGCTCTGCTCGGTGGCAGGAGCCACAACAACAACCTCGCCCAGATGACGTAGTTGTTGTTCCAGTGCTGCTAGGCCAGGGGCAAAAACTCCATCGTCGTTTGTAAGCAGAATACGCATTTCATTTCTCTCGGTTGAGTTCAATCACCGTGATTTGCCGGGTTAGGATTGTCGTTGCGAGTTTGAACGGTCTGGTTCGTGCCTGAGGCTTCTAATCGAAGGTGCTGACTATTTTTGGGTAAACGGAGCCACGCGACCAATCCAAAGCTAAGCAATGCATCCGAGGAGGGGATTGTGGCAGGTTGGGAGCTTGTGGCGAGTGCCTTGACGGCGGATTTTGCTATTCAGCCTCGCTTCTTCGGTCGTTGTTGAGACCAAACATCACGGAAACCCAGTTGCTCGTAGGGGCCCAGTTGTCCTGTGGAAACCCAGTTGCCCAGCCAGTGGGGCTTTCGTGGGGCGACTGAAAAGAAACGTTATCGATTCGGCCCCTTGGGAATTTAACCGGCATTTTCTACACTTCTGGATTGATTCCCGCGACATCACTGGCATCAGCGTGGTTGGTACGTGCAATCTAATACACAGCGGAGAGCGTCTTGGTAGATAGTCCAGCTCAGCATTTGACTGAACAGAGAATCGTGGTACTCGACTTCGGTTCGCAGTACGCCCAGCTCATTGCCAGACGTGTGCGCGAGCAGAATGTGTATTGCCAGATTCTTCGGCATGACATCTCTGCCGAGCGTTTGGCAGAGCTCGCACCCAAAGGGATCATCCTGTCTGGGGGACCGGCCAGCGTTTATGAAGAGAACGCACCTCGATGCGATCCGGGACTTTTTCGGCTGGGAATTCCAGTGCTTGGCATTTGCTACGGGATGCAACTGACTTGCGATGCCTTGGGCGGCGATGTCGATAACGCTCCGTCACGCGAATACGGGCCGGCAACTTGTCAGGTAGAGAAACCAGCGGAGCTGTTCGCTGGTTTACCTGACGAGATCGATGTTTGGATGAGTCACGGAGATCAGATCTCATCGGTGAGTTCGGAATTTGAGGTGTTGGCCAAAACCAGCACATGTCCCTACGCTGCGATTCGTCATCGCGAACTGCCCGTCTTCGGTATGCAGTTTCATCCGGAGGTGACTCACACGCCAATGGGCGGACAGCTGCTTGAGAATTTTGTGATGGGTGTCTGTGGTTGTGAGCGGACTTGGCACCTTGGTGATTTTGCAGCGGCAAGCATCAAGCGGATTCGCGAGCAGGTCGGGAAACGCCGAGTGATCTGCGGCCTCAGTGGAGGCGTTGACTCCAGTGTTGTTGCAGCGTTGCTCTATGAAGCAATCGGTCCGCAGCTCTCATGCATCCTTGTTGACAATGGGTTGCTACGTAAAAACGAGCAAGCGATCGTGATTCGAGAGTTCAGCGATCATTTCAAAACTGATTTGCACGTGGTGGAGGGTGAGGACAGGTTCATGTCAACACTCGCGGGAATCAGTGAGCCTCAGGAGAAACGCCGACGCATTGGGCATGCATTCATTGAATGTTTCAAGCACGAGGCCGAGTCCATTGAAGATGCTGCTTTCCTTGCACAGGGAACGTTGTATCCCGATGTGATTGAAAGTGGTGCAGATCCTGATGGGCCAGCTGCAACCATCAAGTTGCATCACAATGTGGGTGGTCTTCCGGAAGAGCTTGGGTTCGAATTGATCGAGCCATTGCGTGATTTGTTCAAGGATGAAGTGCGACGACTGGGGCTTGAGTTGGGGCTGCCTGAATCTTTGGTCTGGCGCCATCCGTTTCCCGGCCCTGGCTTAGCTGTTCGGTGCTTGGGCGAGATCACGCGTGAAAAACTTGATGTTCTGCGAGAGGCTGATGCGATCGTCGTTGAAGAAATCGAAAATGCCGGTCTGTATCGCGAAACCAGCCAGTCCTTTGCTGTGCTGCTTCCGGTTCAAAGCGTTGGTGTGATGGGAGATGCCCGCACCTATGAAAATGCTGTTGCAATTCGAAGCGTTGACACCAATGACTTCATGACCGCTGACTGGAGTCGTCTGCCTTATGATTTGTTGGCTCGCATGAGTTCCCGGATCATCAACGAGGTTAAGGGAGTGAACCGCGTGTGTTACGACATCAGCAGCAAGCCACCTGCGACGATCGAGTGGGAATGATGATGTTTGTGTGATCGTGATTGTGTTGTTCGTTTCCCAAACGAATGTTCTTGTCTGTTTCCGAAGTCTTACTGAGAGTTGATTGTCGATTCATGTCCCGCCAATACATCTATCAAGTTGAAAATCTCACCAAGAAACATGGCCAAAAGGTTGTTCTTGATGATATTTGGTTGGCCTTTTATCCGGGAGCGAAGATTGGCGTTCTTGGACCCAATGGCGCCGGTAAATCCACGTTGCTACGGATCATGGCAGGGCAAGACACCGAATTCGACGGTGTAGCAAGGTTGGGCAATGGGTTCACCGTGGGCTACCTGGAGCAGGAACCACCGTTGGATGAGACCAAGACGGTGTTCGAAAATGTTCAGTTGGCTGTCGCGGAACGACAAGCTATTCTCGATCGCTATAACGAGATCAGTGTGCTGCTCGGTGAAGTCACCGATGATGACGAAATGCAGAAGCTTTGCGACGAAATGGCCAAGCTTCAGGACACCATCGATGCAAACAATCTTTGGGAGCTTGATCGTCAGGTGGAAATGTCCATGGCGGTCATGAATCTGCCGCCGGGCGATGCTGATGTTACAAAATTGTCCGGTGGAGAACGTCGCCGAGTCGCGCTCTGCCAATTGATGATCCGGCAACCTGATCTGCTTTTGCTCGACGAACCGACCAATCATCTTGATGCTGAAAGCGTTTCCTGGCTAGAGCAGCATCTGGCAAAGTATCCCGGGACTGTCGTTGCTGTGACTCACGACCGATACTTCCTCGATAATGTAGCTCAATGGATCCTTGAAATTGATCGTGGTCAGGGGATTCCATTCGAAGGCAACTACACTGCCTGGCTGGAAAATCGCGAAAAGCGGATGAAGATCGAACAGAGGCAGCAGCAGGCGCGGCAGCGAACGTTATCGCGAGAATTGGAATGGATTCGCATGAGTCCCAAGGCGCGTCAAGCCAAGAGCAAGGCGAGGATTCGATCGTACGAGGAAATGTCGTCGAAGACGTTTGAGGATCGGCCTGATGACTTGGAAATCCAGATCCCTTCAGGAAAGCATTTGGGAGAACTTGTCATCGAGGCAAATGGCGTTCACAAAGCATTTGGTGATAAAGTGCTGATGAATGACATGAGCTTTCGGCTTCCAGCCGGTGGAATCGTGGGTGTGATCGGTCCCAACGGCGCCGGTAAGACGACTTTGTTCCGTATGCTGACAGGTCAGGATCAGCCGGATGAGGGGCAGTTTCGAGTCGGTGATACGGTTGACTTGGGCTATGTCGACCAGAGTCGCGATTCGCTCTCGCCTGAAAAAACTGTGTTCGAAGAAATCAGTGGCGGTACCGAAACCATTGTCATGGGTGGTCGTAACGTTGCCGCACGAGCGTACGTTGCGAGATTCAATTTCAAAGGCACTGACCAGGAAAAGAAGGTTGGGAAACTGTCTGGCGGAGAGCGGAATCGCGTTCATCTGGCCAAACTGTTGCGGCAGGGCTGTAACGTGTTGCTGCTGGACGAACCAACCAATGACCTTGATGTTGATACCTTGCGAGCACTCGAAGAGGCCATCGCGAACTTTGCAGGGTGTGTCGTCGTTACCAGTCACGACCGCTGGTTCCTCGATCGACTGGCAACGCATATTCTGGCGTTTGAAGGAGATGGGAAACTGACTTGGTGTGAAGGTAATTTTGATACTTACGAACGTAACTTACGCGAACGCATGGGTGACGATCCCGATGATGACAGCGTTTCCAGACGAGCCAAATACAAGAGCATTCATGCCGGCTGATTGACGTCAGTCCTAGCACCGTTCCATGTGGGGTCACTAAAACTAGGTCGTTGAAGATATGATGTTGTGCATTCATCAACTGGTTTGCTGATCCTTGACGCCCGATGATTCGGGCAAAATTTTATCGCACATTCGAATTTTACTCCCACGGATTAAAGAGCCATGACGATTCTTCGTATCGGAACTAACGAAAAGTACTCAGATGGATGGGCTGCCGCCTTTGGTGGCAGCAAAAAGAAAAAGACTGCAAAAAAGACTGCGAAAAAAACTGCCAAGAGGTCTTCTAAGAAGGCCGCTAAGAAAGTGACGAAGAAGGCGGCGTCAAAGAAATCCGCCAAGAAAAAAACAGCTGCGAAAAAGTCAGTGACTAAGAAAACGGCAGCCAAAAAAACAGCCAAGAAAAAAGCAGCGAAGAAGACTGCGAAGAGAAGCAAGAAAAAATAGTCGACTCGACCTTGCTTGTGAGTTCCCGCTGACTTCGGTTCCTACCTCCATGCGTTCTGCTTGATGTCAAATACTCCGCCACCCGAAAATTTAAGCGAAACGCTTCATCGCTTGGCGGGGTATATGAATTTCTCCTCAGGCGCTAGTGATCCGTCGATCATGGCCGCTTGGAATACCGTTTTTGACATTGCCAGCGCCGGAGATCCATTGACGGGACCGCCAGCTTGGTTGGTGGTCAAGGACTGGATCAGTGAAACACTGCAAACCCTGCAGGCTAACGAAGCTGCCTTTGAGGACTGTAAGCAGGCTTCGCGGCTCGCTTCTTTGCTGTGGAGTGAATTGCTGCCCGCTTATCTTGATTTACATCGAGATCTATTGTTCCACCAGGTGCCGGAGTTGCTGTTCAATGGTTTCTTCATGGCACGCGCGGCCGATGCATTGCTGTCGGTTGGTTTAACAGGTGAGGATGGTCAGGTGGTTCGGGCCGCGATTGACCGTCTGGATGATTTTGTTGGCTATCGTCCAGTGGCGATGCTAGAGAATCGAACCTGCCAGCCCTACCGGCACGAATTCGTTTGCCCGGTTCCTCTGTACGTTAAAGATGCGGGTGTTTCTGCCGGTCCCTACCGCGAAATCATCGAGCTCGCGATCGAAAAACTGGCATCCACGGCTGAGGATGTTCTGCGTTCGGCTTCGTTTGATCTTGATCGTGTTGATGAAATCGCGATCGATCCGAGGGCTTATGATTTTGATCATCCCGTCAATCGGCGACCGAACTATCATTTTGGAGGTTGGGATGAGAGGTCCATTTCCGAGGATGGTTTTTACAATCGCTTTGTTCTCAGGCAGGTCACGCTTGAGGCGTTGCTTGGGCGAGCCGCCGGCAAGACTGGCGTTGAACGACAGGAAAAAATAGCCGAAGCAGCTTGCGTCCTGGCAGGAACCATGTTGATGGCATCGGGCATCACTGGCTGGGGCCCCGGCGCCTATACCAGTGATATCACACTGGGGGGGCTGATGAAGCCAATAGCCGCCTATCGTGATGCTTATTACGAAGACTGCATGAAGCAAATCGATGGTGAGCATGCCGAGCGACTTTACGGTGAACAAAAACTACGGCGACAGCCGTTCGGAGCTGCACGGCAGCACTTGAATGCAGCCTTGGCAGAGCGGCGAGCCGCTCAGTTGCAGCACGTCCAGCTTGCTCGTCTTTACGCGAGGATGGGCTATCCAGACGCAGCCAAACGTCAGACTGACACGGTTTCGGCAGCGTCGGCACGCATGATGTGTCGAATTGATTGTTTGATGACATTGGGGCTGAGAGCGATTCGTGCAGGTGATCTTGATGCTGCTGTCAAAGTACCTGCTGTCGCTTTTGACTTGATGAAGAGGGCAATCGAATGTGGGGCATTGATTGATCCCTGGGACATCCTTGCCTGTGGTGGGAATTTCAGTCTGTATGCCGGTCCCGAAAGCGGTGTTCATGATTCGCGTGTCGACGACATGCTGTATCTCGTCGAACAAGTTTTTGGTTACACCGCCAGGGTATGGAGCGAAGCAGCTGCACGAAACGACCAGGCAGCCTACGACGAAATGGAAGCTCGCTATCGTGAAATGGCAGAGTGGTGGCGCATGTATGCAGCGCACACAGTCGAGTCCATTGAAGCAGCAGATCCGCTGGAGTCGTATGAATCTGCAAAATTGGTTGCTCGAGCGCTCAGGCTTTGGCATGAGGGTGGTGCGGAAGCTGGGAATGTAGCCTTCTGGGCGCCGCATGCAGATCTGTTCGATTCGCCGAGAGCCTATGCCTTGGTGATCTCTGCGTTGCTGGAACGCCAAGATTTTGTGCCCGCTATGGCACTGCTAGTGCACTGGCTGAGCAATGCGGACCGAGTCGGCTTGCGTTTGGGAGGTAACTCATTGCCGAGGCTGTCTGAGCGTTGGTTGTTGCATTTACGCAGGTCTGCCATCGGTGATCTTGCTGAATATGGCGAGCCTTCTCTCGAGCAGGTCACTGATTGGGACACGGCAGAGGTTTGGCCGTTGGTCCGCAAAATGTTTGATTATTTTGAAGCCAACGCAGAAGAGTTTTGGTCTGCACCAAGCTTTGTCCTTGGAAAGAAAGAAAAAAAACCGCGAGATTGGGATCGTGAACTTACCGCTGCTGATTCCGAAGCTGGTGAGGATGGCGAAGGTTTGTACGATGCCGCCTACGAAGGCGTTACGTATCGCGATACAACCGATGATGGAAACGAGGGGGCTATCTTCGGGTTTGCCGAAGAAACTGGGCATGATGCACTTGAGGCCGAGTCCAAACGCCTGATCGAACATCTCAACTTCATGCAGTCACTGGCTCGTATGTGGGCAGTGGCAGCCGACATTGCGGTTGCTGATCAAGATGAGACTGATCTGGCCGATCGGGTTGATTCGTTGCAGTCCTGGGCAAAGCGTGCAAGAGAAAATCGTATCGGCTTGTTGGAGTTGCTGGACTCGGTTCGCGAATTTCCGATCGCGCCGGCTGGTACCGATAAGGAATCGATGCGCAGTTACGATCGTCGCAGGGTTCTGAGAGATTCGTTAATGGAGCGAATCATTGGGACGGCCGTCGAAATGTCTGATTCGCGTCGCTTGATCAGTGGAGCCCTGCTCGCGTTGTCCGGCGGGAAGGCTAATCCGATCGCTGAAGAAGAGATGGTTGAAGACGACGCACAGGCAGTACGCATGTTTGGGGCACTGATCGCCAGTGACCAGGAGCAGGTTCGTGAGTTGTTTCCGCCGTTTCTGGATGCCTTACGCGATAAGAATCTGCTCTACATTCCACTGTCGCGGGGTGGAGACCCTGTCAAAATTTATGTGGCAAGATTGCGGCAAAGGGTGTTGCGTCACCTGATGCATTGGTTGCCACGTCGCGGATTGTTTGTTGAAACGTGCCGACTGATTGAAACTGCCCGCGAGATGGAAACCAGTAATCCTATCGGCGCTGGAGCCGTGACCGAGTTTGACGGTCTGTTTCGAGCAGGCTTTCGATCGCTTGTCGCTTCTCTTGTTGAGTCGACAAAGCAAAGCCAGTCCGATGGTGAACTCGTTGGCGATAGTGCCAGTGTTGATGATTCCAGTGCTGATGATTCCAGTGCTGAGCAGGCGAAAGCTGGCAAGGTCACGGTAGACGATGCCACTGATGCTCACGACAAAGTCTCTACGCAGGTGGAGGATCATGAATCCGCGGAGGCTCTGGTTCCGTTGCTCGAACGATTGGCTGAAACATTGTTGGGCAGTTGGTTGGCGCACAGTCAGACGCTTCGTTTGTCTCCACTCGAATCTGTCATTGATCCACGAAAATGGAAACTGCTGGTTTCCTTCGTGAAAGATTATGGTGATCCAGTCTTCACTCAGATGTTTTTGCAGTTGGGGAACGTTCGCGCGATTTTGCATCAAGGTGTTTCGCAGTGGCTCACGCGGGCGATGGAAGAAGGCGAGGATCATCTGGCTGATACGCGATTGGTGGAAGATCTGGAGAACGGCTTTCTGCAGGTTGCCGAAGCGGATCGTTGGATGACTCTCGTTTATGAATCCTTGATCGATCACCACACTGAGTATCTGGATTACAACAGCACGACGACCCAGAGCGATCGCGGCGAGCTCGTCTATATGTTTCTTGATTTCCTGCGGTTGCGTGTGAAGTACGAACGGATTGCGTGGAATCTGAAACCTGTAATGTGGGCGCACGAAGTGCTGGTTCGAAGTGGTCTGGAAAAAGCTGCAATGATGTGGCGCCGGAGTCTGAGCGAGCGAATCGGTGCAGAAGCCGATATCTATGTCAAGAAACTTCGGCAACTGCAGACCGAGTATGCAATGCGGATGCCAACCGTTGCTGATCGTATTCAGGAGCGTTTTGTTCAGCCGATGACCATTGACAGAATGCGTGCTCTCGTCGGCCCGGCAATGCGGGATGCCGAAACTAATCGAGACAGCCGATCATTCGAATTGTTGATGCAGGAAGCAGAGTTGTTGACCCGTCATCCGACCGGTGTGGGGCTCGATGTTCCTGCTTGGTTGGATGCACTTGAGGAAGAAGTTGAACAGCTAGCAAAGCGTCGGGCTAGCAGCGAAATAGACCCGCAATCTTTGATGACAATCTCCATTGTCCCGCTGTCAATTGATGAATTGAACGAACAGCTCACCAAGGCAAGCAGCCAAGGGCGACGGTTGCCGCATATGAAATGATCTTGGATTGTGCGATTCCAGCCGATATTCTGCTTCGGAATCTTTACAAGAGGCGCGCAACAAAACATACTGCCGCGTCTCACTCCTCACTCACTTCCTGTACAAGCCAATTGCCACGGATGAATACGCTTGCAATCAGTCAGCTCTCGACACTTCGCTGGGCGTTTGACGATGACGTTCACGCCTATGCTGCAAGAGACTTCAGGGGGATCGGGGTTTATCGGCCTAAGCTGGAAGACTTCGGTGTTGAACGTGCCGTTGATTTGTTGGCGGAATCTGCACTGGACGTAACGTCCCTATCGTGGGCCGGAGGATTCACTGGCAGTGATGGTCGTGCGTTTGAGGAAGCTGTGCGTGATGCCGTTAGTGCGGTTCATGATGCCGCTACTTTGCGTGCCGGAACATTGATTGTGCTGGCTGGAGGGCGGAATAATCACATCCGCAATCATGCCAAGCGAACCCTTTGCGATGCTCTGAAGGAAATTGCTGAAGTCGCAGAGGATTTTGGTGTTCGGCTCTCGATTGAGCCTATCCATCCTGGGTGTGGGAACGAATGGTCTTTCGTCAATGACTTGCAATCGACGCTCGATATTATCGAAGCAGTGAATAGTCCGAATTTGGGAATCGTGCTTGATACATACCATGTTGGGATGGACGAAGAGGTGGTGCGCTGGCTGCCTGATGTGATTCCCCATCTGCATCTTGTCCAGTTAGGCGATGCTCGTCATTCGCCGTTGGGTGAGATGAATCGATGTCTGCTAGGAGATGGATGCGTGCCTTTGCGGACCATTCTCGGAACTTTGCGAGACTATCACTATCAGGGGCCATTCGAGGTGGAACTGATCGGCGAAGACGTAGAGACATTGTCTTACGATGAGTTGCTTGATCACGCGAGAGATTTTACGAACCACGCCTTGGGGTCGGTTGAACAGAACTGATCAAGTTGGATGGAACTGATCAACTTGCACAAAGCTGATCCGCTTGAGCAGAGTTGTTCCGCTTGAGCAGAGTTGTTCCGGGCTCAGTCGCTTTGAAGTGGTCGCGTGTGGCATGGCAACGGTTCTGTGCTCAAAACTTGAGTTCCTGCCTGCTTGCCTCCGTTGGCCACTTGTACGGTAAATCTTTGGCGGTAGTCCCGACGCCTTCTCTGGCGAATCGTTCGCTCGCACTCTGAAGCATGCGAATTGTTCACTAAGGTGCTTCGCTTTTTCGTTTGTTGGTTGATGGCGTCATGCTGCGAGTTACCGGTGTTTGCGGTTCAACGCGTTACCGGCCTTGGAGTGGTTGATGGGGCGTTGGGTTTTCTTGCTATGCGTGGAGGAAATAGTGGTAGGCGTTGATCCTCGGCTAGGAGTTCTCGGTTGACTCGTTCAGGATCCTGCTGGCTCCATGTCTCTCTCAGTTTACTGGCCCGAACTTGTCGTAGCAGCGGGCCGTCATGCCACGTACACTGGTAGCACTTAGGGTTCCAGTGCCGAATTGGGAGCTGGTTTTGCTTTTTGATCAGCCGCCATGCACGCACGTGGAACTGTTGCTTGGGTTTGCACCAGTCGTAAAAAATAACTTGCTGGAATACTTCTCGGCCTTCGTCGTCCATGAAGTGATTCAGTTCGATAAGATCGACCTGCGTTCGCGTGACACCGGTGCTTGATCCGGTAGCCGGGCCAGATCCTGTGCCTGGCCAAAGTAACAAGACTGCCGAAAGCTTGTATAACAACACCATGGCATGATTCCTTTGATCGGAGATCGTTTGGTTTGTTCAGGGGCACCGCCAGCAGTGGCGCAGTGCCGCCAACATGAATACCGTTAGCAAGGTTGGTTGCGATGGGTAAATACCGTTTTTTGAAAATTTCGGCTGATACGGCTTCAGTATGGAAAGTTATTTGTTTTGCTGTTGCTCTGACAGCTATTGGTTCGGTTTCCGGTCAGGAGCTCAAAAGACTGTCGGTGTCGACGCTTTCAGAGCCACCTGCACAGCTCAAGAAGTTGTTGACGGCAGGCAAGGTAACGTTCGAAGTGGGGCCGAGAGCGAGTGCAGGTGATGCTCGAATCGTTGGTGAAACTCGCTATGAAATTTCCTATCGGTACAAGAGCCAGGCCAATTGGCGGCTGTCGCGTGACGATCAAGGTGCCCGGGTGTTGATCATCGATGTGGTGTTCCGTCGTGTGCAATGGAACCCAAAGCATGTGATTTGGCTGCGGAATCAGCCTGATGCTAAAGATTTTTGGTCGAATTCTGTTTTGCTGCACGAATTTGATCATTTGCGAATTTCAACAGATCCTCGGGTTGCTAAAAGATTCGCTGAACTACTGAAGGCACGCAGGGTCATACGTCATCAGATGCAGGCGGGTGAAATCGCGGGGCGGGAATTGACAGACAAACTGGTTGAGCGTGAGGCCCGTGCCGTATTCGATGAGGTGACCGACTTGATCGCTATCCGGTACCGCGAATTGGATCGAGAAACAGAGCATGGGCGAAAGCCGTTGCTGTCGAATTCGGAATTGTACGAACTACTACGCCCCGCGGCTTCTTCTGGTGCGCAGGACGCAGGCACTGGTGCCTCGAGCAGTGGCTGACATGAGTTGAGGTCGGGGCGGGTTGTTTGAGGTGGTGTGTGTGTCGCATTCAAACGCTCGGTGAGGGCGCGTTAGGTGGTTGTCTGTGGGGCGGCCATTCATCGGTAAGAGTCTTTGGCTTGTGGCGGAAGTGTTTGGCCACGCCGGAGGCTGGCGACCCGCGATTTTCGAGGGTTCGGTGGTTTGGGAATAGCAGTATCTGGCTGTTCTGCGGGGTGTCAGGGCTATGGGCTTGCCCGCCTCTCATGGTAAAGTCTGTGTTCCCGGTGGCGGTCTCGCCCCGTTCCTTTTACCTGATTGGCAAAGCGACCTGATGTCTGTCGATAAATATGCTGTTTGCCCCTGCGGCAGTGGAAAGAAAATCAAATTCTGCAAATGCAAGGAATCGGTTTCCGAATTGGACGCTGTGCTGAGCATGGTTGATGGCGGACAGGTAGTTCCTGCACTCGACCAATTGTCTTCGATTTTGCAGGAGCACCCCGATGCAGCGTGGGCTCTGGCGATTCGTGGGCGTCTGTTGCTGGACCTTCGCGAGTACGATTCATTAAGTGAGAACGCAGATCGGTTCATTCGTTTGCAGCCAAGCAATCCGCTGGCGTTGACCCAGCGAGCCGCAGCAAAGTTGTTTCACGGTGAAGTGGAGGATGCGACGGCATCGATGCTTGAAGCTCTTACTGAGAGCGGAAGCGATGTCGATTCTTTTGTTCTTGATGTTTCGTCGGTGCTGGCCTACTCGCTTGCCCAGCGTGGAATCTTTTTGACCGCACGTGTTTATGCAACCCTCTCAATGATGGCCACTGGTTATGAAGGGGGGCAAGCATCCGTTTCGGTTCTGAGACAGATGAATTCTGCACCCACGATCAGTCAATTGATGAAAACTGTGCCGCAGCCTGTCGCCCGTCCCAGTGATGCTGCATGGGGTGAACGTTACGACGAAGCAGCGAATTTGTTGCGTAGCAACAAAATTGATCTTGCTGAATCAAAGTTCGAATCGCTGCGCCGAACCGTTCCCCTCGAACCAGCAATCCTGTCGGGGTTGTTGACGTGTGCTATCTGGCGTGGAAATACCGACGCTCAGTCGGAATTGTTGAAAAAGTTGTCTGAATGTGAATCGCTCGATTTTGAGGAGCGTGTTCGCCACCGGGCAATGTCCGCGCTGGTCGATCCAACCTCAGCAGAAATTTCAATTCCGATCATGAAGATGTTCGGTGAACTGGAAAGCCCGGAACAGATCGAAATGTCGCTGACGGCGAGTTCTCGGTTTGTTTCGCTGCCGCCTGATCTTTTAGCTGGCATGCGAACAACAGAGGATGAAGTGCCGCCACGTAGTGGATTCCAGATGCTGGATCGCGATCAACCGGAATCCCTTGAAGTGCTGCCGCCAATCGATGAAGTACCCGAGGCGATTGCACTTGTGTTTGTGTACGGAAAACAGACCGACCGAGAGGCAAGGTTAGAAGTACTTGATGTTCGGCAGCCACTTTTGAGCACAGTGAAGCAAGGGGTTCAAGATGCGGTTGGCGATGTCGAACTCAATGAGGTGCAGGGAGAATTGTTGCCAATGTTGGTTGCATGCCAACCAGCCGTGGCCATGATTCGTTTTCAGGCAAAGCCTGCTGAAGCTGAAAAATTGCAGAATGGCCTGATGGCAGCACGAATGCCCAAAGCCATTACTTCGATCGAAACGCCAATGCTCGATGGCGGATCACTTGCATCGACATGTGATGATGAAGAAAAACTGTTCGAGCGAACTGTCATGATGCGAATTGTTGAACAGTACGATGCCCTGGTTTCAAAAGGCCAAGGAATTATTGAAGAGGCATATCGCATTGCCAAACTTGAGCCGGAGCCAATGCTCAAGCCAGAAGCAGGTGACATTGAAACGTTGGCGAATGAAGATCTCAATCGAATTGACTGTTCCGATCTGGATGCTGAATCCCTGATCTACCTTTTGCAGCGAGCTCAACAGGTTTCGGCAACTCCTACTGTGCGCCGTGTCGCTAAGCAATTGATTGGGGCTGAACTGAGTGATGAGCAGAAGCCCGCCAAGATGCTTGCCTACATGACTCTGATCAATGCATCTGAAGGGAATGAACAGGCGATCGAATTGATGGACGAGGCGAAGGCATTTGCAGAAGCTAACAATATTCCAACAGCGAACCTGTTGCTGAGTGAGGTGGGCTTGCGTTTGTCTGCTGGAGATGGACCCGGGTTCCAAAATGCAGTCGAAACTCTGTCACGACAATACGGAAACGAACCAGAAGTGATGGCCAAATTGCAGCAGACGCTGATGGCTTACGGTCTGATTAGTCCTGACGGTACTCCTCGTCAAGCGCCTGGTGCCCCAGGGCCTGCTGCTGAACAGGCGGGTGGCGGTGGAAGTGAGTTGTGGACACCCGATAGCGGTTCGCCAGCCCCAGAAAGCGGCTCAGGTGGCGGCGGTGGCAAACTCTGGGTTCCGGGAATGGATTGAGCCAAGTATGCCTGATTTGCCCACGCCCGAACCAACCGATGGCGATCCTGGTCGGTTGTTGAAAAATGAAAATGCTGTGGATGATAAAGACCAGCACTTCATGGGGATGGCAATTCAAATGGCCAAGCTCGGGGCCGGGGCCGTCGAGCCGAACCCAATGGTTGGTTGTGTGCTGGTTCGCGATGGGCTGGTTGTTGGAAAAGGGTATCACCGTAAGTTTGGTGGGCCTCACGCAGAGGTTGAAGCGCTGCGATCCCTCGAATCGCCGGAACAGGCAAGCGGAGTCACTGCCTATGTGTCATTGGAGCCGTGTTGCCATTATGGGAAAACGCCTCCGTGTGCGCAGATGCTGGTTGATGCTGGGGTAAGCCGCGTTGTGGTTGCCATGGCTGACCCGTTTCCCAAGGTCGCAGGTGGCGGCTTGAGTCTTCTGCAATCTGCAGGTGTTGAGACAACTGTGGGTGTGATGCAGGCCGAGGCAGAAGAACTCAATGCACCCTACCTCAAACTTGTGCGAGATGGACGCCCCTGGGTGATCGCCAAGTGGGCGATGACCATGGATGGGCGTATCGCTACTGCCAGCGGGCAAAGCCAGTGGATTACTGGTCCGCGGGCTCGGGATCAAGTGCATCGGTTGAGGGCAAGGGTTGATGGGATTGCAGTTGGTATGGGAACGGTACTTGCTGATGATCCCATGCTGACAGCGCGGGTCAAAAATGATCATTTTGACGCGTCATTGCCAGTGACTGGACGCTTCGTTTTTTGTCAGCATCGCTTGCCGTCCGTTGAGTCAAAGCTGGTTCGTTCGGCTCGTGATGTCCCGGTAACGCTGGTGGTTGGGCCGGAGGTTGAGTCCGAGCATCTTGCTGAACTTGAAGCGGCCGGCGTTGAATCGATTTTTCTTGCCAGTACAGAATCGACTGAGATGGTCATCGAAGCACTTCAGCTTTTGGGTCAGCAGCGAATGACCAACTTGATGTTGGAAGGTGGAGCAGAGTTGCTTGCTAGCTTTTTTGCAGCTGATCGAATCGATGAGTGCCATGTGTATCTGGGGCCAAAATTATTTGGTGGACAGGCTGCAAAAGGGCCAATCGCAGGTGTTGGAATCGACCGCATTGGCGACGCATTGCAGTTTCGTTTGGTCTCGTCGGAACCGTTTGGCAATGACCTGCGAGCGGTTTACCGCCGAGTTATTTGCGAAGAGTGAACGATCAAATGATCTTACCTTCATTCTGAACGCATTTTATGACGATACCAATGATGGACTCGTCGGCCTGCCCGATGAGGGACGGCCTACGCGTCCACCGTAACCGAATTGCCCATATCAGAGGGTTCGCCTTTAGACGTTAACGATTAGCTGCCAATGAGCTTACCGAACGCTGTCTGTGATCAGACGCACTGATCATCAGGTGAACCCAGTCAATCCATGAAAAGCATGGAACCCGAAAGATTCGGGGAAGGAGAGGGTTCAGGGATGAGGTGGAGTTTGTTGCTAGCCGTAATCGGCTTGTCCATCACGGACGTGGAGTCTTTTGCCCAAAGACAGCCCGCCGATGAGAGTCTTGCTCCGACGCGTGCACGGGTCTGCGGCCCTACCTTCTTTTCGTCCACCGAAATGGTGCGTTTTCAGTTCATTCAGGGGCGGCTGTGCTTGAACTGCCCCCAGCATCGAAAGGGCACGGAGTGTCGCGATGAACCAGGGCTGCATGAAAGTATCACGGTGACGTCAGAGCAGGGAATTCCTTCTTTGCACTACGTACTTCAGACGACAGAACAACAACTCACGCTGAATGTGCAGCATGCCGGTACAGTGCGGCTGGAATCGCGGATATTAAAAACAGGGCAACGCGTTATTTTGGAACAGCCGGCTTTTGGAACCATCCGGTGGTCGCAGTCCGGTGGTGATTGGACCGATCAACGCGAGGCTCTCACTCTCTTGCATTTACGTCAATATGATCCTGCGGGTTTTGATCTGCATTTCGGTGCACTGATTGCCTGTCTGTTGCGCGGCAAGTCACTGAACACGATCATGGAAGAAACCAACATTGCCATTGTCGATCAGGCTCGCAGAGGCGGGACTCCGTCGGTAGCGGAGATCAAAGTCATGGTTGATTTGTTGGCTGCGCCCACGGTGATCCAACGCTCACGTGCGTATCGTCAATTACTGAGATGGGGAACCCCCGTGATCCCCGTGCTTCAAGGATTATCGAGGGATGTGCTCGATGCTGAGCAGCAAGCAAGAATCTGCGACGTCAGAGTTCGCTTACGTACGTATTTGGACGACACACCGGCGTCATTAGCCAAGCTACTGGTAAACGATAAAACGTATTGGGAAGTGATAGCCCACCGACTGAATAAGGAGCAAGTGAGGTTGGCTAATCAGCATCTTCTGAAATTCGGTGCAGAACCTCTCAGTACAGGAACGGGCCCTGAACAACAAGTTGCGGCAAGGCGAGGGAGTGCATTGAGGTGAAATCTGCTCATGTTGCGTGCTGGGCAGGAGACGCAGATGGTTCAGATTTGCAGGACATCGTTCATTTGAGTTGCTATTTCCTCAAGCCTCGCTCGATCTCCGCCCTTCACTTCTGCGGTTGCCCACCCCTCGTATTTGATTCTGGCAAGCTCCTCTCTGACTTTTTTCCAGTCAACACTGCCAGATCCAAGCGGTGGTTGAAATCCATTGCGCATCCCTTCGTTCATCGCTATTTTTAAATCGTACTCCTTGATATCAAGTTTTTTAATTCTTGATCCAAGAACTTCGATCCAGTGCGGAGGCCATCCCCAACGAACAACATTACCAACGTCGAAGTAGGCGCCGACCATGGGGCTGTTGATTTCATCGATGTACTTGGCCATTGCTACTGGATCAATCAGAAAAGTAGCCCACACATTTTCTAGCAGAATCATGACTTGCTTTGCTTCTGCTTGTGAGGTTGCTGCACGGATCGTTTGTTGTGTGTTCTGGTAGTTCTCGAAGTAGCCGATTTTCTGATTGTAAGGTACCACGTGAAGCACGGAGTGTGCGCCTAAGTAGGCAGCCTGATCGACTGCCTCCTTGAGAGTCGGATTGCTGGAATGGATCACACCATGGATAGGCAGGCCCGTTTTTTGGCTGGCGTCCAGATAGGAATCGACCAAAGCCCGGTTTTTTTCTCCCAGAGCGACGCGGGTTTCGATCCCATCAAAACCAAGGTCTTTGACCAATTGAAACTTTTCCTGGACGCTCCGTTTACCAGTCACCATGTGATACTTCACTGCTTTTTTGATTTTGTCGCTGTTCTCGGCCCCGGTGGCGATCTTGGTGGTTGATGCGACGGTCAGTGCACAGGTGGCAAGTAGGAAGTTGCGACGTTTCATTTTTGAACTCGGTGCGGTGGGAAGGAGAGCAAGAGGATCAATATACACAGGCACTTTGCTAGGTGTTGAATTTGGGAAATTCATTCTGCGTGTGCTTGGGAAATTGATCATGATCGATTGAGATTAGCTTCCGCAGAATCAGAGCAAGAAGGATAGAATGAAGGCGGGTGATAAAGTAATGTGTCGTCTTGGATAGCAATTATGAATCGAGTTTTGAACGCAGAGTTTGACTGGCAGCGTTGCCCGGAAGTCGGACGAATGGTGGCGAAACGAGTTGATAGGATCATAAGCGATATTCATTTTGCTTCCTGTTTACAACAACGCATGTTGGCTGAGACCGGGACGCGGTTGATCGATTGGGTAGACCATCTTTGTCTTCCTGTAAATGATCCATTTGCAGCAATGGTTGAGGAACTTGGTTATATCCGTGCTGTGCACGAGGCGGGGCAAGAGGTGTGGCGACATCCGGGAGCAATGGTTCCAGCAATACGGATACAGGAACAGGCGACAGCAGACGTTTGCTTGAAAGTGGATTCGGTTTTCGACTTTTTGCATGCTCATCAATTGGACGATGGCGTGGCCCGAGGATGTCCACAAATCGACGTTAAAATGGCGATTGTTGCACAGGCAGGTTCGAGTCAATTGGCCGTGATTGAGCGGCATGGAACATCGGGGTTTCATTCGGAAAGTCGTTCGGGACAGGCCGAAGATGCATTGGCGGAACATCGGATCGCATTCTCAAATCGTAAGCGAGTGTTCAGGGATGGTAGCTCGGGATACGACGAAGTAGCCGGGTTTGAATATGCGATGACTTTGATTGAGGCTGCTGTTGAGGAGCTTGGCGTCCACCGTGCGTGCGATCTGTTTTTTGAGGTGGAGCGAGAATATTGGCAAGATCGCAATCACGCTGCGAAAGTGCAAAAGAAGCGTCAGGATCAGCTTGGGCTTGGGTGGGCTAATCACGACCATCACACTTATCGGAGCAGTCGTGAATGTTTTTCTAGGCTGGTTGGTTTGTTGGAACGTCTCGGCTTTACCTGTAGAGAACGCTTTTATGGTGGAGAAGAAGCTGGGTGGGGCGCTCAAGTATTGGAACAACCACATGCAGGAATCGTGATTTTTGCAGACGTTGATTTGTCGCCTGATGAGGTGACTGGAGATTTTGCACATGAAGGTCTCACGGCACGAGACGAATTAGGGACAGTTGGCTTGTGGTGCAAATTACATGGTGAAGCAATCATGGCGGCAGGAATGCACCACCTGGAATGTCAGTTCGATTTCGATGCTGCTCGTACGCAGTTGGCGGACGCTGGGGTACAAACGATGAAGCCGTTCACCGACTTTGAATATCTCAAGCAGGCGTTCACTGTCGGTGAGGTCTGGAGTGTGGATCCCCTACGAGTTGAAGCCTTGTGTGAACAAGGTCAGCTCAACAGCGATCAAGGGAAGAAGTTTCTGAGCGATGGATCGGTTGGATCACATCTTGAAATTCTGCAGCGAGATGACGGTTATAAAGGTTTTAATCAAACAGGAATCAGTGAAATTATTCTTGCAACTGACCCGCGTCATGGTGGAGGCGTCTGAACGGATTTCGTTCAGCCCCTATACTGCTACAGAATAACACTACAGAAAAAACGTTGATGTTGTTGCGGTGTCGCTCTTGGTGTCGCGGTTGGGGGGGCTATTGAGAAATGTTGAATTTTTCGAGAGCTCACGCTTTGGGTCGTTATCTCAACAGAATCAGCCTTGCCTATGCACGGCGGCGACTGCCGGCGTGTCGTTCCTTGCCTTTGTTGCTGCATCGGCTCTCAAGAGCAGAGTTCGGGTTGATTATGAACGGGAATGTTTTTTCGATGATGCGCAAGCTAACTGGATGTGCGAACCCCCCTGCGAACTTTAAACCCGAACCATAGGACTACAAGTGTTACTTGCATCAGGGCTGGAACTGGCAACCGATATGTCTTTTTGGTCAGGCGAAGCGGTCCTTGCTTTAATCGCACTGACCATGATGGAAATCGTACTTGGTATCGATAATATCGTATTCATTGCGATCATTACGGGACGTCTTCCGGAATCAAAGAGACCGTTTGCGAGACGTGTGGGATTGTTTCTCGCCATGATCATGAGGATCATTCTGTTGATGATGATCGGATGGCTGATGGGACTGCAGGCAACTGTGTTTGAGCTGTCAGATATTGTGCCTGAGTCGGCGATGAAGGATTATTTGATCGGGGCTCATGAAGTCAACGATGTGTCAGGTCGCGACATGATCTTGTTGGTGGGAGGACTCTTTCTGCTGTATACCGCTGTCCGTGAAATTCACCACAAAATCGAAGGTGGAGAGGATGAGTCGGAACTTGGGAATTTGCCGGGGGGGAAAGAGGAGCAGGCAGAGCACGTCAAACACGCTGTTGGTATCGGTGGAATCCTGATTCGTATCGCCTTCATGGATATGATCTTTTCTCTCGATTCCGTAATCACCGCAGTTGGAATGGCGAAAGATATTCAGATCATGGTATTGGCAGTCATTATCTCCGTTGGTGTGATGATCATTTTTGCCAATCAGATCAGCGACTTTGTGCAAGCGCATCCCACCGTGAAAATGCTGGCTCTCTCTTTCTTGATGTTGATTGGTTTGGTGCTCGTGAGCGACGCAGTGGGGACACCGATCAGCAAGGGATATGTTTACTTTGCGATGGTGTTTTCACTTGGTGTTGAGTTTCTCAATCTTCGAATGAAGTTCAAACGGGTGCGACCAAGTGGTGTCGATGAAGGCGAGACTGGTACGGTAGGATGACGTAAGGCATCGAAGTGATTGGAGCAGCGCATGGCCTGTAGTGTCAGGTTTCAGCATCGTAGCGGTCTGCATTGGCAGCCTGCTGGTAACTTATTGTGGCGTGATCAATCATGGATGCTGTCGAATAACAATGTTAAAAATTCAGCATCCTGCTCAGTGCCATTGAATGGGATTGTTCCCAAAACGGGCACGGGGCAATATTTCTGGATCTGTTGTGAATTGCTGTTTGTTGAATCGTCCGCGGTGCCCGTCGGATCGCAAAGGACAATTCCAACAGGTTGGATGCCTCGTTTTGCCGCTGCTTCACAGGTGGAAAGTGTTTGGTGAATCGCTCCCAAGCGATTGGCTGCTACCACGACAACGGATGCATCGAGTTGCTGGACCAAGTCAATATTTAGCATGTCATTGGCGAGAGGACTGAAAAGGCCTCCTGCGCCTTCGACGATCACAAAGTCAAAATTTTCCTCCCACACTTTGATGCCATCCGCTAGTTTTTTGGAATCGACCTGCTTTTGTTCCAGTGCAGCCGCCTCGGGGGGGGCCAAGGGAGCTTTGAATCGCTGCGGGCAGACAAGTTCCAGGCTGAGAGGTTTCCCTGCCGCATTCCAGAGTGAAACGGCATCATCAGCGACCAACTGGGCCTCATTTGTGTGGCATCCGCTTGCCACGGGCTTGTAGACACCAATCTTGGATCCATGGTTGAGAATGACGCGGGCAGCCAGAGAAGCAACATATGTCTTGCCAACATCGGTGTCGGTCCCTGCAAAGAACAGCTTCGGGGGCTTACGATGTAACACGGTGAATCGCTCGCAATGATTTGGTGGAGATAAATTCTGTGACACGCAATGTACGCTTAACACTCGTTCAGATGCGAGATGCCGGTTCGGCAAATTCCTGTTGTGATGCTGCAGTGAATTGGATTGAGCAGGCCGCCAAGCAGGGGGCAAATATCATCTGTCTGCAGGAACTGTTTACAGGACCCTACCCTTGCCAGGCTGAGGATCATCGTATGTTTGATCTGGCGGAATCGATCCCGGGGCCAACAATCGACCGACTATCGGACGTGGCTCGCCGCCATGAAGTGGTGATTGTCGCGCCTCTTTTTGAACGAAGAGCACCCGGCGTTTATCACAATACAGCGGTTGTGATCGACGCCGATGGGACCGTTGCTGGTATGTACCGGAAAATGCATATTCCCGATGATCCACTCTTTTACGAAAAGTTCTATTTCGCGCCGGGTGACTTGGGTTTCAAACCCATTGAAACAAGATACGCAAAGCTAGGAGTTGGGATTTGCTGGGATCAGTGGTTTCCCGAGGCCGCTCGACTGTTCGCACTTGCAGGGGCTGAAATTCTGTTGTATCCAACCGCGATCGGTTGGATTGAGGAGGAAAAAGAAGAGTTTGGCGTCGGGCAACATGATGCGTGGATGACTTCCATGCGGGCGCACGCAATATCCAACGGGGTATTCCTTGGTGCACCCAACCGTGTTGGCATTGAAGGACGTCTTGAGTTTTGGGGCAGTTCGTTCATTGCCTCGCCGAGAGGCGAAGTCATGGCAAGCGGAAATCATAGCGATGACTGTCTTGTGACTGCAGACTGTGTCCTCGATGAACTTGATCTCGTCCGAACTCACTGGCCGTTTCTCCGAGATCGGCGTATCGATGCCTACGAAGGTCTGCTCAAAAGATGGATCGACTGAGGTGAGCTCGGTGACGCATTTGTGTCGAGATTGCCTAATCGAATCAACCTTGGCAAGTGTTGCATGCTCAGTGAAAAAAATGCGGTTGGCTGGGCATTGGCGATGCAAGATGTCCTGCAATTGCAGTTGTTCAATAGCCAACTGAAGTGCCGTCGGCGTAGACAGCTTGCGCTTTGACTTCTATGAACCAGGTTTTGCTGTACTTTTTTACTTTGACCGTCAGTTCGTAGTCTGTTTCTGGTGCGACTCCCACAGCTCGCTCATCCTTGGATTCGGCCGCTTCGCTCATCAGCATGATGATGGTTTCATTGGCCGCAGGATAGAGCGGGTTCGTGTGCACATCTGTGAGTGCTAATCGCATTCCTGCCTGCACATCGTCCAGGTTCCAATCGATGGGCGGTTTGAGCTGGAGCTGGGCAGATCGTTTCAGGGCATTGCCGATTTCCCACGCAGCCTCGAATTCCGTACCGTTGTAATTATGCGTCACTCCATATGAAGGACCGTTTCCTGAACGGACTTTTGACATGCGTTGTGCTGCGACATTTCCGCTGATCGGGCCGTTGATAATCTTGGGTGACGTTTCAGGTAAGCAACCTTGAACCGTAAGAAGGCAAACAGCCAGCAAACAACGGGTTAGAAAATACATGGAGTCTCAGCCAACGTGGGACGTGCGATAGCGGATAATCCGTTCAAGTGTATCGGATAGATCTGGCACACGCTGCACGGTTCGCCGTCGGGTTGTGCTGCATTACTGGAAGACATCATGACGAGATAGCCGTTCCGCAGCATTCAGCTGGATAGTTGCACCAAGTCCTTAGGACCTAATCCACGGTTGGCTTCAATTGCCCTTTGCTCGGCCTCGGGGGAGACGAGGTTATAAAACACGTCTCTCTGTCTTGGTTCAAAACCCAGTTCCTCGATCGCTTCCCGAATCTGATCCAGTGATAAGTAGTGAACCGTTCCAGCTTCTGCAACGACATTCTCTTCGATCATCAGACTGCCCATGTCGTTGGCGCCGAACAGCATCGCGAGTTGCCCGACTTTCAAGCCTTGGGTGACCCAACTGCTTTGAATGCTTGGAATATTATCCAAGTACAAGCGAGAGATCGCCTGGGTCTTGAGATACTCAAAGGAGCCAACCGCGGGAAGATGAGACAGTTCCGTATTATCTGGCTGAAACGTCCAGCAAATGAAGGCGGTGAAGCCGTTGGTTTCGTCTTGCACTTGCCGCAGTCGTTCAAGGTGCTCGATACGTTCGGCCAGCGTTTCCAGATGCCCGAACATCATGGTAGCGGTGCTGATGCCGCCAAGCTGGTGCCAAACCCGCATCACTTCAAGCCATTCATCCGTCATGCACTTGCCACGGGTGAGTGCAGAACGAACTCGATCGACCAAAATCTCAGCGCCGCCACCGGGAATGCTACCGAGTCCCGCAGCTTTCAGTCTCTCAAGCACCTCTTTCAAGGTCATGTTGTTGACCTTTGTGAAGTGGTGCAGTTCAGGCGGGCTGAAACCGTGAACATTGACCTCTGGAAATGAATTTTTGATATCGCGAAGAAGTTCTTCATACCACTCGATTTTGAACTTCGGATGCAGTCCGCCCTGCATCAATATTTGGTTCCCACCCAACGCGACAGTTTCGTCCACCTTCTCGAGTAGTTGTTCACGCGACAGGACATACCCCTCGTCGCTCTTCGGTCCTCTGTAGAAGGCGCAGAAGTTGCAAACGGCAGTGCAGACGTTGGTGTAGTTGATGTTTCGGTCGACGTTGTAGGTTCTGTACGGCTCTGGATGCATGCGGCGCGAGACCTGATCAGCAGCTGAACCGATAGCTGCCAAATCGTGACTTCCAAGCAAAGCCAAGCCCTCGTCAGGCGTTAGTCTTTCGCCTGCGATCGATTTGTCCAAAATGTCGCGAATATTGGTTGCGGCAGAAGCGATCATGAAAGTTCTTAAAGTAAGTTAGGCGTGGACTTCATTGGTTGTGGGAACGAGCCCCAGATCGGCAGCACGTGAGCGAAAAGCTTCCAAGCCGTGACGCTCACCCGGACCGAGACGAAAGTGCAGGTTTTCGGCAAAGTATCGATGCAAGTCTTCCTTGGTCAGGCCGTGACCAGCTGATTCTTCCATCGCGATGGTTTCCATGTGTTCGCGACCTGAGTCACGAGTGGCTTCCAGCATTTGCTCTAACGCCTCTCGATCGATCCTTTCGCGGTTCCCGGAATTCCAAATTCCCGGACGGGCGACCCACATCGCAAATACGAATGGAAGTTCGGTCCAACGACACCAGCGGTCACCCAGATCCCAAATTTCGCGATAAGTGCCGCGAGCCGGGTGCATCGCACGGTCACCAATCAGCATGATCGCATCGGCGTCGATATCTTCCGGTTCCCGATCGATTCCGAGAGAGACAGTTTCTGGTTGAAGCCCATGCATCTCGTGCAGCAGAATTCGGACCATCGCGGCACTGGTGCGGCTACCCTCATCCAATGCCAGACGCTTGATCTGCGAAACTGGAACCCGGCTCAGAAGCCTCACGCTCCAGACAGGACCTCGACATGCAATCGCAGCATCTGAAATGATTTCGTAGTCAGTGCCCCTGAAATACTCGACGGACGGTATCAGGGCAACGTCAAGATCGCCTGTTCGCAGTCCGTCGGCAAGACGACTCGGCAAGTCAAGCGTCAAGCTGCCCCCATCTCCTAATCGCTCAGCGAGCGTGTGGATCAGTGGCTTTGTGTTTAGATAAGAGACAGCACCTATTCGCAACATGATCGCCTACCGATTTGTTCGAGGTTTTCTGATGAACCAAGCTTTTGTTGCAATAACCGCATTATATACCCAAGTCACAACTTGAACGTCGCACTCTGCCTCATTCGAAAGGCCGCGACATCATGTCTTCCAGCCGAATCACCACACGGGTTGGTGCCCCTTCCCCTCATTACACACTCTGAGGCGGTTCGTCGGAAGCCGTTACGGTTTGCAGGGCTCCGTTGGATGGGGCGTGGAACGTGATTTGATGGGCTTGCAATAGGATGCGATCAGCCGCCCAGGCTTTCCCGTCAAGAGCCCGGGCTTTCCCGTCAAGAGCGTGGGGAGAGCTATCAAGAGCGGGTGTTTTGCCAACAGGAACCGGGAGTTTGATGGTGGGATCGCCTGAGCTAACTGCGGGTGGTCTGTCGTGATTTGCTGCCTCGATGGTAGATTGGGTTGTCGATGCGGGCAGGCTGCCAAGTGGGGTACCGGGCTCGGAGCTGTTTTTTTCGTCGACGTTGTTTGATTCGTCCTCGATTCGCGTGCCTCCATACTGCCAGTCACCGATGATCGGGAAACCTCGGTGGGCGGTTTGAAGCCGCAGCTGGTGCATTCGGCCGGTCCGAGGTGAAAGTTCCAACAGGCTACGATTCGTGGCAGGGTCGTAAGCCCTCAGGCTTGCTTCTGTCTCCGCGACTTGCCCGCCCTCAGTGCCCGGTTTGACAATTTCACTACGCGACTGATCAGTGACCTTTCTCAAGTGATCCACCCAGTGGCCCAATTCTTCAGATGGGACTTTACCGCTTACCCACGCAAGGTAGATTTTGGTCACTTTTCGGCTCGCAAACTGGTCACTGAGAAGTCGAGCAGCGCGTTTGCCAGTGGCGACCAAAATAACGCCGCTTACGGGACGATCCAGGCGATGTGGGAACGCCAGATAATCGGTGCGGTCAGCCAATTGGCCGCGCAGAATGGTTTCCAGACTCTCGATTCCATGGGCTGCCTGCGTCGCGATCCCAGCCGGTTTATGGACGACTAAAGCAGAGTTTCCGTCCCAAAGAACTTTGATCTTGTGATTGATAGTTCGCATTCTTGATTGTCCAGCAGTGGTCTCAGCAGAATTCGAATTGCCAATTTAGTTATAATTTCCACATGTGCGACATCGAACCAACACCCGCGTCACCTACGAAGCCCGTGTCTCTCGAGAAGCCCGTGTCGCTCGATAAGTCTGTGTCGCTCGATAAGTCTGTGTCATCAGAGAAGCTCGCTGTTGGCACCGATGAGACGTCGTCTGCCGAAGATGATAGTCTGCACTGTCCGGGCGAGTCACGTGGATCAAGCTTCATGCAGAGCGTGACATCAGCATCCGCTGATCGATCCGTAGCTGCTTCCTCTTCCACGAAGCCGCCTGATGGCAAGCTTCCCAAGATATTATCACCGCCAGAACCGGGGGCCATCCGACCGCCGCGCGGACGTTGGAGAATAAGCCTGAGGGAGTACATGGGGCTGGTCACCATTGTGATTCTGTCGATCGGGCTGGTCTTTTCGATCCAGCGTGTGCGGCGTTTAGAAGTGGAAGTGACTAAAATGCGCGCTGAAACGGGATATTTGCAGGAGACAGATCCGGGGCAAATCGCCGCAGCACGGGCGCCATCTGATCAACCCTTAACCTATCGCGTTCGTGTACGGGTGCCCAACGGCCCAGCCAGATTCAGGGTTGCCTACAGTTCGGTATGGCCCAAGCGGTCATCGGGTCCGCAGTGGTTCGGGGCTGTCGCACTGCCGGAAGGTGAGTCAGTCGTGACCATCCGGATTCTAGAGGATCCGCGCGACAAAAAGTGGAAGATTGCTTCGCTTGTTGCCAGCGTTGAGGGCAATCAGCGGATGGCGACTGTTTTACCGCCCGATCACGTTGGAGTTTTTCGTGGTTCGCACGATGTGCTCAGTACGGGCGTGGGGCGGGAGACACAAACTGCGGATCAAACAGATTCCTTGCGTTTGCTTGACGAAAGATGGCTGGTCGGCGAGGGAGGCCTTCTGCTGTACGGTGATAGGGCACCTGAGACCGATCAAGTCGGGATCTATGCCGAATTGCAACCGGATGTGGGTCCGTTGTGATAAGGGGTAAACTTAAGGTTCATCTCAGAATTCCAGTTGTTTAGTTTGTTTGTCTTCCTCTCGCTGAAACCCCTGATTGCTCATGCCCCGTGATTTCTTAAAAGGTGTTGAAGATCAATACGATGTTGTTGTGATTGGCAGTGGTTTGGGGGGGATGACCTCCGCCAATATTTTGGGCCGCGCGGGGCACCGGGTTCTATTGCTTGAACAGCACTACAAGTTAGGTGGGTTAGCGACGTGGTTCTTGCGTCCAGGCGGTCATGTTTTTGACATTTCTTTGCATGGTTTCCCGCATGGAATGATCAAGTCCTGCCGCCGCTATTGGAGCCGCGACATTGCGGACCGGATTGTCCAGTTGAAGAATATCCGATTTGACAATCCGCAGTTCTCCCTGACCACGACCTTCAATCGTGAAGATTTTACGAGATTATTGACAACTGATTTCGGAATCGCCCCGGATACAGTCAAAGACTTCTTTGACACGGCCCGCGGGATGAATTTTTACGACGATCAAGCAACCACGACTCGGCAGCTATTTGATCGGTTTTTTCCAGGTCGTGATGATGTCGTTCGGCTCCTGATGGAGCCGATTACCTACGCCAATGGGTCAACTCTGGAAGATCCAGCGATAACCTACGGAATTGTGTTTAGCAACTTCATGAATAAGGGAGTGTTCATATACGAGGGTGGCACCGATGATCTCGTGGCTCGGATGAAAAAAGAGCTGCAGGCCAACGGGGTCGATATTCGAATCAATTGCGGCGTGGATCGTATCCACGTGCAGGATGGAAAAGTTGCGGCTGTCGAAACACATGGTCGTCGGATTGGATGCCGGGCAGTGGTCAGCAATGCAAATTTACGGACCACGGTGCTCAAAATGATTGGTCCTGAAAAACTGGATCGTGATTATGTCGATCAGGCAGAGGCTGTTCGTCTTAATAACAGCAGTACTCAGGTCTACATGGCGTTGAAGCCCGGCGAAGAGATTGATGAATCCTCGGGTGACCTTTTCTTCACAAGCACGGCCAAGGAATTTCGGACAGATCTGCTTTTAAGTCGTGATATCACAAGCCGGACTTTCAGTTTTTACTACCCGAGAACACGGCCTGGAAAAAAAGAACGCTTTGCCATCGTCAGTAGCACCAATGCCAATTGGTCTGATTGGGCTGACCTCAATGAGCACGATTATAAAGCAAGCAAAAAAGATCTGGTAGAAACAACAATCGATGCGTTGGAGAAATACATCCCCGGCATCCGAAACAAAATTGACCGCGCAGAAGCCGCCACGCCTCGCACGTTCAATCATTACACGCAGCACGAGATGGGAGCCAGTTTTGGTACCAAATTCGAGGGATTGGCGGTAAGCCGAGAGTTACCGAAACAAGTGGGTGGTATGTATCACGCTGGTAGTGTTGGTATCATCATGAGCGGGTGGTTGGGGGCGATCAATTATGGTGTGATCGTCAGCAACGAAGTTGATCAACAACTCACCAGCGAAAGCCAACACATTTGAAGTAGGATCTGTCGTCATGAGTCTCTGTCGTTATCAGGATGAGCAAGGAAAACCACAGTACGCTCTGTACCGTCCCGGAGCCATTTGCCCTCTTGCTCAACTGATTGATGAGCCACCGGCGGACGGTGAAATTTTTTCACTTGATGCAACACAGTTGGAAAGCCTGCCCCAGCCCGAAGAATCTCAGTGGGTACCCGAGCCAACCACTCTGCTGCCTGTGGTCGGGCAACCTGGAAAGGTGATTTGCATTGGTTTGAATTACAGAGACCACGCTATTGAGTCAGGGGCGGAAATACCTACTGAGCCGGTCGTGTTCAGTAAGTTCAATACAACCTTGGTTGGGCATGGAGATTCGATACGTTTGCCGGCTGTCTCGAGTGAAGTCGATTACGAAGCCGAATTGGTCGTGGTCATGGGAAAAGAGGCTAAGCACGTTACAGCCGCCGATGCGATGGATTATGTCTTTGGCTACACCTGTGGGCACGACGTGTCGGCCCGCGATTGGCAGAAAGGGCGACCCGGTGGTCAGTGGCTGTTGGGAAAAACCTTTGACACATTCGCCCCCACAGGGCCCTGTGTAGTGACTACCAATGAGCTGTCGGACCCATCGAACCTGCGCGTACGCATGAAACTTAATGGTGAAATCATGCAGGATAGCACCACGGCTCAGCTCATCTTTGATATCCCCACGCTGATTGAACACCTGACAAAGATTGTGACGTTGTTGCCTGGCGATCTGATCTTCACGGGTACACCACCAGGCGTTGGAGCCGCTCGCAAACCGCCGGTCTTTCTGCAGCCAGGTGACAAGTGTCAAGTCGAGATCGAAGGGATTGGTGCATTGGTAAATCGCTGCATCGCAGAGACGTGAATCTCAGAGACGTGAATTGCAGAGACGTGAATTGCAGAGACGTGAATTGCAGAGACGTGAATTGCAGAGACGTGAATCGCAACGGGGCTGTTGGCACTCTGCCGGGGCGAACCGTCAGCTTCATCGCTTGACACACCTGCGGGATCGACTATTTCAGTGTGACTACCAATGGCTTGCCGACTCATAGGCAAATCCGGTTTCCGCGTCATACCAGATTGCGAACCCAGCACCGTTTTCAGCAACAGGTCCTTGGTAGAACACGACCTCGGAGGGGCGTGGCCATCCCAGCCCTCCAAATTTGCGGTCGAATTTCTCTTCAGTGACCGTGAGAAATTCGGGGGACGGCTTGCCGTCAACAGAATATTCTCCGAATCCTTCCCAAATCGCGTCAAACCAATCTTCCAAGACGTCCGGTTCAACCAAGTAACGGGCTCGGTATCCACTCGCAAACCTGTCAATGATCAGCTCGCGAGCTTCGGGTGGCAGGTAACGCTCCACGCGCGGATCGTTGATCGTCTGGGTCACATCATATTCAAAAACCCCAAACCGGGATTTGTCAACGAAGTGCATCAACACACTACAAGAAGGAATGAAGGCAACCAGCACCATCGGGAATCCCCAAAGGAAAATCCTTGATCGTTTCTTTTGTAATGATGGAGCGGCAAGAACCGCAATTCCCAGCAAAATCCCCAGCGTCCAAAACGTTATCTTGAAAGGAAGAACGAGGTGCCAAAGCATTTGGCTTTTGCTCCAAAAAAATAAGTCGCAGATGGGGTAAGCATCCTGCCCTGTTTCGGTCAGGTCATGCTTCTGTCAGGAAACGCAAGTTTGATCCATGCGCCCTTGATCGACAATGGTCGGATGAACTATCTGAACGCGCCCCAGCGAGGGGCGCTCGCGCCGGCGCACAGCAGTTTGCTCCTGCCGGCGCGCACTAGGTTACTCGCGTGCCGATTTGCTGCTTGAAACGGCATTGTTGGAAGATGCCAACAATGCAGTAGGACTTCCGTCGAGGTCTTTCATGACAGCCTGAAAGAGGCTCGGTCAGCATCACGCGTCAGGGTAATCTGCTACGTAAATCGCTTTGAGCTCAGTGTAGTCTGTGAACGTCTCTTCGCAATTCACTCCGGCCCCTGGTCCTCCTGAAATGCCTTGACCAGCGTACGGTAGACCGTAGGCGATGGTGTTGTGGCAATTGACTTGGCATGTTCCATCTCGAAACTGCTTTGCGAGTTCAACGCCACGCGAGATGTCTCTTGTCCATACGCTGGCGCCCAAGCCATAGGGGGTGCTGTTAGCAAGTTTCAGTGCTTGCTCGGTGTCAGAGACGGGGCAAATCGTTGCGAAAGCGTGGAAGACCTCGGCTGGATTGCAGTTCAGGTCTGGTGATGCACGGTAGATCGCTGGCTTGATGTAATAACCTTCTCGCCCTGCAACTTCCGCCGCTCCGCCACCAAGGATCGGCTGCCCGCCTCGTGTGACCGCCTCTTTTTGCGCTGCCAGAATCCTTGAACGCTGCGTTGAGTTGATCACAGCACCCAACTGGGTGCCCTCGTCTGCCTGATATCCAATCTTCAGATCTGAAAAGAATTCGCGTTGGGCGTCAATGAAGTCATCAGCAATCTTCTGAGCCACGAAAACTCTGTGAATCGTACAGCAGGTTTGTCCAAAGTGTTGATTCGTGTGCCGACCTATCATTCGTGCGACAGCTTGAGGGTCAGCATCTTCAAGAACAATTGCAGCTCCATTTCCACCCATCTCACGTTTCATACGCGTACCGTGTCGGTCGCAGGTCCGCAAAATGTGCTGACCAACGCCAGGGGATCCAGTGAATGAAATGTAGCGAATGCCTGGATGCTCAGCCATGAATTGTCCGGTCAGCTCACCGCGTCCAGGTAATACATTGATGACACCCGGAGGAAAACCTGCTTCCTCCGCAAGCTTGCCGATGTACAACGCCGACAGCGGCGTATCCTCGGCAGGTTTGATCAGAACACAGTTGCCAGATAGTAGGGCTGGAAAGATGAACCACGATGTCAATACGATCGGATAGTTCCATGGGATGATTCCGGCTACAACGCCCCATGGCTCTCGATAGGTGTACCCTTGGATGTTGTCTGCTACCTGCATCTTGGAGCCATCACCCAGAGGGATTCGTTTTGCGACATCACAAAAGTATTCGGCGGTTGCTCGAATTTGTGCAAAGTCACCTTCGGCCAACTCGGAGACTTTGCCCCCATCACGAATCTCGCATGCAAGCAGGGCGTCTCGATCTCGCTCACAAAGCTCAACCAGTTTCATGACCAGTGCACATTTTTCCTCAACAGGAAGATCTCGCCAACCATTGGCACCGTTGCCGCGAAATGCCTGCTGGCCCGCAGCGACTGCAGCGTCCACTTCGTCTTGCCCCATTTCGCAGATGGTTGCCAGTGTTTCCATCGATCCGGGGTCAATCGTCTCAAATGTTGCGTTCATCGAGCCACGCATTGATTGACCGTTGATAATGCCGCCATGGGGCTTGCCATCGTTGTGACAAAATTTCAGAAATTTCTCTGGCGTTGTGAATTGAGCGGCTGTTAATGCCTGAATTTCAGTGCTCGCAGTGGACATGACTTACCTACAGATCAGAACGGGGTGGGAATGCCAGCCGAATAAGATAATCGATTCATTCGATGAGGTGTGCAGCCTGAAAGAGGACTTTTGGAACGGCTTGGTTTTCTCCAGACGCGGCCCCGGGAAATTGCAGATGCCATAGCACGTTGGTCAGTGGGAAGATGCGAGTGGGTGTCAGCAATTAAGTCTGAGTGGCGATAGCTGCTCAGTCGGCACCTTGTTGTTCTCTAAAACTTGTAATCCAGTGCGAGGGATATAGCTTGAATGTCCATGAAAAGCGGCCGGCACACTAGGTTGTGTACCGGCCGCTGAAATCATTATTTGAAAGCTGTCAAAAAGCGGAATGACCTACTGGTTGAGCTGCTCTTGGATGGTTTCCTTGGCTGCTCGGGTCCCCATTGCGCCCCAAAGCCCATAAGGGCTTTCTGAGCCGGGTGCACGTGGACCCGTTCGCGAACGTCTGACCGTGCCGATGTTTTGGTCTCCGGCTTCGATCGAGTCGGTGATGAAGATCACCGCACCATCCGCCATCAAAACGTGGCAACCACCTTGGTGTCGGCTACTGGGAGGAAACATGCCGAGTCCGGTCGCGCCGAAGGCAGTGCAGACTTCCTTGTTGGGTGGTCGAATCGTATTCATGCCCGAGAACAAAGCATTGCCGTTGGCCCAGCGGTAGCCGCGACCTTGACTGCTTGAAACGACGCGAGTTCCATCTAGCCAGAATGAGGGACGCTCGGGATCAAGGTCAGGCTGACATGCCAAAGGGTTGTCCTGCACCACCGTTGGGCTCATCCCCGTGCGTGCTTTCGTGCGCACGTCACGATCGCCAAGGTCGGTTGTGATCTCACCACACATGACTGAGTTTGACAAACCGTCAAGAATGTCGCGAAATTTGGTCACCGAGCGAGCAACGAAGACTCCCCGACCGGCAGCGCGGATTTCCTGAGCTCGGTAATTGTTGAGTACGAGACGCGAGTTGTAGGGCCCAGCATCAGAGTATCGGTTGGCGTCGCCAAGGCAGGCGGCGTAGTTGGTACGCCCCATCGCGGGTGCCCCCACGCCTGGGTCGCTTGGGCAACGAAGAGTCGGGAGTTCCGTCATCCAAGGTTTGTAGGCTGAGTTGCGCGTTGTCGTGCGAGGCGACTGATTCGTTTCATCGGTCGCTGTGGGCCCCATTGGCGGCCACGCCGGAATTCGTAAGGTGCCAGGGTTGCTGAGGTCTTCGCTGTTGGGATTGCTGATCTTCTCCCAAACCGCCTGTTGCTCAATGAAAGGTGTCAATCCGACAAAGAAACTCAGTGACATGTTGTTGCCACGATCCGAAGCCCGATAGTATCGGTCTCCACCTTGTAAGTCACCACCCGTTCCACCGAGTTGCTGGGGCAGTTGTTTGTAAGTCGAGTGATAGTTATGCAACCCTAAGCCAATCTGCTTGAAGTTGTTGCTGCAGCTCATTCTTCTTGCCGCTTCGCGGGCGGCTTGAACTGCTGGAAGCAAGAGGCCCACCAATACACCGATGATCGCGATGACCACCAGTAATTCGACGAGCGTGAACCCGGCTCTCTTGTGGACTTTTGGATAAGACATGGGAATCCCGACAATATGAGTAAAAAATAGAAAAGCTAACTTTAGTTCGCCGCGGCATAAATGTTATTCGCGGTCACCGCCTGACTCGTACTCCTCTCGCATCTGATCGTCTTCCTCTTGAGCTTGAGCCTCCTCGGCAGTGAGCTCATTGTCCGTGGGAGCGACGACCGTGTTGCCCTGCGGGCCGCAAC
>Ga0315322_10000110_pt1 | contig 50709 bp, 45 predicted proteins | sample M110021515metaG_FD_203461 | JGI IMG/M metagenome (GOLD analysis project Ga0315322, IMG submission 203461) | Ammonia-oxidizing marine archaeal communities from Monterey Bay, California, United States - M1 100m 21515 | ecosystem: Environmental > Aquatic > Marine > Intertidal zone | place: USA... | reverse complement strand
TTATCGACTATCATCTCACTCAGAAAAACGTTTCTAATGAAAGGTTAGACTTACCTGTCTATCGATATGGCGGACCTCTCGCCTATCGTGGCCCCCACTCGTGGAATTCGAAGAACAGCAATTACCTCACCTCTGCTGGAAAAAAGCGAGAAGACAGTCACGCCACTCGTGCAGATTGGTGTGCTATTTTTGGACCGACCAACAAAGGCGATGCCACTGTCACGATGATGGGGCATCCAAAAAACTTTGATGCTCCCCAACGCTTGCGAACTTGGCCAGACGGTAAAGTCTTTCTCTGCTGGACCCCAATCCAGGAAAAACCGTTGGTCATTCAGCCGGATCAATCGGTAACCTGGAAGTATAGAATCGTAATCTCAGACGGGAAGCCCGATGAGAACGCGATCAATCGTTGGTGGACGGACTATCGGACAGAGTAACCCGCGATCGGAGGAAGTGAAATTTTTCAGGCTTGAGAAACTGACTGAGTATTCGCTCGGGACAAATCCAGGCAAGATCACCCGGTGGCCCAACAGCATTTACAACCTTGGCCAGATTTTCGGAGTAGCTCTTTAAAGTCCAAGGAGATGTGTCGACTTCCTTCGCCTCTTGTCGAAGGGCACTCGCCAGCCAGCGCGACAGCTCCGGGAGATGCACTTCTGCAATAACGCTGCGCTGAAATTTCTCTGGAAGGTTTCCAAAGTCAACAGTTCCGCCAGCCGAGAATTGGGACCAAGCATGATCCAGATCTGCAACGCCCAATTTACATCCGTAGGCTAACATCGTTGTCGCGAGTTGCTCACGATATTCCTTTTCTAAGCCTGGGAGAATATCGAGAGAGACAGGAATCGATTGATAAAGGGTGCCATAGCTGACGAAGTCACACGTGATTTGTGGCAGGTCACGGCCGATGAGAGGTTTATTCAGAAAAGCGGGATCAAGAAAGGTAAGGCCAAAGCCTTCACTGATCGAGGTCGTGATAAGATGAGTTGCTCTCTCGAGCAATTTCACAAATGAATCGGGATGATCACTGACGACATCGAAGGCGATCGGGAGTTCCTTTTTTTCGGCGAAGCGAACCCAATCATCATGGATAAAAGAAGGTTCTTCCGAACCAGATCGCAAAGCTACCGCAAAGCGGGTCTTGGGCGGAGCGTGAGCCGCCAACAAACACAGCTCACCGAGATTTTTCCGACGAATCCCGCGGACGGGGTAAAAAAGAAATGCATCGTTAGAAGCCTTCTTTTTGATAGGGGGCGGATTAACAGCGTTGGGAAGGAAGTGGACCCGAGATTCGGGAACTCCTGCAGTCCTAAGGATCGCAAGGTCACGTCGATTGATAGTCGCATAATGAACGTGCGGGCCAGTGGGGTAGAGTCGTTCATTCCCAACTACGAGTTGATAATTTCCAGGCCGTCCATCTTCCACAAAATCGTGAATTTGCATCAAAATACGAACACCAGCTTGTGCCGCAATTTCGATCATTTTTGGGAAATACACATTAAGACCAAGCGTTGGATTATGAACAATCCAAAGGTCAGCCTTTTGCTCAAGGAGTCGGCTGATCGGGATCGTGCCCTCGGTTCGATAATCCAGCTCTGGGAGAATCACCCCTGGCTTAGCCCACTCTTCTAATGGACCACTAGAAGCAACTTGGACCTCATGACCTTGCGATCGAAGAATTTGCGCTTGTGATTCGATCACCCGTGTGACTCCTCCGGCGCGAAGATGATAGTGGATGATCAGAATTTTCATGCTTTTGGGAGAAGTGAGATTGCATGATAGCGTTGCGATAGCAAACGGGATTCGCTAGACTTGCGCTATGAAGAACTCGGGTTGGTGGCAAATGTCGCTTGCAATCGCCACTGTCACTCTCAGCGACCGAGGCAAGCGCCGTCGATTTATCACCGGATTACTGATTTTTATTGTGGCCTATTTTTCACTAGGAAATTGGCCGCTCGATTCGTGGCTCTCGCAGGGACTCTGGCGAATGTTGATTTTCTGGGGCTTTCTTGCATTGATGTGTCTTTTTATGATCCTGATGGCGCTCTTTGATGCTTTGGCTGTGATAGGAGAAGAAAAACGAAAACTCGGTCTCACCAAGACGTGTAAAGACGAAGAATCATTGCAGGATTAGATTTGTGACTTGCGAGATTGGCAGGCCCGCCTCATCCCTCTGACATGACTTCAGAGCTTGAGCGCCTTTTTGAACATTTGCGATTCCCTAGCATCTCCACGGATTCGCGCCACATCGGGGACGTCCGCGCCAACGCCGATTGGTTGAAGGGTCAATTCGAGGACATGGGGCTGGAGACTAAACTCCATGAAACTCCGGGAAACCCAGTGATCGTGGCTTGCAATGAAAAAGTGGAGGAACGCCCGACCGTCCTAATATACGGGCACTACGATGTTCAGCCCGTCGATCCTCTAGAACTCTGGGATTCGGCCCCATTTGAACCAGAGATCCGCGACGGTAAAATTTGGGGGAGAGGCGGAGCTGACAACAAGGGACAGCACTTTGTGCATATGCTCGCTGCCGAAAAAACAATGAAGCAAAACGGCGAACTTCCACTCAATGTTATTTTCCTTATCGAGGGCGAGGAAGAGATTGGTTCGCCAAATCTCGTGCCATTTTTGAACCAGCATAAGGAATCACTTGCGTGTGATATCATTGCGGTTTCTGACACAGGGATGGTTGCTCCTGGCGTGCCAACCCTTGGATATGGTTTGCGCGGAATCACCTGCCTCGAAGTGAAGGTTAAAGGGCCGGCTGGTGATCTTCATTCAGGGGTTTACGGTGGATGTGTCGCTAACCCAGCGACCGCGGCTGCGCGAATGGTCGCGAGTTTGCATCACGATGATGGCAGGATCGCGGTCGCAGGATTTTACGACGATGTCATTCCTCTCGAGGACTGGGAACGCGAGATGTGGTCGAAAGTTCCTGGCACGAGCGATGAGGACTTTTTGAGGACGACAGGTTCTCCTGAGGCATTTGGAGAGCCAGGTTACTCAATGGCGGAACGCCTCTGGGCAAGACCCACTGTCGAAGTGAATGGCTTTGGAAGCGGTTATCAAGGAGAGGGCTCGAAGACCGTTTTGCCTGCCGAAGCGATCTTTAAGCTCTCGTGCCGACTCGTGCCTGGCCAAGATCCGGCAAAAATCCAACAACAGGTCGAAGAACATCTTCGCAAACACCTACCCAAGGGAGTCACGGTCGAGATTCATAATGGCCACTCCGGCAAGGCGTATCACAACGATCCTCATTCCAAATTCGGGAAGGCTGCTCAGGCGGCACTCACGACCGCGTTCGGACGGGAGCCAGTTCTCATTCGTGAAGGCGGAAGCATTCCCATCATCCAGGATATGAAAGAGGTTCTTGGAGCAGACAGCCTGATGCTCGGGTTAGCTTTGCCAGATTGCCAAATTCACGCTCCCAACGAAAATTACTCAGTTGAGAACTTCGAGAAAGGGATCGAAATGAGCTGCGAACTTCTCAAAGAACTTTCAAAGATTTAAAAGCTCATGAGTGACGAGAAAAAAGACTTTATCCGCGAAATCATCGCGAACGATCTAGAGAGCGGGAAACATACCACACCAATCACCCGTTTTCCACCCGAACCGAATGGCTACCTTCACATTGGACATGCCAAGGCAATAGGCTTGAACTTTGGAATCGCCAGCGAACATGCCGGGATCGGGGCACGGTGCCACCTCCGCTTTGACGACACCAATCCGGTCAAGGAGGACACCGAATATGTCGAATCGATCAAACGCGATATCGAATGGCTCGGATACGATTGGGGAGATCATCTTTTTTTCGCGAGCGACTACTTCGACTTCTTCTACGATTGCGCGGTTGCCTTGATCGAGAAGGGACTCGCGTATGTCGACACACAGACACCGGATGAGATCCGATCCCAGCGAGGAAATGTCAGCATCGTCGGAACTCCTTCTCCTCACCGGGAACGTTCCGTGGATGAAAATCTGGAACTCTTCAGAAAAATGCGCGAAGGAGCATTCGAAGATGGCGGGGCAGTTCTCCGTGCCAATATCGACATGGAATCCTTCAATATGAATATGCGCGATCCAGTGCTTTACCGTGTCGTCCACGCTCAGCATCACAACACGGGCGACAAGTGGTGTATTTATCCAATGTATGATTTCGCTCATCCACTGGAAGACGCAAAAGAGCACATCACTCACTCGCTTTGTTCGCTTGAATTCGAGAACCACCGCCCACTCTACAACTGGGTTGTGGAACACTGCCCGACTCCATCAAAACCACGTCAGATTGAATTTGCACGGCTCAATATTGGATATACCATCATGAGTAAACGCAAGTTTATCCAGCTAGTTGATGAGAAGCATGTTGGAGGCTGGAATGACCCCCGCATGTCAACATTAAGTGGTATGCGTCGTCGAGGTTATCCACCCGAGGCAATTCGTGCATTTGTTGATAGAGTCGGTTTAACAAAACAGAATTCGCTTTCCGATTTTGCGCTACTTGAGTTCGAGGTGAGAAATCACCTTAACAAAGTCGCCCTTCGAAAAATGGCGGTCCTTGACCCCATTAAAGTGATCGTGACCAACTACCCGGAAGGTGATAGCGAAAAAGTAACCGTTCCCAACAACCCCGAAAATGAAAACGATGGGACGCGGGAACTTACCTTTACGAGAGAGTTTTGGATCGAGCGCGACGACTTTATGATCGATGCTCCAAAGAAATACTTCCGACTCAAACCCGGCGGGGCAGTTCGGCTTCGGGGTGCCTATATCATTCAACATACCGAGCACATTCTCGACGATGATGGAGAGGTCTCGGAAATCCATTGTGAATTCATCCCTAACACCATCGGTCAGTCAGCGCCTGAAGGAGTGCAATGTCGTACAGCGATCCATTGGGTTTCTTGCCGCCAAGCCGTCAGTGCCGAGGTCCGCCTTTACGATCGACTCTTTACCGAAGAAGTCCCTGACAGCGCCGACGGTGGTTACTTGTCCTGCTTGAATCCGAACAGCCTGTCCGTTGTGACCAGCGCCCAAGTGGAACCAAGTCTAGCGACAATGGCGGGGGGGGAACGATGCCAGTTCGAGCGCATCGGATACTTTTGCACCGATTCTGAAGATCACACTGCGGACAAGCCGGTCTTCAACCGAATTTCCACCCTAAGAGATTCGTGGGGCGCCAAAAAATAGGTCTATGAAAGGCCACCGTTACTGGCTGGCGGTGGTTTTCTTCCTCCTCGCCTCTGCCCCAGGATTTTGGTTTCCAGCTCTCGCCAATGTCCTAGAAAATTATGGTTTGGGTAGCTGGGCTGTCTGGGCATTTTTGGTGCCGCCTCTTGCCGGTATGATTTCCCCGCTCATTTTTGGGGCCCAAGTCGATCAGCGACTCGAAGCTCAAAAAGTGCTCGGCTGGATCATGCTCTTGGGGGCGGGTTTTCTTTACATGGCTTTCCACGCACTTGAGCAAAATTGGGGAGGTTGGTGGTTTCTTTCGTTCTTCATTATTAACGCTCTAATCTCCGCTCCAGCATGGTCCCTTTTGACTACAATCACGCTATCAAGTCTGGCTGATCCGGGGAAGACCTTCGGACTTTTCCGGGTTTGGGGAACCCTCGGATGGATGGCGTCTAGCCTACTAGTGAGTTTATGGGGTCTCGACTTTTCCGCAGAGACGGGAAAACTTGGCGCAGGAGTTCGAGTGTTCGCAGGAATTTCCTGCTTCCTTCTTCCTGTCACTTTACCGAAGGGAAACAAGCCCAAGAAATGGTCCGATAACCTTGGCCTAGGAGCGCTAAAGTTACTCCAGGATCGCGATTTGCTCATCTATTTTTCTACGGCACTCTTATTCAGCATTCCACTTGGAGCTTATTATCTGCATACGCCAAAACACCTTAAGGAACTGGGCGTCGAATCAGTCAGCGCGTTCATGGCAACAGCCCAAGTTATGGAAACCATAGCCATGCTTTCAATGGGGTGGGTGATCGCACGATTTCGAGTCAAAGCTATTCTACTCCTTGCGATCGGAAGCGGGGTGCTGCGCTACACATTTTACGCCTTTGATGAGGTCACTTGGTTGGTCGTTGGAATCACCCTACACGGAATCTGTTGGACCTTTTTTTTCGAAGCGGGCCGGGTCTTTGTCCATCGCCGGGTCGATGAGGGGATGCGGACCCAAGCGCAGGCTCTTTTGGGCTTTTTCACCGGAGGGCTCGGGACGGTTTTGGGAATCTTGACGGTTGATAGACTCTACCACCTGCTTTCTCCTTCATGGGGCTGGTCGGGTTACTGGGCTGTTCTCACCGGGATGAATTGTCTCGCTCTAACACTCTTTGCGTTTGGCTACAAAGGTCTACCAACCGCTTCGGGGAATAAAGACCACTAGTCTAACTTTTTAAGCGCTTGAATCCTGACCAAGACAGGTGGGTGGGAGTGATCAAGAAAAACCTCAAGCGGATGAGGCGTTAAATTGGAAAGATTGTTAGCTGAAAGCTTCTTGAGTGCTGAAATCAGATGATTTGGTGTGCCCTGATTTACGGCAGCATACTCGTCGGCTTCGAATTCATGTTTTCGAGAGAGAATATTCATAATCACCGAGAGAACACGAGACACCGGCTTGAAAACAATCATGAATAAGACGAGCCCTGCTGCAATGGATCCATTGGACCCCGCCGAAATTCCAAACGCGGCATAGAGCTGGCTTCCCAAAGTGCTTTCCGGATTGGTCGCCATTCCTAGCAAAAAGAAAATTACGGCGGTTTGAATAATCGAAATCACGAGACGCTGGATGATATGCTTACGCTTAAAGTGGCCGATCTCATGAGCAAGCACACCGACCAATTCATCAGTAGTCTGACTTTCAATCAAGGTGTCGAAGAGAGCGATTTTTTTGCGCTTTCCAAATCCGGTAAAGAAAGCGTTGGATTTAGAGGAGCGGCGCGACCCATCCATGACCGAAATCTCTGTTAGGGGAAATTCGCACTTCACAGCTATCGCTTGTATTGCCTTGTTCAATTCATCGTCTTCCAAGGGCGTGAATTTATTGAAGAGAGGAAGAAGAAATGACGGAGCCAGATAAGTTAGCGCGAGCGAGATGACTGTGAAACTAAGCCAGGCCCAGACCCATGCATTGGGCACCGAATCGAAAATCCAAAGAATAAGCGCCACAATTCCGCCGCCGAGGATAGCGGTGATAAAATGAGATTTAATTTGATCAACGATGTAGGTTTTTGCAGTGGTCTTATTGAAGTCGAATCGCTCTTCCAAAACGAAGGTGTGGTAAAGATCGAACGGGAGAGAACTCAGCCAAGAGCCGAGATAAACGAGGCCAATAAAGGATAGACCTGTTCCAATTTTGCCATATCCCCACTCACTCACGAGTCCATCGACCCAGCCGAATCCTCCGAAAAACCAGAAGGACAGAAGGACGGTGAGAGAAAAAATTGACGAAACAACACCAAATTGGGCCTGCGCCTTCTCGTAGGATTGAGATTTCAGATACTTTTCATCATCCCAAACGCCCCGGAATTCCTCGGGCAACTCTGGCTTAAGATTTTTCAAAGTGAGGAGGGTTGCCAAGAAATCAAGCTTCCAGAGAAGGAGGAGTGCGACGATGAGGAGGATGGCGAGAAGGTTTAACTCGGGCATGGAGGGAAGTTCATGGCGCGATGCGAAAGCGACAAGATGATTTTTTGCCCAAAGAAAGGGATTTTTTAGAAGAGTTAAAATATTTATTTAGGATCTTGTAATTGTTAAGAGATCCGTAACAATTTAGCTAATGTTTAGATCTGCCCGCCAGATGAAGTTCAGTTTTGCTGAACCGTCTGTCGATATTGCTCTCGGCGGCCGCGAATCCTTGCCTCCCCAGCGGGGGCCCGATCAGCCATTTTCGGATTGGTGCCGCGAGCTCGTCCGCGACCTTGGATTGATAGACCTAGAAGAAAGGGTGGCGGTTGAGTGGAATCCTCGAATGCGTTCTTGCGCCGGACGGGCCTTCTGGCCAGTTGGGTTAATTCAGTTGAATCCCGAGCTTCGCAAGATTTCAGACTCCGAGGTTAAGCGGACCGTCCTTCACGAGCTAGCTCATTTGGTTGCCTACGAACGGAACCCCTATCGGGCCATCAAGAGTCACGGCCTGGAGTGGCAACGCGCTTGTGCCGATCTTGGGATTCCCGATGAAAAGGCGACCCATGAACTTGCTTTGCCAACCCGCAGTTTAAAAAGACGTTGGAAATACCAGTGCCCCGAATGCGGCAAGGCTTTCGAGAGGGTTCGCAGATACAGGGGAGCGGTCGCATGCTATGACTGCTGCCTAGAAACAACGGGCGGGTCATTTGATGCGACCTACCAACTCGTAGAGGTGTCCCTCTCCGAGTAGCCTAGGCGAGGCTCCAAAAGGGGCCAGGACCCAAAGATCTAATTGATCGACACAGATTGCGTCGAAATTTTTGGGAATCTTTCGCAACGGACATCTCGCGCTAGATGGTAGGAGACCGGAAAAAGTCCCGGTAATCCTTAGGGCTCATGTGCATGACTGATGAGAATGCTCGGGTAAAGGAGGCATGCTCATGGTAAGAGAGCGAGTTCGCGATTTGCCCCACGCTCAAAGTCGTACTGAGAAGTTTATCACACGCAGCAGCAATTCTTGCCCGGACGAGATATTTCTTTGGAGTCGTTCCAAGGTATTTGCGAAAGCTTCGCTCCAGGCTGCTTACTGACATCCCGGCTTGCCGGGCGAGATCGCGAATGGTGATGTCTTCGCCCAGATTTTCGTGCACGCGATCAATGAGATTCGAAATCGCACGTTGAGGGGTTGGGAGCGGGGGACCTTCACCATGTTCAAGCCTCCGTGAAACTCCGGCAGTTCCTAGAACCTTGTCATTTTCGTCAAAGAGGGGAATTTTAGTGGTCATGCGCCATTCGATTCCTCCGCCGGGGCGCGTAACGATTTCCAGTTTATTCTGAAGCGGTTCTGAGCTCCGAAGGATCGTTTCATCATCGCTGCGAAAGAAATTGGCCATTGTTGGTGGAAAAAGTGTTTCGTCTGTTTCACCGACCAAATCTTCGGGCGTTCGATTGAGAAGCTGGGCGTAGGCGCGATTCGCAAAAATGATCATACCTGAGTCATCCTTAACCCAAAACATGATATCGGGAAGTGCCTCAAAAAGACCCATTGCGATTTGTCCAGGGCGCAGTTTGGCCGAAAGATCCTGAAAACGAGTGAATGACGACATACAGATTTGACGATTTAAGACAAAAAAACGATGGCTTGGATCATGGACTGACAAAAGAAGTTTTTGCTAGTCTCTTGACGGCACAGGGGTGATCCTGCCCCTCACAGCCACAATCAACCTATGTCTGAATATTTTCCCAACATCCCCATAGTTAAGTATGAGGGGCCACAGTCTGATAATCCATTCGCGTTCCACCACTACAATCCAGAAGAGATTGTGGCGGGAAAGTCGATGAAGGAGCACTTGCGCTTCGGTGCTGCCTATTGGCACTGCATGCGAAACGGCCTTGGCGATCCCTTCGGTGAAGGAACCGCTTTAATGCCCTGGGACAATGGCGAGGAGACCTTAGAGAATGCTCTCAATCGAGTTCCGGTCTTTTTCGAATTCCTCAGTAAAATCGATATCGACTACTACTGCTTTCACGATAGGGACATCTCCCCTGAGGGAGAGACTCTGACCCAAACCCACGAGATGTTTCATCAGGTTGTCGCGAAACTGGAAACTTTCCAAAACGAGACCGGCAAAAAACTTCTCTGGGGAACAGCCTGTTTGTTCGGTCACCCTCGATATGCACATGGAGCCTCGACTTCGCCAAATGCAGATGTTTTTGCTTACAGCGCAAGCCAGGTTAAAAACGCGATCGATGCTACTCATCGACTTGGCGGTCCCGGCTATACTTTTTGGGGCGGACGGGAAGGCTATGGTTCACTGATCAATACCGACATGAAGCGCGAGGTAGATCACCTGGCGGCCTTCCTTCATATGGCAGTCGATTACGCTAAAAGCATCGGTTACACCGGCCAATTTTATATCGAACCCAAGCCTCGTGAACCATCCACTCACCAATACGACTCTGATTCAGCAGCTTGCTTGAATTTCCTCCGTGAATATGGCCTACTCGAGCACTTTAAACTGAATATCGAGACTAATCACGCCACTCTAGCTGGTCACACCATGGAACATGAACTTGAGGTTGCGATGAATGCCGATGCCCTCGGATCGATTGATGCCAACCGCGGCGATGAACTCATTGGCTGGGATACCGACCAATTTCCGACTAATATTTATGGGACAACTAACGTCATGTTAAGGCTCTTAAAGATGGGCGGATTTACAACCGGAGGATTAAATTTTGATGCAAAACGGCGACGTGAAAGCCACGAGCCCGAAGATCTTTTCCACGCACACATTGGGGGGATGGACGCCTTCGCACGTGGCCTCAAAATCGCGGCCAAGATCATCGAAGACGGCCGCTTTGATGAGTTCGTGAAGACTCGCTATTCCTCCTACGACGAGGGCATCGGTGCGGACATCGAGTCAGGGGCGGCGACACTTGAATCTCTCGACCATTATGCTCAGGGGATCACACCTCCGCAGCTTTCAAGCGGACGACAAGAACGTCTTGAAAACCTCTTAAACGACTACCTTTAGAAATTAATGTCCCTCGTCCTCGGTCTCGACTCATCAACACAGAGTCTTTCGGCAGTTATCCTTGATACGGAGAAGGGGATTGTGATGGCAAATCACTCCGTGAATTTTGGTGAAGATCTCTCCCACTACAGTCAGCCTCACGGTTACGACGAGACTGGCGAAAGAGGTGAGGTTCACTCAAATCCTTTGATGTGGCTTGAGGCACTGGACCTACTTTTAACTCAACTGGCGGAGGGGAATATCGATTTTTCTAAAATCGAGGCTGTTTCCGGTTCAGGTCAACAACACGGGAGCGTTTATCTGAAGGCAAACTTTAACGACGTTCTTGAGGGGCTCACGGCGCAGTCGGATCTCAAGACGCAACTGGCTAATTGCCTCTCTCGCTTTAGCTCTCCGATTTGGATGGATAGCTCCACTTCGGAAGAATGTGCCGAAATCGCGCAAGCCGTCGGCGGTAACGAGGTGGTCTGCTCAAAATCAGGATCGGTTGCAGTCGAGAGATTTACTGGCCCACAGATTCGTAAGTTTGCGGAAACCGATCCTGATAGCTATGCCGAGACCGGGACTATTCATTTGGTGAGCTCATTCTTTGCGAGTATCCTCGCTGGAAAGACGGTTGCAATCGACCACGGTGATGGGGCCGGAATGAATCTTATGAACCTTTCCAACTTGGACTGGGACCAAGACCTGCTTGACGCTACGGCCATAGGCCTAGCCGGAAAACTTCCGCCATGCGCTCCTTCGAATTCAAAGTCGGGGCCGATTAGTCACTACTTCGTGAAAAAATACGGGTTCTCTCCGACGTGTGAAACGATCATTTGGTCGGGTGATAATCCATGCAGTCTCATCGGCATGGGGGCCGCCTCTCCCGGCAAGGTTGTCATTAGCCTTGGAACGAGTGACACCTTGTTCGCAGCAATGCCTGCCCCCAAAACAGACCCAAATGGTTTTGGCCATGTTTTTGGTAATCCAGCCGGCGGCTACATGAGCCTGATCTGCTTTAAGAACGGCTCCTTGGCCCGGGAGGCAATCAAAGAAAAATACGAACTTAATTGGGATTCTTTCGAGAAGGATGCTTTATCCCAAACCCCAGCTGGCAACAACGACTTGATGATGCTGCCGTTTTATGAGCCCGAAATCACTCCGGCAATTGATACCAAAGGTCCGGTTTTCTCGTCGGACCATCACTATTCTTCAGGCGAGGCCGTCCGCGCTGTTCTTGAGAGCCAGTTCCTTAACATGCGAGCGCACTCTGATTGGCTCGGCGTGAGTCCAAGCAGAATTTACCTCACTGGCGGCGCATCCGAGAACGATGGAATCGCTCAAGTCGTCGCAAATGTTTTTGGTGTTCCGGTTGATCGTCTAGATGTCCCTAGCTCCGCAACGATTGGCGCTGGTATGCGCGCCGCCCACGGACTGGGTGAAGATTTGGACGATCTTGAATCCAAGTTCAGCAAGCCTAAAGAGGGGCTCGCTGTTGAACCTGACCCAACCGCTTGTGATATCTACAATGAATTTCTTCCAAAATTTAAAGCATTTTTGGCAGAGCAGTTCACCTCCTGATCAAAAACTATTATTAACCCCAAACTAAACCAAACAAACCATGTCTAGACCAGTTACACTATTCACCGGCCAATGGGCCGACCTGCCGCTTGCCGAACTTCTCCCGAAAGTCAAAGAGATGGGCTACGACGGAGTCGAGCTCGCTTGTTGGGGCGATCACTTTGACGTGCAAGCCGCCCTCAACGAGGAAGGTTACGTCGAAGGCCGTTGGGCGCTTCTCAAGCAGAATGATCTCTCATGCTTTGCGATTTCTGCTCACCTAGTTGGGCAGGCCATTTGCGATCACATCGATGAGCGCCACGCTGCTATTCTTCCTTCACATATTTACGGTGATGGAGATCCCGAAGGCGTCCGCCAACGTGCAGCTCAAGAGTTAATCGATACCGGAAAAGCCTGCCGAAAGTTTATTGATGCGGGCAAGGAATACATGTCCGGTCGCGAGCAAGTTGGTATTGGGGCTGTTGTGAATGGCTTCACCGGCTCTAGCATCTGGCACGCCCTCTACGCTTTCCCACCGACCGATCAAGCTTACCTCCAAAAAGGATTCGATGATTTCGCAAATCGATTCAATCCGATCCTCGATGCTTTTGAAGCTATCGATGTGAACTTCGCCCTTGAAGTTCATCCGACCGAGATAGCCTTTGATATTGCTTCAGCAGCCCGCGCCATCGAGGCCGTCAAGGGCCACAAGCGTTTTGGGTTTAACTATGATCCAAGTCATCTTGGTTACCAAGGCGTCGATTACGTTCGCTTCATTCGCGAGTTCTCCGATCGTATTTACCACGTTCACATGAAAGATGTTTGGTGGGGCCACGGTGACGGCACTGTGGGGGTTTTCGGCGGCCATACCGATTTCACCGATGCCCGCCGCTACTGGGATTTCCGTTCGGTTGGGCGCGGCGACATTGATTTCGAGGAAATCATCGTTGCCTTGAACGACACAAGATACAGCGGCCCGCTCTCGGTTGAGTGGGAAGACGGTCGCATGGAGCGTTTCCACGGTGCTGCTGAAAGCTGCGCTTTCACAAAGTCACTTGATTTCCCCAGCAACGAAGGCGGAATGTTTGACTCAGCCTTCGACGGCGACAACCAGTAGAAATTAGATAATTATGTCACTCAAAATCGGAGTCATCGGAGCAGGCGGAATGCTCCAGTATCACCACGCCGGATTCGTGAAAGCCGGCGCTGAAGTCGTAGCAGTTTGCGACATGAACGAAGAGGCCGCAAAGGCAGCCGCGGACAAGTATGGCGTATCTACGACTTACACCGACGTCGCGGAGATGCTTAGCGATTCATCTCTCGACGCAGTCAGCATTATCGTTCCGAACAAGTTTCACGCCCCACTTGCCATTCAGTGCCTTAATGCGGGAAAACACGTTTTTTGCGAAAAACCTCCGGCGCTTAACGCAGGCGAAGTGAAGGAGATGATTGCCGCTTCCGAGGCGTCTGCTAAAACCTTGATGTTTAACTTTAATAATCGCGCACGCCCCGAGGCGGTTGATCTTAAAAAGCGCATCGATGCAGGTGAAATCGGTGAAATCAATTCAGCCCAGTCTAAGTGGATTCGCCGGACCGGCATTCCCGGCTTCGGCGGTTGGTTCACGACCAAGGACCTCGCTGGTGGTGGCGCGACGATCGATTTGCTGCACATGATCGACCTAGCACTCTACTTCATGGGTTACCCGAAGCCAACTAATGTGCTTGGTAAGACCTTTGATACCTTTATGGGAGATACCCGCTTTAAGGGGCCATGGGGAATCCCTGATCGAGCTGACGGGGTCACGGATGTGGAGGCTGCCGCACACGGTTTTGTGACCTTCGAAACCGGGCAAGCCCTTACTCTGCAGGTTTCCTGGGCGGAGATGATCAAGAGGGAAGAGGTTTCAGTTGTTTTCCAGGGAACAAAAGCCGGCGGTAAAGTTGAGCGTCTCTTTGAAGAGGATGGCATTGATGAAACTGCCATCGACACCTTCGAGCTATACTCGCAGGACGGAGAGAAAGCCGTGGACACCATTCTCGAACATCCATTCTGTGAAGATATGGGAAGGATTGATTCGGCTGCCAACTTTGTGGAAACACTTGAGGGCAGGGCTGAACCACTAAATACACCGGAGCAGGCTCTTCATTTGATGACCATTATCGATGCCATCTATGAATCGTCAAATACAGGAAATGCCATTTCACTTTAAAAAATTATGAATCGTAAACTGAGAATGGGAATGGTCGGCGGAGGCCGCGGAGCCTTCATTGGACAAGTTCACCGTATGGCGGCCAACTTGGATGGAAAAATCGAATTGGTAGCCGGGGCTTTCTCGTCAAACCCCGAGAAGTCTAAGCTTTCAGGGGAGGACTTTTTTATCGATCCGAACCGCGCCTACGGGAGCTACGAAGAGATGGCTAAGGCCGAGGCCTCCCGTGAGGATGGGATCGATTTTGTCTCGATCGTAGTGCAGAACCATCTGCACTTTGCGGTCGCCAAATGCTTTTTGGATGCTGGAATTAATGTCATCTGCGATAAGCCACTGACCGTAGATCTTGAGCAGGCCAAAGAGCTGAAGAAGATTGTTGAGAAGTCGGGGCTCACTTTTGCTCTTACGCACAATTACACAGGATACCCAATGGTTAAAGAGGCCCGCCGCATGATCAAAGACGGCGAATTGGGGCGCTTACTTAAGGTGGTAGCAGAGTATCCTCAGGGGTATGCGGTTGGCGACGTAGAGGGTGAAGGTTCCGGAGCAATTGCCAATTGGCGTGCTGATCCCAAGATCGCCGGAAAATCAAATTGCATGGGCGATATCGGGACCCACGCCCACAACCTGACTAAATACATTACTGGACTTGAGATCGACGAATTGGCTGCCGAGCTAACAGCTTTCATTCCGGGCCGTGAGCTGGATGACGATGGCAATTGCCTTGTCCGCTTCACCGAAGGGGTGAAGGGAATTATCTATGCCTCTCAAATCTCTAATGGTGATGAAAACAATCTGAATATTCGTGTTTATGGGACGAAGGCGTCACTTGAGTGGCACCAAGAAGATCCAAACGAATTGATCGTTAAGTTCGCTAACGCTCCCAGAAAGACCTATCGCCGAGGCAACGATTATCTTGGTTCAGCGGCACAGGAAAATTCGAGAACTCCTTTCGCTCACCCAGAAGGGTTCATTGAGGCATTTGCCAATGTCTATTTGGCAGCTGCAAAAGCAATTAGCGATCAGATCGATGGGACCCCTCCTCCGGAAGGGGGATACGACTTCCCGACTGTTGACGATGGTGTCGCAGGCGTCGCATTTATTGCGGCCTGTGTCGAATCTTCACAAAAGAATGCGACTTGGACGAAGCTTGATCTATAGATCAGAATCTCCGGCCTTGAATTCTCCGCGCTGTAACCCTAAGTTTTGGGGGTGCAGCGTCTTTTTTACTTAGTCATCCTAGGGCTTGGACTCGTTTCTTGTTCCAGTTCGAACAAGGATACGGGGCTGGAATCTGAGGCTCAGGGCGCGCGCACAGTGACCATAAGTAAAGACGGCAGTAATAACCCCTTTGCGTTCAAAAAGGGCGACGTCGAACAGGGTGATAACGGCCTCATCACCGGGGGTAAGCGTAGCCAGTTTGAGCAAAAGGCGAGTTCGGCCTATGCCGATGCGAATGCCAATGCTCCTGCCTATCTGAAAAAATCATACAACAGACAGACTTGGGCTGGCCCGAAGGATTACAGCACAGGATCTTACAAGACTAGTGGCTTTCGTCAGTCAGGCCAAAAATCTGGGTTGAGCGGTCGTAAGGCAAGCCAAACAAACAAAGTTGCAAACGCAGGAGAGAAGGGATTCGGAACAGGTTCTTATGGTACTGGAAACGCTTCCGAGGGCGGACGCAAGGTTTCCACTGGATCGAGTGCTTATGTAGATCAGCAGGCTCGTGATGGCTGGCGCAGAGTGAAGATCATCGAGAGTGACGAATACCGAAGCATCTCGATGGGGCAGGCCAAAAGCCTACTTGGTCGTTAGTTACGTCCGATCCGGACCAACCGCTCAACCCAGATTTCCTCCTCAGCGAAAGAACTCGAAATGAGCTTTCTTGCCCCGAAGTATTTCGCGAGGTTGTCTAGGGACAATTGGATTGGCGTCGCTGGCTGAGGGCCTGTCGCTACTTCGCCGCAGATAGCAGCCTGCAAAACTCGCGCCGCTTTCTTTGGCTGTCCGTTCTTGAGATAAGCTTGTCCAAGAACCGTAAGGCAACGCACCCCTCGATGATCGCGAAGATCTGCCAACTCAGAACTCAGTTCGATCGTCTCAAACTTACCAGTAAAAGCAACAAGTTGCAACGCTAGCCCCGGATCCCCAAGAGTCGGCAGATGTAAATCCACAGGTAGATTGACGTGATTTAGTTCCATATTCAACCAATGCAAACCGACATTTGAGGGATCAATCGAAAGGGCCGTCGCGAGAGCTTGTTTACGTGCTTCAAGACCCCACGAGTTATCGCGAGCGATCAAAAACAAGTCATCGATCGATAGCTGATACCAAGCGGCAGTCTTGATCATTTCCAAAGCTCCCGGCACCCTAAGGAACAAAGCTTGCTGATAGAGAACATCTGTTGGCAAAGATAGATCTGTCGACGCAGCGAGTTGCTCGCCGATGATCGACTGAGCCTCCTCGTGTTGATTCGAAAGGAAATCTTCAACCTGTTTGAAAATGACAATTGGTGACTGGACTGGATCCTTCTCCCGAAAATATTCATACCAGTATGTCGAAACCTTAGGATGATAAGGGAGAAGTCCGGCAATCGATGGCGCTCTTTGATAGGCTTGATCTGACATTAAGCCCGATGCCAGCGGAAGGAGTTCTTCTCGGGAGAAAAAGTTTAAGCCTAATTTTAGCGCCGACCGAAGTCTCGAATCTTGTTGAATACCAGTCGTAATCACTTCTTTGAAAAACTCACGGGCTTTTTCACGATCACCTTCTTCAAAATGAAAGGACGCCAAAGTGAGCCTCATCCGGGTTTGAAGTGAATCAGCAGGGCCATCCAGAACTCCTCCTCCAAGACTAAGGGCTTTCTCACGAAGATTGGTCCGCCAAAGCAGGCTCGTTGCTGTGATCAACTGACTTTCAGATGACAACTTCTCAGCCGCTTCAGATGGACAAGCGAGACTCATGAGAGTGCGCGCCAATTCCGACCAATCGATCAACACCGAAGAAGTTAGGGCCTCAATATCGGGTTCACCAGGTGGCTCACTAAAAGATTGATGAAGAGCAGCCAGCGCAGTGCTTGCGGGGAAATCGACTCCTTCTTCGGCCGAGGGCAAGGTTAATGAGCCAGATATGAGATTACTTTCATAAGCCAGAATAGGACCAAGATCAGGCTTGGACGCGAGTTGTCGTGTTTTTTCAAAATCCCTACGAGCACGGGCTCGGAAGAGATTAAGTTCATGACGCCAATTCCCCGTGTATTGAATGGGCGGGAGACCGCTTCCGACCTCTAGGAAGGCGATTGCCCGCGCGAGATCGTGAGAACTATCCTTATGAAGGCCGGCCGCGAGAATCTGGAGGGCCAGCGGAACATCCCCATGCACAGTAGCGATCCGAGCCATCGCGAGGTGTGCTTCAGTTGTGATTTGATCAGGACAAGTCACCGACATCTCGAAAACATCTTTCGTTTGTTTGCTTGCCAGATTCGCAATCATTTGGCGCTTCATCGGATGATCCTCCCATGACAGAGCGGCAACAAGAGCACCCCGACACCTCGAACTCAGATCAGCCGATAAAAAAATCTTCCAGGAACTTCGGCGCTCAAGAACTGCGCGAGTGACCACTTCAGCAAGTTTGAAAATTTGCTCTGGTGGCATTTGTGGATCGGTGGCCCAGCCATCCAGAAAAACAAGAGCGACCCTTACTCCTTGTGGATCATCTAAAAGTTCTGCCAGTTTTGTCGCTCGGAATTCGGGCGCCGCTTGATTCACCGCCTCGGACAACTTTAAAAGCTCGGCAGGGGAATCCGGCTCCAGCCCCATCCTGAGACGTTGAAGAACAAATAGTGCACGCCTAAAAATCTCAGGATTTTCTTCCTCAGCAAGCATCGTCAAAAGCGGGATCGCGCCTCGCCCAGCTCTCCAGATTTCCTTTGTTAGAGCCTCCCGACGATTTGTTTCACGCGACCCCAAAACCTCACGAGCCTCCTCAAAGGGAGGGAGAGCCGGCGCGTTCGCTATTATCAGGAGGAAAACGAGGATTTTCACGGGGTAAAAAAAGTATCTGGAAGGCTCCTTGTTAGCGATAAGAGACTTCTGGCGCTCCCGGGAGGAAACATCTACACTCGGTCGCGTGGAAGAGAAAAATCCTGAAAGTCTAAAAGAACGGATGTGGCGCATCGTGTTTGAGGCGGAGACCCCTCTCGGCAAGTTTTTTGATGTCATACTACTCTGGGCGATTGTTTTAAGCGTAGCGGCAGTATCGCTGGAAAGTGTTGACATCATTCGTGAGCAATATGGAGAGATCCTAAAGATCGCTGAATGGGGTTTCACCATTCTTTTCACGGTAGAATATATTTTACGGATCGCTTTGGTCAGGAAACCTCTGCGTTATATCACCAGCTTTTACGGGATCGTTGATCTACTTTCATGCTTACCAACCTACCTCGCAATCTTACTTCCCGGGGCGCATTCACTCATGGTGATTCGAATTCTCAGGCTCCTGCGGATGTTCCGTGTTTTAAAGATGGTGGGCCATGTCAGAGGGGGAGAAACAATCATGCGGGGCCTGATGCAAAGCCGCGCTAAGATTTTCGTCTTCTTTTTCACCGTCTTTCTTTTTTCGGTGCTCGCCGGGACCCTCATGTATCTCGTGGAGTCTAAAGTAGAGGGGACTCACTTCACAAATATCCCCATTAGCATTTACTACGCGATTGTTTCGATCACGACGGTAGGCTACGGGGATATGGTTGCCCTTACCACGATCGGAAAAATGCTTACTGCCATTTACGTCTTAACCGGCTACGCCATTATCGCAGTTCCAACGGGAATCGTGACTTCAGAGTTATTGCGGAGTCATCTTGGTGACCCCTCAAGCGAAGCCTGCCCTGGCTGTGGCGTCCATGGTCATCTGGCAGACGCAACATTTTGCCGAAAGTGTGGTGATAAGTTGAATTAGGGCGTTGCGTCCTAGACATCCCGGCCCGAAGGTCGGGCATGTGGAAATCAGTCGCTGACTACGAGGACATTCGTTACGAAAAGACCGAAGATGGTGCGATCGCCAAAATCACCATTAATCGCCCGGAGATTCGTAATGCCTTCCGCCCGCTAACGGTTAAGGAATTACTTTCGGCCTTTGAACTCGCACATCAAGATGATGGGGTCGGTGTGATTATCTTAACTGGAGAAGGCGAAAAGGCATTCTGTTCAGGGGGAGACCAGAAGGTGAGGGGGCATGCTGGATATGTTGGGGAGGATGGGGTTCCCCGGCTAAACATACTAGATTTACAAAAGAAGATACGCGGAATGCCAAAGCCTGTTGTCGCCATGGTAGCCGGCTACGCGATTGGTGGCGGGCACGTTCTACACATTGTATGTGACCTTACGATAGCGGCCGATAATGCACGATTCGGACAGACCGGTCCCAAGGTTGGATCTTTTGATGGTGGACTCGGCTCAAGCTACCTAGCTCGAATTGTAGGCCAAAAGAAAGCGAGAGAGATTTGGTACCTCTGCCGTCAGTATGATGCGACTCAAGCTCTCGACATGGGACTGGTAAATACAGTTGTCCCTCTCGCTGCCCTAGAAACCGAAACTCTTAAATGGTGTCGGGAAATGCTCGAGCATTCACCGCTGGCTTTGCGCTGCTTAAAGTCGGCTCTCAATGCCGATTGCGATGGTCAAATGGGTTTGTTAGATCTCGCGGGTAACGCGACTTTACTCTACTATATGAGCGAGGAGGCAAAGGAGGGCAAACAGGCATTCGTCGAAAAACGGAAACCTGACTTTTCAAAGTTTCCGAGAGTTCCTTAGACTCAAGAGATGGTTTCGATGTGGAAAATCTGGCTATTAGCAGCCAGACCCAAAACTCTTCCAGCCGCAATTGTGCCGGTGTGGTCAGGTTGTTTAATGACGGTCGCTCTGGGATTTGACGTTTCCTACCGCCTTGCAGTTGTAACCTTGATGGGCGCCATCTTCATTCAGATCGCTACAAATTTTTTTAATGATGTCATTGACGCAGCCAAGGGCGCTGACACTAGCGAAAGGGCCGGACCGACACGGGCAACTGCCAGCGGGTTACTTAGCCCAAAGACGATGTATATTGGAGCAGCTTTCATGCTTTCGCAGGCTTTGGTCTGCGGATTTCTCCTGCTAAATGCGCGCGGATGGCCCGTCATCGCGATCGGAATCCCATCCCTTTATTTAAGCTACGGATACACTGGAGGGCCAGTTCCTTTGGCCTACCGCGGGCTCGGTGAACTTTTCGTAATCTTATTTTTTGGTTTTATTGCAGTGATGGGCACCATCTTTATTCAAACCGGTCTCTGGCCATGGCAGGGGTGTGTTCTCGGCCTGCAAATCGGCTGTCTTTCGGCGGTTCTCATCGCCGTTAACAACTATCGAGATCTGGAAGAAGATGAGATTGCAGACAAGCGGACGCTTGTCGTTCGGTGGGGGCGAAAACCGGTTGCCTTCTTGATTTTCTTTATGACGGTCCTTCCCTCACTACTTATCCTGCTCTTTGACGGTTCCCAGAGGTGGTTTGCCGGCTCTTTCGTCCTAGCCATAATCTTCCTACTCTTCGAATCAAAGCTTTTAAAACCAAACGGAGTTTCATCACGTCTACTTGGGCTTTCGGCTCTTCATTTGATTTTATTCGTAACCGCACAACACCTCTTCTTAGCGTTGACCTAAGAGAGACCGGAGATACGTTTTATTAGCTCCAATGAAAGGTCCGTCACCAATATTCACCAAGCTCTTCGATTCTTACATTTGGATCAGACCCGAAGGACGGGGGACTTTTCTCGAGAGTTCAATTATTAAGGCCCTAGTTGAAAATTCAGTAGAAAATGGAGTGCGCAATTTTGTCATCGATCTCGAGGCTTGTCCGGGGATGGATTCCACATTTATGGGGATGCTAGCCGGATTAGGGATTGGGTTTCGCAAGAGCAAAAAAGGCGAAATTTCAATTGTGGGCACAACAGAGAAAACAAAGTCGTCACTCAAGGAACTAGGGCTGCAATACCTCATGGCGATCGAGCCCACGGACGGTCCTTGGATCGAAAAAATAGAGGAGGTTCGCGGGGATCTTGTCCTCTTAGATCAAAAAAGCGAAATCGACAAGGAGGCCCATGTTTTGGAGGCCCACGAAGACCTCTGCATTGCGGATGAGGGCAATTTAAACCGTTTCAGGACGGTTCTCGACATGTTGGGGTCGGATATGGTTCCTAAAGCCTCTTCGCACCAGAAAGGCTCAGATTGATAAGAAATCATATTTCGGTATTGCCACACCTGTATCGACGCGATAGCGTCCGCCCGCCTCGGCCAGAGGGCAAATTTTAACCGGACAGGTGTCAGAGTGGTCGAATGAGCACGCTTGGAAAGCGTGTGTGCGTGTGAGCGTACCGTGGGTTCGAATCCCACCCTGTCCGCCATTCGCTCAACTCTTTATTGATCAACTAGTTGGCATGTTTTTAAGTTTCCCAAATAGGGGGAGTGATACACCTTGAGGTAAGGTTTGAAGAGGTTTTATAAGCATCAAGCCCAACCACACGGCAAAGCTGAAATTGCCGAAAGGCAAAGACACGCACACCTTTTCCCTGCCCAAGGAATTCTCCGGCCAGAACGTTCTGGTGGAGATTGTGGCGGGCAGCAGCAGCGCGGCACAACCCTACTTTGCCAATACCCTCAAGGTAACCGTGGTCGAGAACTACGGTCGTCTCGTGCGGGAGGCAAAGTCCGGCAAGCCGGTGCCGCGCGCCTATATCAAGGTCTACGCCCGCAATGCAGCCGGCAGGCCGGTGTTTTACAAGGACGGCTACACCGACTTGCGCGGCAAGTTCGACTATACCAGCCTCAGCACTGATGCTCTCGATGGCGCCAGCCGCTTTGCCCTGCTGGTGATGAGCGAAAACCACGGGGCCCTGGTCAAGGAGGCAGCACCGCCGGTGCGATAAGAGGGTTTTTCCGATTAAAGAAAGCCCCGGTGAAATTCGCCGGGTGATTTGGTTGTCATTACCGGGAAGTGTAGGGATGTCCCGGAAATTGCTTGGTGTCCGGCGCAGGGCGCGCTATGCGTGGGCTCAATGCATTGGCTCATCCTCTTTTCGCTTGTTGTAATATTCGGATCTAATTTGGTTGCCGCGCCTCCTGACTTCAGGATCCATCCGGTTCCCGGCGGTAAGCATGCCGTTTTCCGCAAGCAGTTCACGCAGCATATTGATGTCTTTGGGGTTCACCTCTTTGGCACTGCCGGGACACCGCCGGCGAAGCTACGCCACGCGGCAATCATCATGGCGGAATACCTGGACAACGACGAGGACGGCAAGCCGGATAACCCGGAGGTGCTGGCAACGATGGTCAGGCTGGATGCCTTCCTGGTGATGACCGAGAATGAGCGTGCCATGGACCGCCTTGATCACGATCCCTTCCAGGAAGCCGGGTTTCATCATGGCCAGGGCCAGTTTGCCACCGAGACCAATCCCGGTGGGCGTCAATTTGACGCCACCTTGGAGGAGGTGCTGCACCTCATTACCCATGAGGGATATGCCAAGACATACCCGGAAGTATTCGGGGAAAGGCCCGACACGGAACTGGCAAAGTGCCTTGACCGTGCTAGGGGTGGCCATTTCAAGCGCGTGCCCCGCCGTTACCCGGCAGCAGCGTGGTTCACCTATGATGATCGCAGCTGTGATTACGGTTGCCAATGCACGGAGTATCTCTACTGGGGGATCACGTCAGTGCTGGGGGCGCAGGAGGCACGGCATCGCCGCGAGGAGATCGCCCATGAGTGGCGGCTCTACAGCAGGGAGCTTGTCAGCAAAAAGGATCCCGGCATTTACAGCTTGATTACAAATCCAAAATATCGGCTTCCCACCCGGCTACCGGATGGAGTTTACCAAGGCAGTAAAAAGAAATAGGCCCGATGCCTGGTGGACTGACTGCTAGGAATTTGCTTGCTGGGAACTAAAGAGGGGCTGCTTAGTTTCGAGCCCACTTGCCCCAAGCTCTCAGATATTCAGGGAGATTGAGCTCATCGTCTGAGTTGGCATCGAAAGCTGAATAAACGGCCACTGCGAGCTTCTCATTCTCAAACTTTCTACTTCCGATAAATTCTTTTGAGGTCAGCTTCCGATCCCGATTCAAATCCATCGATGAGAATATAGCTTTAGCTTCATCGGTGATAACACGGTTTTCGATGTATTCTTTTTCGGAGACAAATCCATCTTGATTGGAGTCTGACGCCCTGAAAATCCCAGCCCTTGATGAGGGGGTGAGGTAGCGCCCATTGTCGACATATTCGGCCTTAGAATGCCTACCATCCTTGTTTTCATCGGTAAAAGAGAACAATCTGCGATAGTTTTGCAGCTCATCTTTACCGGGTTCAAGTGTTCCTTTAGACCCTAACAGTTTAAGAATTTTTCGAGTAGAGTGACCTAAGATTTTAGTTTTTTCTGGAGTCGCTTTTCCTTGGGGAGTTCCTTCGAAATTCGGAGCTTTTGGTCTACTCTCAAACACTGGTGTCAGCTCATTAGAAGTTAGAATTCCATCCCTATTTTCATCGAGTGTCAGCAATGAACCTGAGGCCTCTTTAAGTTCTTGTTCTGAGATCACATGGTCGCCATCAGTATCGAGGGCTTTCAAGACAGGGGATTGCCATATAAAGTTTTTTCGGATTTTTGGAAGAGATGGGCTTTGCTCTTTTAAATCATTCTTTTGCGCTTGGGTTACCCCAAGAGCACAGATCGTTGTGAGAGCGGAAATAAAAAGGCGGAAAGGGGTCTTCATAATGGGGAAGGTTCGAGTGATCTAACCGCCCGCCGGAAAAGAGTTGCAAATTTCTCAACGAATTGTCATTGCCGGTTGAAGTGGCTATCCCAAAGACCTCCGGGATGCAGAAAGAGGTTAAGGAGGAAGCAAACAAAGAACACCTTTTGCCTACTCACCAAGAGTTTGGTGTTAGCGAATCGAGTGATGAAAATGAAGAACAAACGCATCCTATCACTCCATCACTTGTCCCAAGCCCCAGAATCAACTCTCTATAAATTAATGCCCGGTCGGTGATCCGGCCGAGCCATTGGTTGGAGGCGACTAAAAATTACTCCTCGTTATGATTTTCTGCATAGTGCTTTTTGAGAGCATTACGAGCAAAGTCATTTTTAAGATCACGCCAAACAAGATGAGCGTGATTGGCATCATTTTGGGTATTCGCGTATTCAACGATGAAGTCAACACCTTGGATTCGGAAGTAATGAGGACTGTTTCTTTCCAGTGAACCACCCCAGGCAAAGTGCAATTTCTTGCGCTGCGTTGTATTAATTTTCCGTAAAGTTTCATTGGTGATCTCGCTCCGCTGCATTGAGGCAACCTGAGAAACAATCGCCAAAATCTGTTTTACCTGTTCTCCATTCATTTCATCTGAAGTCGTGCCCGCGATCTCCTGTGCCTTGGCGGCGCTGTCTTGCGCCGTCAGAATTTCCTTGGGAGCTTTCTTTGAAAAAACTGGAGACATTCCAGCCTTAATCAAATCCCGAGTTAGCTGACGTCCCGCATCCTCGATTTCTCCGAGTGGACGCATTCCTTTCAAAGGACCTTTCTTAAGCTCAGCCGGGTTTGTGCCATAAAAAGCGGGTAGACCGATGACCTTGTCACCGAGAAGCGAAAAATTAAGCGAAAGATGATGTCCTTCAAACCGCCATCCCCATGGTTTGGTCGGGGAGGGGGATCCAAAAATAGCAATGTTATATTTTTCGGTATTCCGAACCTTAGGGTCGCCTCCACGGCTACGGAGAATCTCCTCAAGCGTCATAATCTGAGTGGCCGTCATAAGACCTTTCTGGGTCAAGCCCGTTCCAAGAAGACCAAACGCTAGGTGCTGCTGGTGTGGCTTGAGCGCGTCAAAACGAACTCCTTCACGGTCCATTGGAACAAAATGCCAGTTTTCTCGCTCCTTGTTTTTGAACTCAAAAGAAGCGGCTTTACGCTGCGTTTCATCAAGACTTGCGAGGAAGACGGTGGCCGCCTCATTCATTTCAGCCGCAGCTGGATTATGGTTATGGCCTTCGTGAGCAAAGACCGCTGTTGTCAACGTGGCGAGAATAGTTGGGAATCTCATACCCCAAGAATACTGCGCGCAACCGTGAAATAAATCACCATTCCTGAAACATCTACAATTGTTGTGATAGCAGGAGCTGCGATCACCGCTGGATCAATCCTTACCGCCCGCGCGCCAATCGGCAAAAGAGCGCCAATAAGAGTTGAGGTTGCGACTTGCGCACCCAATGCAATTGCGACCGTGCCCCCGAATTGTGTGAAGTTAGTCCCGCTCGGCAGAGTGAATTGAAGGGCAGGCGGAGCAAAAACAGCAAAGAGGCCAATCAGTGAAGCCAAAAGAGCACCCAATAAAAGGCCAAGTCGCATTTCTTTCCAAGCGACTTTCATCGTGTCTTCAGGATCCAATTCGCCGAGCGCCATGGCTCGAATCACCATCGTGGAAGCTTGTCCTCCAGTATTTCCACCAGCCGCCACTACCATCGGCAGAAAAAGCGATAAAAGATAAATCTCGGTCAGCGTTTTCTCGAAGCGCATCATGACAAAGCCTGATAAGATCGCGAGAAAAGCAAGGATGACGAGCCATCCACAACGCCTTTTAAAGTGGGACGCGATAGAGGTGTTCAGATAGGTTTCCTCTGACTGATCACCAGAGATGCCTGCTCCCTTTTCGATATCTTCGGTGGATTCCTCTTCCAAGATTTCAAAAGCGTCGTCAGCTGTGATCACTCCCAGCAAGCGGTTCGATTCATCTACCACAGGCAGAATAAGCATATCATATCGAGAGATCATTTGGGCAGCTTCTTCTTGATCGGCCGTCGCGAGAACTGAATGATCAACATCTTGGACAAGTGATTGCACCAAAACATTCCAAGCATTGAAGGCAAGATCGCGAAGACGAATTTTACCGACCAATTTACCTTCGTCATTAACCACAAAAATCCGGGCCAGAGTCATCGTCGATTCCTGATCACTCCGAAGATGTTCAATGGCATCCTTTACCGTCATGTTCTCGCCAATTTTTCCGATATGGGTGGTCATACGACCGCCGGCCGTTTCCTCATCATAGCGAAGAAGAGTCCGAGTGTCTTCCTGCTTGTCTTCATCAAGAAGTTGAAGGAAATCGCGACGTTTTGAATCACTAACGTCCTGAAGAATGTCGACGCGATCATCATCTGGAAGCAAATCCAGAATCTCGCGTTGCTCATCAGGATCAAAAGAATCTAGGGTTTTCTCGACAAGGGTGTCGGGAAGCTCGGCGAGAATTTCTGAAAATTTCTCGGCTCCTAAAGTCTCCGTCAAAAACGCTCGGCCATCTTGATCAATATCTTCAAAAAGCTCAGCGAGATCAGCATAATGCAAATCTTCACAAAGCTGAAGGACCTCGGAGCCATTACGATTTACAATGGCTTGCTCAGCTCGTTCAAGAATCGCTGCCAGTTTCTCGGACACAGAAAGAGTGTGCCGGAAGTTTTGCGAACGTGAAAGCGCGATCTGATTGAATCCAAAATCGCGCTCGTGAAAATTTCGAGGACGGCAAGTAAAAGGGTGTCCAATCGATTTAGCAACCCACGCGAGCTATAGAAGAATAGACCGTTTCCACGAGTTTTGCATGGCAAACACTAGGACCGGTCATTAACCACAGGGTTTGGGGTAACTTCACACAATACATGTAATGCTGAGTTAGGGATTCCGCCGGCCCTGAAGGTTCGCTTGGGCGGCCACCCCCATTCAAAGCACTCCCAAGAATCCTAATCTCAACCCGCTATGATAACTGCATTCGCAGCTGCGTAATACTTAGAATGTGTCAAGCTGACCATGACTTGAGACGCGTTCTTTTCCTTAGCCTTCAATGCGGCGGCTCCTTTCAGCCGAACTTCTGGTTCACCACTCGACTTTTTCAGAATTTCCATATCGAGCCAGCCAACATCCTTCCCGATCCCTGTCCCGAAAGCCTTCGAAATCGCCTCCTTTGCTGCAAACCTTGCCGCATAGTGCGTTTCAGGCCGTTTTTGCCGCTCGCAGTATTCCTGTTCTCTCTCAGTAAAGATCCGCGCTAGGAACTTTCCGCCGAATTCATCCATCGAAGATCGGATTCGGGAAACCTCCACAACGTCAATGCCGATTCCAACTAAACTCATTTCATTGACTGACTTGGATATTCCAACATGACGGTCTTCATCTCCTCAACGGCGGACCGAATTCCAATAAAAAGACTGCGGGATATCAAGGTGTGCCCGACATTAAACTCTTTTAAGTTTTTTACATAAAAAAGCTCTTTAATATTTTCCAAATGAATGCCATGTCCCGCATTAACATCTAACCCTAGCGAGTTCCCGAGCTCTGCCCCGAAGTGCAGGCGCTTGATTTCGGACTGGCGTTCCTCACCAGAGGTTAAGGCGAAGGTTCCGGTGTGTAATTCGATCATTTCTGCACCGATATCTGCGGCCGCTTTAATCTGGTCCTCTTCTGAGTCAATGAACAAACTTACTTGGATACCTGCGCTTTGGAGTTCGGTAATTGTTTTGCGTAAAGATTCCAAATTACCGACTACATCAAGCCCCCCTTCAGTCGTGACTTCCTCTCGTTTCTCGGGAACCAGACATGCGAAGTCGGGTTTCAAATCGCAGGCAAAATCCACCATCTCGGCCGTATTGGCCAATTCAAGATTTAAGGGCAAATCAACTTCGCGTCGAACCAATCGCGCATCGTCATCCTGCATGTGGCGACGATCCTCGCGGACGTGCACCGTGATCGAATCAGCTCCACCAGCCTTTGCCTCGAGTGCAGCCTCTAAAACCGAGGGCTCAAGGATCGGAGCCTCCGGATTCATGGCGTATCGAGCCTGCCGCAGCGTGGCGACATGATCGATATTAACCCCGAGGAGAAGTGACATTTCTTAGTAATTTAGTGTTTGAAGTGCCTATACCCGGTAAACACCATTGCAATTCCGGCGGCATCGGCCGCCGCGATTACTTCCTCATCCCGAATTGATCCACCGGGCTGAATACAAGCAGTAGCACCAGCTTTGATTGCTGCATCCAGGCCATCTGCAAACGGAAAGAGAGCGTCAGAGGCAATAATACTCCCCTTGAGAGAGAGCCCAGCTTCTTCAGCCTTCCAAACAGCAATCCGTGAAGAATCAACTCGGCTCATTTGACCGGCGCCGATACCAAGGGTGCGATCACCTGAACTGAAAACAATCGCATTGGACTTTACGTGCTTGACCACGCGCCAACCAAATCTCATCGCCGTCATTTCAGCCTCGGTTGGTGGACGTTTGGTCACAACTTTGACCTCTAGGTCCTCAAGCCCCATAACAGTGTGATCTTTATCCATCACCATTAAGCCACCAGGGGCAGGACGAACGACGGAATCTTTCCGGAATTTCTCATAACCAGGCTCCATTTTCATGAGACGCAGATTCTTCTTCTTCTGAAGAATCGCGCGTGCTTCAGGCTCGTAATCAGGGGCAATGATAACGTCCGTAAAAATCTCCGAAATCACCCTTGCAAGATCTTCGTTGATCGGACGATTACACACGATTACTCCACCAAAAGGAGCTGAACGATCAGTTTCGAAGGCCTTCTGCCAAGCTACCCGAAGATCCTCATCTTGACCAACTCCACAAGGATTGGTGTGTTTGAGAATCCCAACTGTTGAGCGCTTATAATCCAAAATAAGATCAGTCGCAGCTTCAATATCAAGGATGTTAGTGTAACTCAGCTCCTTGCCCTGCAGCTGCGAAAAACATTCACTAAAATTACCATAAAGTCGGGCTTTTTGGTGAGGATTATCACCATAGCGAAGATCACTCACCAGCGGAAGATTAACTGAAAAACTGCAAGCCGTCCCCTGATCGCACTGGCCCAAGAAGTTAGAAATTGCAGCGTCATAAGCCGAGGTTCGGCGAAAGACCTTGATCGCAAGCTCCTCACGAAGCCGGAGAGTCGTAGCACCATCATGCGTTTCCATTTCCTCCAAAACTCTCTGGTAGTCAGCAGGATCCGTCACCACGGTAACCGCAGAATAATTCTTAGAAGCACTGCGCAACATGGAAGGCCCGCCGATATCGATATTCTCGATCGCTTCAGTTAACGATACATCCTCTTTGGCAACAGTTTGCTCGAAAGGATAAAGATTCACAACGACGAGATCGATGGTTGGAATGTCATTCTTTTTACCTTGGGCAACATGATCGTCTGAATCCCGTCTCTGAAGTAATCCGCCGTGGATCTTCGGGTGGAGGGTTTTTAGCCGCCCCTCGAAGAGTTCGGGAGCACCTGTGTATTCAGCAACATCAGTTACCGGAAGCCCACCATCACGGAGAGCCTTGGCCGTCCCTCCCGTCGAAATGAGCTCAATCCCGAAGCCCTCATGAAGGGACTTCGCAAAATCAACCAATCCGGACTTGTCGGAAACCGAGAGGAGCGCGCGTGCAATCGCCATAAATTTGAATGTGTTTGGAGCCAATCTGGCCCTCAAGATGGCTAGGCTACCTCACGTCTCCGGGCAAGGGTAATATGGGGCCCTGTATGTGAATAACAATCCACAGCCCCCGCTTTTCGGGTGAAATTTGCGTTCCCCTTTTCGATTTCAATTACTAAAATTCGGCTAACCAATGGATGAAGAAGAGAGTATCGAGGAAATCATGCGTCGAGTCAGACGGCTTGAAATCCGCGCACGACGCCTTGCTCAGGAAGTTTTCTCGGGAGACTATCACTCTTCATTCCGTGGGCAGGGTCTCGATTTCGATGAGTTCCGCGAATACCAGCCGGGCGATGAAATTCGGTTCATCGACTGGAATGTCACCGCCCGGATGGAAAGTCCCTTCATTCGAAAATTTCGCGAAGAACGGGAGCTTGCGGTAATTCTCGCCGTGGATATTTCAGGTTCAACCGAATATGGCAGCGATCATCTTAGTAAACGCGAACGCGCGGCCGAGATTGCTGCGCTCCTTGGTTTTAGCGCGCGATATAACGGCGATAAAGTCGGACTTCTTCTTTTTGCTGAAGACCCGGTTCTCTATTTACCTCCAGCGAAAGGAGGACGCTCCGTGCTCAGAGCGGTACGAGAAATCTTAACAGCCAAACCACCCAATCCGGGAACTTCAATCGCCGAAGCTTCGAAGTTCCTTCTCAAAACCCTCAAACGCAAAGGTCTGGTCTTCTTCATTTCAGACTTCGTCGATTGGGGGTTCGAACGACCTTTGGGATGCCTCGCGCGGCAACATGATGTCATTGCTCTCCCCATTTTCGACCCTCTCGAAAAAAGGATCCCTGATGTCGGTAAAGTTTACCTGCGCGACCCTGAAAGCGGCCACGAAATCTTAGTAAATACTTCAAACAGCAACACGCGTATGGGGCTCTCAAAACTCTCCAAAAGATATCGAGAGGGACTTGCTTCGTTCTTTAAAAAGCATGGAATTGATAGCGCTCAAGTTTCGACCAAGGATGACTATATTGCCGATCTTCATAAGCTCTTTCAGCGCCGAGCACTTCGCAGACGATAATTATGGATCCCAATAATCCCCCCACTCTCCAGCACGGTATTCCGGATCCAGAGACCTACCTGCCAGAGACTCCGGATTGGTTTCTGTGGTTTCTGATTTGCGGTGTCATACTCACAATCCTTGCGATTTGGTGGTTAATTCGCCTCCTTTTTACGGAACCTAAAAAAACAAAACCAATCTCTGACCTCGATTTTTTCACGCCGGCGATGAGGGTTCTTGACTCACTCGAATCGCAAGCTGACGAGAGATTGATTTCGGAGATCGCGGCCGAAGCTTCATTGGCAATCCGAACCTACCTCGCCGGCGCTCAAGCAGAGCCGGCGCTTTACGAAACAGTCGAAGAATTCCAAGCCCGCCAAAAGATACTACCGGCCGATACCAACTATGTTCTTAACCGCTTGAACGATGCCAAGTATGATAAGTCGAAAATCGATCAAACGCTTTCTTCTAAGCTGATTGAAGAGTCACGAGTATGCCTCACAAAGCTCCGCCAATTCACGCCAACTAAAGGTCAAAAAAACGATCAAATACCAACCTTGCCAGAAGCCAAATCGGCACCCTGGATTCAGCGAACTTTCGCCAGACGAACTCTAGCAGCCTTTCCTTTCGGCATGATTCTTGCACTCGGAGGACTACTGGGCAGCACCTACAAAAGGCGCGGCGGAGGCGCTGAAATCCAGGCAAATGCTTTGGTCTGGGTTGGGCTCTCGATCAGTGCCGTGGCACTCATCACCTTCCTACTTGTCCATCCTTCGAAAAAATCATCATGAGCTTTTTGGATAATTATGATTTCGGGGAACCATGGTGGCTTTTGCTTCTTTTGGCTGTTCCGCTGCTCATGTTCCTTGGCTATCGTAAAGGCTCTCGCAGTTGGCTCATCTATCCGACCTTGCGGGTATTAGGCACGCTGGGACTTAAGCCTAAAGACCGCCCCTTTCAGTTCGCACCCTTGATTCTCCCGCTCATGCTAATCCCCGCGATTATCGGACTTGCCCGCCCGCAAGAAACGAGGAGCCGAACCTCAAGGACAGCAAGTGGAATTGACATCATCATCGCGCTTGATGTTTCCTACTCAATGTCGACTGCTGATTTTTACGAATCTGACAGAGGCATGCGGCGCCCCCAACTCAGAATTAATGCCGCTAAAAAGATTATTACCGAGTTCATTGACCGTCGACCTGATGATCGAATCGGAATCGTAAGTTTCGCGGCACGCCCTTACACAGTCGCCCCAATCACCCTCGACCATCAAATTCTTGAATACACATTGCGCGATGTCGCCTTAGTAAAGGACCGAACGGAGGGAGGCACCGCTATCGGAAGTGCCATTGTGGCGGCAGGCGATCGTTTAGAAACTCTTGCAAGAGACACTGAGAAAAAAGATCCAAAGAGCAAAAGCAAAGTCATTGTTTTGGTCACAGATGGCGCCAGCAATTCGGGGCAACTCTCACCGATTGAAGCAGCGGGCTTAGTCGCTGAACTCGGCATTAAGGTTTATCCGGTAGGGATTGGAACTCCCCAAGGCCGGATTCGAGGAGTTAACACCGGACAAGAATTTGACACCGAAACTCTTAAGGAAATCGCTAAAATCACCAAAGGAGATTACTATCGGGCGCGCGACTATTTAGGACTCAGGGAGGCTTTTAAAAGCATCGACGACCTTGAAAAAATTGAGGTCGAACGAAAGAGCTGGGTTATCAGAAAAGAACTCTACTTCTGGTTTGTTGGGGCATCGGCCCTTCTCATTTTGGGCTACCTATCTGTTTCAGCATTCAACCCACCACCGATGCCATGAGTTTTGCAAAACCCGAATGGCTTCTTTGCCTAATCGCCCTTCCCCTAATTGGGTTTATGGCTTGGCTATCGTGGAGGAAACGGCGCTATCGTTGGAAGAGAATGGTGGCACCTCGTTTGCAAGGCCGCCTCAGTCACACTCGACCACCATGGGTTTACTTCACCTCTCTAGGTCTCGCTTTAGGAGGCATGACCGGCTTAATCATTGCGATCGCTCAACCGGAATCCGGCGAGGAATGGATTGAAGTAGAAAATGAAGGGCGCAACATTCTTTTTTGCGTGGATATTTCCCGCAGCATGCTGGCTCGCGATATCGAGCCCAACCGACTGTTGGCATCAAGAGCTGCTGCCCTTGAAATTCTAGAACGATTCCCTAACGATCGAGTCGGAGTCCTTTTATTTTCTGGAGAAACGCTTGTTCAATCTCCACTCACCATCGACCACAGCTTCGTAGAACAAACTTTGGCTCAACTTGACCCCAATGACATTCCAGTGGGAGGCTCCAACCTCACCACAGCCATCGATTCTGGGACGCGACTCCTGAGGGAAACGGGCCAACAAAGTAACATCATGGTGGTATTCAGCGATGGTGAAAAATCCTCCGAAGGACTAGAGGAAGCGGCCGCAGGTGCCGCCAGAGAGGGTATCTTTATCTACGCAATTGGAATAGGAACAACAGAGGGCTCATTCATTCCCGACTCTCGGGAAAGTGATGGGAATTTCCGAGATCGCTCTGGGAATGTTGTTTTCTCCAAACTCAATGAAGAAGCTCTACAGGTAATAGCGGAAGAAACTGATGGATATTATTCCAAAGGAATGGGGGCCGGTTTTATCGGCAAGTTGGATTCAGCACTCGCTGAAATGGATCGCTTTCGAGAAGAAGGAAAACACCAACGGGTTGCTAAACCAGCTCATCGGTGGTTTGTTTTTGGCGGACTTCTCCTTATTATGGCTTCTATTTTCATTAAGTGCCTTCCTTTGGCTCCGATCGTTGCTATGGCGGCATTTATTCTCGCCACCCCAGGAGCTGAGGCAGGCTTGGTGGAAGATGGCGTTGCTGCCCTGAAGGCAGGCGAAACAACTACAGCACAGCAGTTGTTCACCGAAGCTGCCGAAGAGACTTCAGGCGACCGTGCAGCAAGCCTATATCTTGCGTCTGGTTCGGCAGCATCCAAGGCTCAAGATTGGCCTACCGCTGTCGCTTCATTTAGCTCGGCACTTTCGACTGAAGATTCTGAAATTCTACAACAAGCCCACTACGCTCTCGCAACTTCGTTATTCTATCTAGGAGCGCCAAAAGCCAAAGAGGAGAAAGTAAAAGCCTGGGAAGGATCAATTGAGCACTTTAAAGCCGCATTGAAGATTCAGCCACAAGACGAGGCATCGACCGATAATTTACGATCCGTAGAGAAACAATTAGCCGAACTTCAAAAAGAAAAGGAGAAAAAGGACGAAGACAAAGCGCAGGAAAAGGAAGACGGGAATAAAGATGACTCAGAAAAAAAGGATCCCGAAGAAGAGGCTCAAAATGATCCCAACTCTCAGGATACCTCGGACGAGCCAGCCAGCGATCAATCAAATGAAAATCCGGACGATGATAACGAAGGTGATGCATCTAAAGAAAATAGCGATGACAACCAGACCAACGAATCAAAGGATGGTGAGAGTGAGATCGATGAAAAATCTGAACAATCAAAGCCTAGCGATGAGCAATCGAATCCGAACCAAAATCAAAGCAATGAAGAGGAGAGCAAACAAGGCACCGAAAACAAGTCACAGACAGAGAATTCCAGCCTAAAGGATGACCCCAATGCTCCGGAAAACGAAACGCCCCGCGAAAGAGCTCGGCGGCTCTTAAAGCAGTATTCCGATTTTGGGGGAAAGGCCCCGCGGAGGATACGGAGACCTTACAATCGGAATCCACACGATTGGTAATTTGCGAAAAAACTATCGTGAGATTTTTGGTAATCATTTCGTTTCTAACGCTTGCTGGAGGAAATCACCTCCTCGGTCAGGGCGCCCCGGCGATCCAGACAAAACTCGACAGCTCGATCATCGTGGTTGGGGAAAAAACCTACCTCACTGTGTGGGTCGAGAATCTCACTCTAATCGATTGGCCACCCACCCCTAAAGCTGCTCCTCTCACTCTTAAACGAGAAGCCCAGCGCCGATATCAAATCAACGGAAAAATCCGTGAAGGCTTCCGATATTTGCTTTCAGCTTTCGAGCCAGGGATTTACAAAGTTCCTCCCTTCGAGCTTCAAACCAGTTCCGGGGTGGTTCGCTCAAAAGGCCACACTCTTCGAGTTGCACCAGTCAAAAGCTTGGAAACTCACGGCATTAAGATCAATGGAAAGGTCACCCCGTATTTGACCGGGGTCTTTCTTGAGAAAACAAATCCTTATTTAGGTGAAACACAGGACGTCGAGGCTAAGCTGTATCTTTCCCAAGCGGCACCTCACTTACTTCGGTTATCAGATGGGAATGTCATCAACATCAAGAAGGATGGGCTCGCAGCATGGCGTTTCACCACGACGGCTGAACCAACTGGATATCTTGATTATGATGGGCATCAATTTGCGATTTACACCTTTCCAAGCTCAATCAATGCACTTCGGGACGGCCCTCTCGTCCTCGGACCTGGAACAGCCAGCGCCACCTTACTCCGACGGCAAATGGTTCGCGGAGGCTTCGCCACCGGTTCCTTTACCGCGAAGATCGATTTTCCAGCAGTAGAGCTAGATGTTCGGCCTCTTCCTGAAGGAGCGCCTTCCGGTTTCGGTGGAGCCGTCGGAACATTTTCGATTGAGGTTCGCCCTCTGAGTCTTGAACTTGAACTCGGAGGGTCGCTTACTGTTGAAACACGCATCACCGGCTCTGGAAATATCGATCAATTTCCTGGGCCTCAGTTGGTTGATCTTAACAATGATTGGAAAAAATTTGAAACAATGGCTAAGCCGAGCGGCGGTGAACGCCGTTCGAGTTCAGGGACCGCTGAGTTCTCGCATGTCTTAAGACCTCTAAAAAAAGTTCAGACACTCCCTCCTTATCGCTTCATTTATTTCGACCCATTACTCGAGAATTACGTAAAAAAAGAGTCCCTTCCTTTTCCGATAAAGATCACCGGACAACTCCCTTCTCCTGAATCTCCAGAAGAAGCTCTGGAATTTCTAACCCCTCGCGAACGCCCTCTAAAAGTTTTTGGGAAATCATCCTCCCTCACCAAGTGGACCTGGCAAATCATTCCGGCATTGATCACCTGCTGGATTCTTGGAATCGCATTCCGAAACAAGTTAAAAGCTCGCCGAATTGCTTCGATGCCTCTGAGGGAATTTGAAAACAAGCTCAATGAAGTGACTTCCGCAAGTAACGACCGGGTGACATTTTTTCGGGAAGCCGCCCGGTTTGCGACGGAGCACGATGCGACTGAAGGATTTAAGGAGATTTTTGAAATTCGAGATGCGATTTGCTTTCGGCAGAATCCCAAACCAGAAACCCTTGAACCGGGCGAAAAAAAGCGGATCTTAAGACTCCTTAAGACTTTGTCTCCCCTCTTACTGTTTTTCATCTTTGCGAGCTCCTTGATTCAGACTGGCAAAGGAAACAACCTTCCTCCCAAGGAAGCCAAAGCCGAAATTCTTGCATCAATGGAAGCGGGAGCTGTGAAAGAGCATCTTCATAACCTCTGCATTTGTGAGAAAAAATTAGAAAACTACGGCGAAGCCGCTTTGTGGGCCCATCGATATCAATTACATGGCGGCGACAGCTCCAAGCTAATGATCGGGCTACCAGGGTTTCACGCCCGTTTTCCGGAGGGGACCGAATGGTTATCCAGACTCCCTAAGTGGATTTACTTTCAAATCTTCCTTCTGGGAATCTGGTCACTCGTCATTGCCATTCTAACTGCCTGGAATATTTTTGGTAGTAAGCGAAAACCTCTCCTCGTCACTTTCTGCGTTTTCACCGGATTTGGACTCGTGATTGGAATCACCGGGATGAAGCTCTATCCAAAGGGAGTGAGCTTCGAGCCGCTAAGCGAACTGTCAGTCGTGACAGAGAAAGCGACGATGAGGAGCCAGCCCTTCGAGGGGGGCGATGCCATTCGCGAGAACGTTATTGGAAGCCTGTGCCAAGTCAAAACGACTCGGGCAGGATGGTCTAAGATTGAGCTTCCTGGCGGATCCACCGGCTGGATCAGGCAAGAAAAGCTTTCACCGATTGTAGAATCGGCACAATAGACAAGTAAAATCACCCTGGGCTCACTGGCCCCCTAAGGAGTAGAAGCGCCAGCCTTCTTTGGCTTCTTGCGAGCTTTAGTTTTGAATGAAACTTTTTTCTCGTCCTTCTTCACCTTGGCTGTGACGTGTTGACCCTCCTTAACTCCACCCGAAAGAATGGCTTCAGCAAGCGGATCTTCAAGCAATTGCTCAACGGCCCGGCGCATCGGGCGAGCACCATAATCAGGATCGTAGCCTTCGGTGACAATGAGGTCGCGTGCAGATTCCTCGAGAACAAGGTCGATCTCTTTATCAGCTAGGCGCTTCACCAACTTCGCAACTTCAAGATCGACGATCTGATTAAGGCTCTCTTTCTCAAGCATCCGGAATACCACGAGCTCATCAAGTCGGTTCAGGAATTCGGGTCGGAAGTGTTTTTTGGCAACGGCATCTATTTTGGCCTTCATTCCTTCGAAGTCTGCCTCATCCTCTGCCATCGCATTGAAGCCCAATGTCGTTTGGCGCTTGATGCTCTCGGCTCCGACATTCGAAGTCAGAATAATAATAGTATTCCGGAAATCGATTTTACGACCGAAGCTATCGGTAATCATTCCTTCTTCCAAAATTTGAAGCAGTAGATTCATGACATCTGGGTGAGCCTTTTCAACCTCATCAAAAAGAATGACGGAATAAGGACGACGCCTCACAGCCTCGGAAAGCTGACCACCCTCTTCGTACCCAACATACCCCGGAGGCGATCCGATAAGACGGCTCGCGCTGAACTTCTCCATGTATTCCGACATGTCGATCTGAATAAGCGACTCCGGATCCCCGAACATGAAGTTGGCAAGATTTCGAGCAAGGTAGGTTTTACCGACACCAGTTGGCCCAAGAAAAAGAAATGATCCGATCGGACGGCGTGGATCCTTAAGGTCAGCACGCGATCGACGAAGAGCCTTAGAAATTGCAACAACAGCCTCACTCTGCCCGATGACAGTCTCCCTGAGATTTTCCTCCATCTTCAGGAGCTTAGCCGCTTCCTTCTGCTCCATACGTTGGAGCGGAACACCTGTCCACTTAGAGACGACCGACATAATATCATCCTCTTCGATATCCACGATTTTCTCTTCGCTTTCACCACGCCAGCCTTCGATCTTGTCATCGAGCTCCTTTCGGGTGTTTTTTTCTTCATCACGAAGAGCAGCAGCTTTTTCAAAATCCTGATCGTTAATAGCAGCAACCTTCTCATCGTTAATCTCCGCGATGCGTAACTCCAACTCCTTGAGTCCGATCGGTCGTGTCATTGTTTGAATCCGGGCACGGGCTCCAGCTTCGTCAACAACATCGATAGCCTTATCAGGGAGAAAGCGGCTTGTAAGATAACGAGAAGTTAACTTCACCGAAGCCTCGAGAGCCACTTCGGAATAGCTAACTTTATGATGGCTCTCATACTTCTCGCGGAGGCCTTTCATAATTTCTATGGCATCCTCAATTGAGGGCTCATTTACCTTAACCTGCTGAAAACGGCGCTCCAGAGCGGAGTCTTTTTCAATGTGCTTTCTAAACTCATTAAGAGTGGTTGCACCGATGCATTGAAGCTCCCCACGACTCAAGGCAGGTTTGATAATATTTGAAGCATCCATCGCTCCCTCAGCCGACCCCGCACCAACAATGGTGTGTAGTTCATCGATAAAGAGTATCACATTCTTGACCTTGCGGATCTCGTCCATGACAGCCTTGATGCGTTCTTCAAACTGACCACGGTATTTCGTGCCAGCAACCATTAAAGCAAGATCAAGAGTGACGACTTTCTTATCGCGAAGTATTTCAGGAACATCACCAGCCGCAATCTCCTGTGCAAGCCCTTCAACGATTGCGGTTTTACCCACTCCCGCCTCCCCTACCAAGACAGGGTTATTTTTGGTGCGTCGACAAAGGATCTGAATAACCCTCTCAATTTCAGAGGCGCGGCCAATCACCGGATCCAAATCCCCGGATTGGGCCAGCTTGGTGAGATCACGACCGAAAGCTTTTAATGCCGGGGTCTTGGTCTTTCCTTCAGCATCCTCCCCATTTTCCATCTCGATTTCATCGTCATCATCAAAATCAAATTCGTCATCAGATTCTTCGGCTGCGAAATTAGGATCGATTTCCGCAAGCACCTCATTGCGGGTTGTTTGAAGGTCCACACTTAAGCTGGTAAGAACCCGAGCCGCCATCCCCTCGCCTTCGCGAAGCAGCCCCAAAAGAATGTGCTCAGTTCCAACATAGGAATGATTGAGTTGCTTGGCCTCCTTATTTGCAAGAGCAAGCACCTTCTTGACGCGAGGAGTGTAAGGGATATTGGTCAAACTCTTGGTGTCCGGTCCGGTTCCAACCTCCTTCTCTACCTCCATACGGACTGACTCGAGATCAAGCCCCATGCGCTGAAGAACGCTAACAGCGACACCTTGACCTAACTTAATGAGGCCCAAGAGCACGTGTTCGGTCCCAATGTAGTTATGATTGAATCGGTCGGCCTCTTTTCGAGCTAAAGCCAGCACCTGCTGTGCGCGTGGTGTGAAATTATTCATAGAATCTTTGAGATGGAGTGAAATTTCGTTTAACTTTCTTTCCCTGATAAATCAATAGCAGGTGGTAAAGATGATTGCAACTGCTCACGAATCATTTGGGCCCGGATCATATCACGGGCTTCCGGTTCAAGTTTACGTCCTGCCCGCCATTGAAGGTGGGCAGGTTGGGTCTCCATGAAGAGGAGATCGCAACTCTCGACGAGGTCCGCCGGGAGCAGTGTCAGATCGGCGCCCAAGCGGAGCATGGAAAGATGGTTAAGGGCCTCTTTTGAGGTAATGATATGAGCATAGGATAGATTGCCTGCTGCACGACCTATCCGATCACGCACCATTATCGAATCTTCAGTCATTAGCTTTTTCCGGGCCTGGAGTTCGTATAGCGCCACGTCGCTAATCACCTTGGTTAATCGGTCGAGAATTTCTCCCTCGCTCTCACCGAGCGTCGATTGATTTGAAATTTGGAAAAGATTCCCCAACGACTCGGTTCCCTCGCCATATAACCCACGAACCGCTAAACCAAGTTTATTGATTCCCTTTAACACTGGGCCGATTTGATCGCTCAAAACTAAGCCAGGTAAATGAAGCATCGAAGATGCCCGCATACCAGTCCCCAAATTGGTCGGACAAGCAGTGAGATATCCAAGGGTCGGGTCAATCGCAAAGTCGACCACTTTTTCGAGACGTTGATCAACCGCATGGGCCAACTTGAAAGCGTCCTTCAACTGAAGGCTAGGACGGATCGCTTGAATCCGAAGATGATCCTCCTCGTTGATCATCAAACTCAGGGTCTGCTTACGATTTACTACCGAACCACTTCCCTCGCTCCGAGCCGCTTGTTCCCTGCTAATCAAGTGACGTTCGACGAGCACTTGCTTCTGTAGAGGATCCAAATCACAAAGCTCATGAGAAAAGCCATCTTTCATTCCTGGAACCGATTCTAGCTTTTCCCGCAGAGATAAATATACGCCTTCCCGATCTTTCTTCCTAGACCATCCCGGGAAGGGAGATTTGGAAAGATTGCGGGCAAGGCGGACGCGGCTAGTCAGCACCACCGATGTTTCTTCTCCGTGCCCAGTCATCCAATCTGCGGGATGCTTCAGGAGTGTTGCGAATCGCATCATGGCTCGACCACCCCTTTCTTCTTTTCAATTTTGCAAATCTGATCCCGGATCATTGCCGCATCTTCAAATCGCTCATCTCCAATTGCGCTTTCCAATTTGTCAGCCAAGCACGCGAGTTCTGATTTCAAAGCCTGTTTCATGGCCACTCCTTCGGGTAAATACCCCTTATGAACACCTCCCTTGTGCATGGAAGGAAGGCGCTCCTCGATTTCACGAGAGAACACATGATAGCACTCAGGACAGCCAAGGCGGCCAACTTTTCGAAAATCATCTAAGGTGAAGCCGCAGGCATTACAATCTTCCTGATTTAGCTCCGCGACAAGATCTTGGATCTTAGTTTGGGGAGGAGAATTCCCAAGCATATCACCACCCATTAAAAGATCATCCACGTTCGTGATTCCTTTTTTTTGGGCGCAAGCTTCGCAGAGGACAAACTTCCTAAGCTTGCCCTCGGTCACCTGGGTGTAAAACACCGTGGCCTTCTCCTGGCATGAGTCGCACTTCATCAACACTGAAAAGGTAACTATTCACCTCCTAATGGCTACCGAAAATTCTGCGATTTCGCTTTAACATTTCCCAGCCGGGATATTGAGGCCTAAATCCCCTCGTCAAGGCACTTTCTTCAAACTTCTTTATTTTCAATTCTTGCCGCTAGCCACCCACCCACTAGGGTTGCGGCGTCATGAAAACAGCACAATTTTTAAGAGAGATTTTCGGCCTCGAGGGCAAGACTGCCGTCGTGATTGGGGGCACTGGTGAGCTTTGCTCCTGTATGGCGCTCGGGCTTGCCAAGGCCGGAGCAGAAGTCGTTTTGGTCGGGCGGAATGAGGAAAAAGCAAACGAGCGGCTCAAGGTCATCGAAGAAGCCGGCGGGAAGGGATATTTTGCATTGGCAGACGCTGGCGACCGTCAATCACTCAATGAACTTCTAAACTCGGTGGTAGAGCAATCCGGCAAAGTCGACATCCTTGTAAATGGCGCGGGAATTAATTCCCCAAGCCCATTCGTGGAAATCACAGATGAAGAGGCCCTCAAAATTCTGGATGTCAATCTTGTAGGTGTCATGCGGGCCTGCCAAGTTTTTGGAAATTACTTCCTGAGCCGCGATGTGCAGGCCTCGATCATTAATCTAGGGTCGATTTCCGGCCTAAACCCGCTTTCTCGGGTTTTTACCTACTCTGCCTCCAAAGCAGCCGTCCACAATCTAACCCGCAACATTGCGCGCGAATGGGCCGACCGTGACATCCGCGTCAACACGCTGGTCCCAGGATTTTTTCCCGCAGAACAAAACCGCAAGGTGCTCGACGAATCTCGGGTCGCCGAAATTCTACGCCATACTCCGGCTTCAAGATTCGGAAATCCTCAAGAATTAATCGGAGCAACACTCCTCTTGGCATCCAATCAAGCTGGAGGATTCATCACGGGCACCGAAATCGTGGTCGATGGTGGATTCAATTCGATGACCATCTAATCTTGAATTTGAATAATGGTTTCCCCTTTCCGCATATAGCGAAGAGGATCCCGAGCCCGCTCTTGCAAATAGCGCGGGTTTTCCTCAAGGGCGCGAGCCTCGGCAGCCAATTGCTGAATACGTCTCTCGAGTCGTCTTTCCTCTTGTTTGGTGTCGACCAGTTCCGCTTCGATTTTCTTAAGAAGGTGATATTGAGGGATCGCTGGAATCGCGACAGCGAAGCAAGCAGCCAAGATAAAGAACCAGAACAACACCAAGGTTGGCTTTCCAAAGAAACCACGATTCCCTCGACCTTCGGAAAACTCAGGTGAACGTTTGGTTGAGACTCGAAAATAGCGACCCATCGATAAAAAACTACTCTAAGATCGATACTAAGGAAGTCTAAACAAAAAAAACTGCAGGTGAAACCTGCAGTTTTTGATGAATTTGAAGCCCCCCAACACTTAGGAACCACCATAAATGGCATTCCCACCAAGTGCCTCTTCGATGCGAAGAAGTTGATTATATTTGGCGATTCTATCAGAACGGCTCATCGAGCCTGTCTTGATTTGGCCGGCATTGGTTGCGACCGCGAGGTGGGCGATCGTGCTATCCTCAGTCTCTCCTGAACGATGGGAAATCACAGAATTGTATCCATGAATCTTACCGAGCTCAATCGCATCAAAAGTTTCGGTAAGTGTTCCGATCTGATTGACCTTTATCAAGATGGAGTTTGCCACTCCAAGATCGATTCCCTTCTGAAGAAAGTCGACGTTGGTGACAAAAAGATCATCACCCACAAGTTGGACCTTATCGCCGATCTTATCGGTGAGAACCTTCCAACCGTCCCAGTCATTCTCATCACAACCATCTTCAATTGAATCGATGGGATACTTTGCACAAAGCTCGGCCAAATAAGCAGCTTGCTCGTCCGATCCTCTTTGGGCCCCACCGTCTCCTTCAAATTTGGCGTAATCGTATACTCCGTTCTCAAAGAATTCCGAAGCGGCACAATCGAGTGCATAAGTGATGTCTTTACCCACCTTATAACCTGCTTTCTCAACAGCCAAAGTGACGGTATCTAAAGCATCCTCGGTGCCTTCAAAGGTTGGAGCAAAGCCGCCCTCATCACCGACAGCGGTCGAAAGTCCCCTATCGTGAAGAACCTTCTTGAGATTATGAAAGACTTCGGCACCCATTTGCACGGCTTTGCTGAAGGTCTCGGCACCCACCGGGCGGATCATGAATTCCTGAAAGGCAATCGGAGCATCAGAGTGAGATCCACCATTAATGATATTCATCATTGGAACCGGAAGAACCTTGGCATTGGGACCACCAAGATATTTGTAAAGTGGAAGCCCCGATGCAGAAGCTGCGGCACGAGCTACGGCAAGAGACGTTCCAAGAAGAGCATTTGCTCCGAGGTTCTTTTTGTTCGGAGAGCCATCAAGGGCCAGCATGGCTTGGTCGACACTGGTTTGATCACAAGCGCAATTTCCAAGAAGAGCCGGAGCAATCTTGTCGTTAATATTAGCAACGGCGCCGAGGACGCCCTTTCCAAGGTAACGATCCTTGTCACCGTCGCGAAGCTCCCATGCTTCATGTTCACCAGTACTGGCTCCCGAGGGAACGGCAGCACGGCCGAATGCGCCACCACTGAGGGTGACATCAACTTCAACAGTAGGATTACCCCGCGAATCAATGATTTCGCGGCCTTTGATCGACTGAATGGTAGTGTTCGACATATGTATATTTAGAATTTTTTTAAGGGAGGAGCCTTAAATAGTATCGATCGAGGTGATCGTCACCGTGATGAGCTCTTCGGTATCAGTGTCATGAATTTCAGCAACATCCCCTACTACTTTACCAAGGAGTGCCTGACCAATCTCGGAAAGATAGGATACGATATTCTTTTCGGGATCACCATCCCAAGCCCCCAGCATTGTCATGGAGCGTTCTTCACCACCTTCGATAGCAACCATGACCTTCGTGCCGATATTAATCGCCGAAGTATCAGCGCCTTTGAAGTCAGTCGGTCGAGCCCGCTCAAGATCCCGCTCGAGATCGTTTTTGCGCGAGTTAAGAACAGTTTGCATCTGCTTGGCCGCGTGATACTCGAAATTCTCACGAAGATCACCGTGGGCACGAGCTGTCGAAATCTCTTTGACGTTGGCCGGGATCCGCTTGTTGACCAGCTCCTCATACTCCGCCTTCCGGCGATCAAGACTTTCGTAGGAAACTAGGAGGGTATCGTCACCCTTTGCCTGATTCTCCCCAGAAACCATTTCTTGAGTCTCAGGAACCTTCTTAATGACCCGAGCCATCAGCGATTTCCGATCGAGATCAGGAAAAGCGGGGCTCGCAAGAAGCTTACGAGCGAAGTTGCGAACATCGTTCAACTCCATTCCATCTAGGATATCTGCAATGAGTTCCTTGTCATCGAGAAGGAGGTTCCCCAGACGTCCGCTTCGGCGAGGCCCGTCATCGAGAGAATCCTGCTCAAGAACAGTAAGAATCACCGAACCCACCGAACCGTCAAAAACATCTTCAGCCAACTTCTTGCGTTCGCGACAAATCCAAGCAAGCGAATCCGGCCCGAGAGCATGACGTGAAAGCGCGACCTTAATATGGTCGTTGAGAGCTTTAGTCTCAGCTTTCTCTCCCAAGAGTTTTGCAATTTCAGAAACTCCCCGAGAGCTTATCTTACCAAAAACAGAGAGCACTTTCCCAACCCAGTCGTCACCGAAAGCAGGAGGAAATGCTTCAAGAATACGCTTTAAGCGAGCCGCAGCGACGTGATTAAGATCTTCGGAAAGATTACCGTCGGCCACCTGAAGAACCTCGGCAAGCTTGGGAGCATCGGCCGAAATTGCGTCGTCTTGCTTTGTTTCTTGAGCAATCTCATCACGAAGCGCAATCAACTCTAATGATTGTGCCGGAGCGAGCTTCATTAATTTTAAAGCTGCGTCGTTGACTATCTCAAAGGCACGAGCAAGCAAACCTTCCGTTGCAGCGACCAACGGCGCCTCCCGCTGAATAGCTTCGAGAGCTTTGACGCGGGCTTTTGGTGAACGCGCCTGATCTAAATCATCAACCAAAGCCTCTCCCGGACCCGTAGATTCGTCGCGAAGGACAAGAGGATCGGTGCGTTTCGTTGGAACGGAAACACGTTTGCTCTCACGGAGAGCTTTTTTGGTCTTTTCCCACCATTTTTTATACCCGGATTCGTCGACAACACTCCCGCAAAGCTCGGCATCAAGCTGATCCATGGTCATGTTTCCACCCCTGGTTTCAATCGTGCGGGCGACTAATTCCACCGGATCTTTTTCCGCAAGATCCTTGAGCTCGCCAAGTTGGCTTACCTTTTGGGCACGAACATCATTGGCCTCAACTGCCTCAGTTTTTTCAAGAGCAAGTTTCAGTCCCATGACCTTTCCCTTTTCCTTTTCGAAATCAATTGTGACCTTGCCATTGAAAAGATCCCATTCGGTCACCACACCCCCACCAAAACCTTTATGAATCCGGTATGACCCAGGAGCAATCTTTGAGAGTTTCTCACCAACGGGCGCGGTAATTCGGCCCGCTTCCACTAACTTCGCGACATCAGAATGCATGTCGCGACACTGGAAGGGACAAGCGTGAATGGCAAGGACCGAAGAAAAAAAGGTTTAACCTAATTCTCGAGCAGGGCGCATTATCCTCATTCGTTGGGACGCTATTTTGTGACCCTTGGAGTGAAGCGAACCTTTTCTTCAGAGCTTGCATCACCTGCATCCAGCCGCCGTTGGAGGGTCTGCCTCAGAATCATAAAGGCACCAATCCACTTTCTAGGGAGTTTTTCGCTCAAATCATCAGCGCTAACGAGTGCTGAAAGGATCACTACGTCATCCTCCTTCACCTTAAATCTCCATCGTTTGCCTTCAGACTCCAAACTTAACACCTGTTCCTCTGTGCTAAGGCGAGCCACCTGCTCCCGCTTTGCCAGGCGTCTCGACTTCTCAATATTTCTATTTTTTATCAGCGAGCTGACAGGTCTTACTTGGGGAACCTGTCGAGATCCTAGCAACAAATTGAACTTCTTGAGATCCCCCTTTCGGAAAATTTGAACCTCCACTGTCTCTCCAACCTTCTTTTCTCGAAGGAGAACGACCATCTGCCTCATATTTAAAAGAATCTGGTCGTCAAATTTCCACCAAAGATCTCCGTCCTTACCACCAGCCTTTGCAAGCGGTCCATTTGCCACTACTCCAGAAACCCTAAGCCCAACTCCCGGCCCGAGTGGTGACACCTCACGATCCTCCGTTGTGAGTGATTTAAGCGAGACGCCGATCCACGGAAGACCCCCCGCTTGCACGAAACTCGGCACAAGAAATAATAAGAGAATCAGAAGGAGTTTCACGTTTTTAAATAGCTAAAAGTCACTCTTGGGAGCATCAACAACATGATGATCAGTTGTCTCGATCGTCACAACCAAACCACTTTCCCGGTGTTGCACAACCTCCTCGGTGACCTCAACCTCTCTTGAAATTTCTCTAATTTCTCCTGATTTAGTCACATAAACATTTGGTGATTCTTCGGCTAAAATCCACGACTCGTGATCCAGATGTTCGAACACTAAAACATCTTTAGCCCCTCCAGATTTATCGTCCTCTACAAGTAAAGAAGACGCCCTATCCATGCCCAAAAACCATCCACCACTAATTCCGATTCCAAGCGCGACAGCCGCAGCCGCAGCAGTTCCCTTCCAGCTCCCTCGATTCGAGTTCCTCGTGGAAGATTCATAGTCTTCCACCAACTGGTCGATCAACTGGTGACAATTCTCTCTTCCCCTGTCGCTGAGACCACGAGGTGCCAGGGTTTCAAGGTTCGATTCTAGGTTCTTCAGTGTGTTATCCATTTTTGATATTTTGAAGATGTTTTAGTTTCTTTTGCAGCTGCTCAAGAGCATAGCGATATCGGGAAGCTGCCGTGTTATGAGAGATTTTGAGAACACTTCCGATCTCAGCAAAGGTGAGACCACCCCATATTTTGAGGGTGAGTGCCTCACGAAGTTTGTCAGGCAGCTCTTCAACCTCCTTCCGGAGAAGCTCAGCTTCTTCGGTATCTTCGAGGGTTGGATCAAGCCAGTGGTCCTCGCCGCTTTGAAATTGAATAATCTTCTGATCACGCTTTTCTCGCCGACCTTTGCGGCGACCACGATCAAGACCAAGATAACGCATCACCGAAAATGCGAGAGGCAGGTCTGGCGGACGGCATTCCCTCTCTTCCTGATAGCCCCAAAGCTTAATCAGAGCATCCTGCAGCAAATCCTCAGCTTCTTGGGCATCATTGCACCGCGCCCGAGCGTAGGCGAGAAGGCGAGGGGCACTCTCTTCGAGCCATTCCCGCCATGCTTCACCTGGATCCATTCTCCCAACCGACATAACTATATGAAAGAGAATGCCCTATCTGGCCTCATTTGTCTCAAAAAAAATCCAAGTTCTGGGCCTAATTATAAACGGAGGGAATAATCGCCCCCTAGCCCCCTGTCGAAATCCAGTTCAAATCGTAGAGGATTTACCAACCTGGCCCTGCCATTGAGAACCTCTCTTATCACAATCCCCAACCTTATTAAAATGGTGGTCGATACTGGATTTGAACCAGTGACATCTTGCGTGTGAAGCAAGCGCTCTACCACTGAGCTAATCGACCCCAATTTTCAGAAATTTTAAATAGCCCCCTAAATTTGAAGGCTTTTTTCGGTTTTTAGGCCAAGAGATGGTGCGCGAGGGGGGAGTCGAACCCCCACGTCCGCAATGGACACCAGATCCTTAGTCTGGCGCGTCTACCAATTCCGCCACCCGCGCTAAGCACTGTCTCTCTGACGGCGGAGGAGGTAGTCTCCCCTCCCTCCTTATTCAAGAATTACTTTCAAAAAAAATTAACCCTGCGGAATCGTCACCGAACGAGTGTATCGGAAGCTATTTTGCTCAATAAACCGAGTGCTCGCAATCTCACTCTGGAATGGCCCCCTTTTTAGAATCGCAATACCTTCATCAGAAAGAACCGTGATTGCAAGTTCCACAGAAGTGATACGTCCCCCAACAAACTCAGAGCGCGTATTCAAATTGGGTGCTAATCCGGTCCCATTTATGGCAAAGTTCTTAACAGTCCCAAGGCCCGAATCTTTAGTCATTACCGTGATCTTAGTAGTGCGGTCCTGCTCAGCGCTATCACGATAGGCTACGACAAAAGTGACCGTGAATTCGTAAACATTCTCGCACATTAAGTCCGCTAGCTCATTCGCTCCCGACTCATCGAAAGCGGTCTCAAGATTTTGTCTCCCCATAATCGAACGATCATAGGTTTCCTTCGGGTCGAGAAGATTCCGATAGAGAACAAAAGTTGAAAACCGTTCGTCCGGATTTCCAAAAACGGGGTCGACGAAATCGAGCTGATAGGAAACCGCAGAAACATCGCCACCTTGGTCGTCATTACGATTACCCCCGCTTGAATCGCTAAGTCGCTCGCGGCTTCCAGCGTTTCCGTTGTAGCGATCAGATGCAAATGTGAAAAAGGTCAAGCGTGCTGCATTCGGGCTTTTATGCTTCTCCGGTCCAATCCCTTGGTCAGAGTCAGTAGTCGTCGCGATAAGCCACTGACTATCGTTGTTTCCCAAGCGGCTGACCATTGATTCCAAGTCACGTCCAAGAGCGTTGAGCATGACTTTAGCCTGACCGGCTGCGCGAATCTCAGTCCGTGCGGCTTTCCAGGTATCAATCGCTGTGCCGGTGATAAGAAGAGTAAGAAGCACGAGAACAAGAGTGATGGACATCGCCACCATAAGCTCGGCAAGAGTAAATCCCTTGGCGCAACATTTGCGAATGCGAGAGTATTTCATAGGTTGTGAACAATTGTTCTAGCGCCTTACGACAAGGTTACGCGAGAAAATGGGTCGAGTGAAATTATTGGGATCAAATGAACCAGAAAGATAGGCAAAAGTCGTCGTCGGCAAACTATAGTACTCAGCTTCGAAAGCGATGACCGCTTCCGGATAAGATTGCGGTGATTTCGCAAAATCCTGTCCCGGAACATTGGGATCCACAATTGTGCCCGACTCTTCACTGACGCGGAGACCTTGTCCCTCGAAAATAAGCTGACGTAGCTTCACGAAAAACACCCGACCCTCGACGCCTTGAAGATCTTCCTCAAAAAGAGGATCACTTAGGCGCCGAACCATTGGTTGAACCAAGAACTCACGCCCAGCAATAGCGAGAGCTCGATCAGAGGGTTCAAGAGTCCCGTCGTTACGGAACTTCCCCGGAATCCCGCGGTATTTGTAGATGATGACGGTCTCTCCCTGTTCTTGGGATTGAGCAATCCAATCAATCGCCTTTTGAAAGGGGTCACCTTGGTAGCGACGACGTTCTCGTCCTTGGCGGACTGTCCTGAGTTCTAGCTCCAATGTTGCCTGCAATCGACTTGCCTCATCGGTAGAGAGCGTTTTCTTGATCGTCCGAGCGGCAGGCCCAAAAACCGCCATAAACCCCGTGATCATCACAACTAGGATTCCCAGTGCGATGACAACCTCGACAAGCGTAAAGCCTGCTTTGGAAGCATTAAAATTTTTCGGTATATTTGTCGTCATCTTAACTCTGTGAGATTTCTGTTAGTTAGTTCCGACAGCACCCAGCTGCTCTATATCCCTAATCATGGTCGTGCCGCCATTCTTAAGAACAACGAAACCGCCAAGGTCCCTTTTCCCGCCCAACAGGGGTTGTGAAGCCCCGCTCGGGCGGGCACCGTTTACCACTACGAAACCGGCCCCGGGGGTGGTGCAAACCCCCTGACCGTTGAACTCGTAAAAGTGGCATTGCCAAGTATCAGATTGTTCATTGGTCAACTGGTGCCTATCTTCTGGGAGAACTCCCCCCACCCGCATATCCGCCCTACTAAGCTCAGGACTATAATAAACTCCTTGTGGCAAGAAGGTCGGTGAACCGGCTCTTTTCCACTCGGGGATGATTCGACCCTCCTCGTCGGTTGTCTGATAGACCACCATCATCATCCGCCGATAACGCTCGCGCTGAATTGGATCGGCATCGTTTAGATTTCCGTGAATGATGAGGCGTGCCGGAGCATTTTGATTCATCGCCAAGATTCGGGCTTGGGCAAGCAGTCCTTCTCCGATCGCCAGCCCAGCGGTCACTCCCTGCCCTTTTCCGATCCGGCTGATTCCAACCGAAGCGAGCGAGAGGAGAATCGCGATAATTGCCATGACCGCCAAAAGTTCGACCAAGCTAAAGCCTTTTCGAAAGCTTCGAAGCAGTCGATTTGAGCCTGTTGTAGAAGTTGGTGTATGTAACATTCCTAGAGGGTTGATCGTTTGTTTTGAGGTTGAGATCAAGAAAAAAAATGTAGTTACACTGTATATCTTCCGGAATCAACTGGGAAAATGTCCGTCGTGCGGTTGAGACATCCATTTCCAGGAAGTTTCAATCATTGAGCGAGGATCTTTGCGAGAAGCTTCCCAATTGAGCAGCTTCTTGGCTTGTTCAGGATCAGCGACTAGGTGCGCAGGATCGCCCGGACGGCGAGCGCCGTA
>Ga0315322_10000109_pt1 | contig 50798 bp, 43 predicted proteins | sample M110021515metaG_FD_203461 | JGI IMG/M metagenome (GOLD analysis project Ga0315322, IMG submission 203461) | Ammonia-oxidizing marine archaeal communities from Monterey Bay, California, United States - M1 100m 21515 | ecosystem: Environmental > Aquatic > Marine > Intertidal zone | place: USA... | reverse complement strand
TCGCCCACGATGTTCTGGCCTTCGTTGGCAACCGGCAGTAATACGTCTATGCCGAAATCCTTGTTGGTGAAATCGTCGGATGCAAAGCCGGATTCTGTGAAGAAGCTCAGGTTCTTTGTTGCTGCTCTGGGCACTTCGACACCGGAGGCCTGCCAGAAGGCGCGGTGTCTGTCGCCGCTTAGTCCACGTAAGGCATCCGCTGCTGCCAGTGCTTCCAGGTCTTTCTTGTTTATGCCGCTGCGGAAAACCAGATCCTGAATTGAAATGAACGGGCCGCTCTGTCTTGCTTCCGCCAGTGCTTCGGCCCCGGCGCTGGACATGCTCTTTACTCTGTTAAAACCTATTCGTAGTAGTGGCGCATCGGTAGACTCACAGGGGGAGCTCAGTTTTTTGTAGTCTTCGTCGAACTCCAATGTGCAATCGTTATGGCTTTCGTTTACATCCACTGGCAATACTTTTACGCCGTGACGTTGTGCGTCTTTTATTAGCTGTGCTGGCGCATAGAAACCCATGGGCTGGCTATTTAATAGTCCGCAGCAAAATGCCGCCGGGTGGTAACACTTAAACCAGGAAGATACATAGGCTATCAATGCAAAGCTGGCGGAATGGGATTCCGGGAAGCCGTAATCGCCGAAGCCTTTTATCTGCCTGAACAATTGCTCGGCGAAGTCTTGCTCATAGCCCCTGTCCAACATGCCGCTTACCAGTTTCTTGTGGTACGGCTCCAGCCCACCCTTTCTCTTCCATGCTGCCATGGCTCTGCGCAGCTGATCTGCTTCTCCGCCACTGAAACCTGCCGCCACCATGGCCAGTTGCATTACCTGTTCCTGAAAGATGGGAACACCCATGGTTCGCTCCAAAGTGGCTCTTACTTCTTCGCTGGGGTAGCTCACCTGTTCTTTGCCGCTACGTCGATTCAGATATGGGTGAACCATATCGCCCTGAATGGGGCCGGGCCTAACAATTGCTATCTGAATAACCAGGTCATAATAGTTTTTAGGTTTCAGGCGGGGCAGCATACTCATCTGGGCGCGGGATTCGATTTGAAACACACCAACGGTGTCAGCCCTGCCCATCATCTCGTAAACCTTGGGGTCTTCTGCCGGGATGTTTTGCATGATCAATGGTTTTTCGCTGTAACTACTCACCAGATCCAGACACTTCTGTACTGCCGTTAACATACCCAGAGCCAGCACATCTATTTTAAGCAGGCCCAGTGATTCGAGATCGTTTTTCTCCCATTGAATAACAGTACGGTCATTCATGGCGGCGTTCTCGATGGGCACCAGGTGTGACAGCAAGCCCTGACTAATGATAAAGCCGCCTACGTGTTGGGAAAGGTGTCGCGGAAAACCTGTTAGTGCCTGGGCTAGATAAACCAGCTTCTGAATGTCGGGGTCTGCATAGTCTACGTTGGCATCGCTAAGCTGTTGCTGAAGGTTTTCTCCCCACCAGTAAATTGATTTGGCGAGATGGTCCAATAGTTCATCTTCCAGCCCCAATACTTTGCCCACATCTCTTATGGCGCTGCGGGAACGATATGTGATAACAGTTGCTGCCAATGCAGCCCTGTTTCTTCCGTACTTGTTATAAATGTATTGAATAACTTCTTCGCGGCGGGCATTTTCGAAATCCACATCGATGTCCGGCGGCTCGTTACGTTCCTTTGAAATAAAACGCTCGAACAATACCTCCACCCGTGCGGGGTCGACTTCGGTAATGCCCAGGCAATAACAAACCGCCGAGTTTGCCGCCGAGCCCCTGCCCTGACAAAGAATGTGCTGGCTACGTGCGAAGGCCACCATGTCATGTACGGTAAGAAAGTAATGCTCGTAACCCAGCTCCTTAATAAGAGTCAGCTCGTGCTCGATAATATTGCGGACTTTTGCTGTTGCGCCTTCGGGCCAGCGTTGTCTGATGCCTGCTTCGGTGAGTTCTCTTAACCAACCGTGGGAAGTGTATTCGGGCGGCACCAATTCGCGGGGATATTCATAGCGCAATTCTTCCAGAGTGAAATTACAACGCTCCGCGATGTCCGTTGTCGCGCGCAGTAGTTCCTCGGGATAAAGCTTTCCCAGTTGCTGGCGTGAACGCAGATGGCGCTGGCCATTGCTCTCACCGTCGAAGCCAAGTTCGTCGAGGGTCTTGCCAAGACGAATAGCCGATACGGTGTCCTGCAGAATTCTGCGTTGCAGACTATGCATATACACACCGCCGCTGGCGCACAGAGGAATGGAAAATAGGCGGGATAGATTCTCCAAACGTTTCAGCTTGCGACGGTCGTCACCATGTAATAACAACTCAACCGCTATCCATAAATTGCTGCCGAACTGGCGCTGTAACCACACTGCCTGACAGGCAAGATGTTCCGGTGCATGATTAAGATCCGGCTGCCACAGTGCAATGCACTGCTCTGGCAGGTTGGCCTCTACCATGGCGCGGTCAAGGCGGTACTCGCCCTTGTCTGCCTCTCTTCGGGCGCAGGTAATGAGGTGACTTAGCTGGCCGTAGCCCTTGCGATTGCAAGCCAGCAATATAAGTTTGCAGTTTTCCTCCAGCATCAACTCGCTGCCGATGATCAGTTTGATACTGCGTGCCTTGGCCTCGGTGTGGGCACGAACTACCCCCGAAAGCGAACACTCATCGGTAATTGCAATGGCCTGATAGCCAAGCTCATCCGCCCGCTCCACTAGCTCTTCCGGAAATGAGGCACCGCGCAGAAAGCTGAAATTGGAGATGCAGTGCAGCTCACTGTAGGCAGGCAGCTTACTGGCGGGAAGCAAATGAGGTTTTTCGAGGGGGCTTTTTGCCATTATGACATCTATTTATAATACTGTATTTATATACAGTACTTTGATTGGACAGAATGTCAAGATGGTTTCCGTTCGAAGATGAAGCTCTCACTACCAGCATCGTAAGGAGCTTTTCGCCAGCAGAGCCAGCTACGATCAAGGGCCAGCGCTGAGCGCTGAAAAATGACTTTCGCGTTTTTCAGTGAAAGGCATTTTTCGGAGAGAAGGGGCCCCGGTGGGGCGCGGACCGTAGCAGGCTCTGCTGGTGGAAAGGTCCGAGAAATGCGAAGCCAAAAAAAACGGCTCCGAAGAGCCGTTTTTTAATTCTACAAAGCGAAAAGCTTACTGCTCGGCTTCTGCTTCTCTTGCTTCGGCAATACGTTCGCCGCGCAGAATATTTACCATGCCGTAGTTACCTTCGTGGCAGGCGTATTCATACATAAGGCCATCAACCTTCGCCATGGGCACTCTCACTTCGATCTTGTCGGTGAATGTGCTTGGGTCGTCTACGGTGAATTCGTAGTCGACGGTGTAGTCGTTGATACGGGTGAACTTCTCGGTAAGCAGCTTGTCATAAGAATCGCCGAAGACAGCGAAGCTCTGAGTCAGGTCATTGAAGTTACGCGTCTCGACTACCAGAGTGTCTCCTTCCCAGTAACCTCGTGAATCGCCAGTCCACTGGCGAATCTCGTCATCGATATGACCACGGCCGTCGAGAGGAATAATGCGCGCATCGTGAATCATCTCTGTGATGATAACCACGTGATCATTGTTCTGGATGATCTGTACATTGTTGTTATACATGCTTGGCATGAAAGGAGGGCCGGAGTTAAAACCCACGATGCAGCGCTCTGAGATGCCGCGATCTTCAGGGCCGTCTTTGCTAATGCCACCAACAGGAACAAGCACAGGTCGTGCGCCGTTGAAGTCAGGTCCAAGGCCGCCCATCTGAATTACAGTGCCTTCTACTGTAGGGGGAAATTGTCCGTTCTTGGGATAAGTCATAAGGGAAGTACGGAGATTGTCACCGCGCCCTGCCTGCTCAACCCAGAAATTGTTATAGCCGCCAACGCCCTGTTCGTTAAGGGCATCGAAGCCGGCTTCCCGGGCGATACGTAGAGCTTCAGCTTCTTCTTCGGTCATGTATTCACGGTCACCAAACTGGCGTGGGCGTGTCAGGGGAATGTTGGATGCAAAGTTCCAAACGCCCTGAATGTCAGGTTGACCCCATTCTGTTCGGGGAGCCTGATAGTCATCAGCCGCCTGGGCTGAGGCAAGTGAAAAGCCCAGCACAGAAAACGTTGCCGCTGTGATTAATAGTTTAAGTTTCATAGTAATCCTCTATTCCTGGTCTTGATAAGGCATCGCAGCGTGGAAGCCTTTTCCTCTCTGGCTCTACTCTTATTCGAGTGCGGAGCATTCTATCTCAAGTTGGGCTCAAAATCAGAACATGGAGGACTGCAGTTGCGGCAAATCAACACTATTACAGGGTAGTTTAAAGAAGGCTTAACGAAAAACGGCCCTCTGCTATTGGCAGAGGGCCGTTTTTCATGGATTCACTGAAGTAGCTAGGTTAGTTTGCTCCGGCCTCAGCCCGTCGCCGCTCAGCAACTCTTTCGCCGCGCAGGGTATTCTGAAGGCCGTAATTACCCTCGTGGCAAGCATATTCGTAGAGCTGTCCGCCTACTTTGGTCATAGGTACGATGGCGGTAATTCTGTCGGTGAAAGTTGACGGATCGTCAATGGTCCACTCGTAATCCACTGTTAAGTCATCTATCCGCGTAAAGGTCTCGATGAGTAATTTGTCCTCAGAGTCTCCGAAAGCACTGAAACTCGAAGTAAGCCCGTTGAAATTACGGGTTTCAACTACCAGAGAATCTCCGTCCCAGTAGCCACGGGAATCGCCGGTCCACAGCCCGATATTTTCATCCAGCGGCGGTCGTTCACCAATATGAATTACCCGGGCATCGTGAATCATCTCGGTGAGAATCACCGCTGTGTCCTTGCTCTGGAATATCTGCACATTATTGTTGTAGAGGCTGGGCATGAATGGCGGGCCAGAGTTAAAGCCCACGATGCATCTTTCCGACAGGCCTCGGTCCTCGGGTCCGTCTTTGCTAATCCCGCCCACTACGAATCTCACCGGGCGCTCTCCGGAAACATCGTCTCCCAAACCACCGGCAATAATATCAACGCCTTCCACTGTAGAAGGCAGGCGACCGTTTGTCGGGTAGACAATATGAGAGGTGCGAATGCGATCTGTTATGCCTGCACTCTCTACCCAGAAGTCATTGTAGCCACCGGGGCCTCCGTCGCGCTGGGCAACCGCCTGATCCGATGCTGCATCGGCTGCCTGAAGCCGGGCACGCATTTCCGCCACTTCTTCGGTGGTCATGTATTCACGATCACCGTACCGCTGAGCACGTTGCAGAGGAACATTCGACGAAAAATTCCATACGCCCTGAAGATCGGGCTGACCCCATTCTGTACGGGGTGTTTCATAACCCCCCTGTGCGCTTAGCATAAGGGAAAATGTCGAAGAAACGAGAAATACACCAGCAGTTGCTGTTTTTGCGAGTACTTTTTTCATTGCCACTCCTGCAAATACATGCATTTTGAATATTGTAACGAGCTGCGAATGACCCAGATTACTCTTCTGATTCAGAGCTGGCAATACATGCGAAGGGTATCTATAAAAAGGCGGCACAAAAAAGCCCGGTGACTTTCATCACCGGGCAATAATAAATCCAGGAGAGATAATGTATCTAGAAGGATTTACTAATACTGAACACCAGTGCTTCACTTTCGGTTGGTGAACCGGAAGAACTAACCTGGTCGGATAGCTCGTCGCTGCTCAGGATGGCTGCAATGCCGAAATCGATATCGGAGATAGTTGTGCCCCAGCCAAGTTCAACATAGTCGCCGTCGAACTCATCGCCGAAGGTACCGTATGTGCCGTAGAGGCCGTTTTCACCAGAAATTGTTACAGCCAGAAAATCGTAGTCGGCAGAAGCGCCAAAACCGTCCCATTCGCCTACCGAGTATTCCAGACCAAACATGCCATAACCAAGGTTCAGGTTTACTTCTTCATAAGTATCGTCGAACTCACCTGTGTAGTAGTAACCAGTGAAGCCGCCGCTCAATGTGAAACCGGATTCAGTTTCGATTCCATAACCGAAATAGCCGTCTACTTCCAGGCCATCACCTACGTCAGCTGTCCATGCACCAGCGTAGAAACCACCTTCTTCGTAATCGATACCTGCACTGCCGGAAGACTCCTTCTGAAGAATACCACGGTAGTAGTATTCGGATGTGTAACCGATATTGTATGAAACTTCCGCGGACGCTGTGGTGGCGAATATTCCGCTTGATGCGAAAACCAGTCCCGCAGTGATGTTAATAAGCTTTCTCATGTCTTCCTCCAAAAATGGTATGTATTAGCATGCTCTAACTAGAGTGTTGAATCTGCTGACCAGAGTATTGCAAAGACCACGCCAACCTTCGAAAAATCCCGATTTTATTGGCCTGTAGACGTGCCGGCTCAATCCTGGGTTAATGTCACGCCACAACTTGGTGCGTTTTCGGAGCCCTGTTTTAGGTGCGCACCAAAACGCAGCATGGGGTTTCTGCGGATTTCATGCCGGAAAGACCGACTCTATCTTCCTGCTGACAGCTTAGAGAAAAATGCGTAATAATGGCTAACTTAACTCTTCAAGAGTAAAGCCGCTAGGCAATAACCGCATAAGTCTAATAAGAGGACGGCAGCATGAAATTATCTCTCAAATCACGACCGCCAATGATGTGGCGTCTGCTCACAGTATTCCTAAGTCTGGGCATGATACTCCCGGCACAGGCCGATACTTCCTGGCCTGAAAGAGAGGCCGGTGCTGCCGCTGCAGGCTTTACCGAGGAAGGTATAGAAGCACTAGATCGGGCCATGGAACAGATTGTTGCCGATCAGGACGTTGCCGGCATGGTTTGGCTTTTGGCAAAGGACGGCGAAGTAGCCACTTTTGAAAAGGCCGGTCTGGCTCGTGTAGATGATCAGGCGCCCATGGAGCTAGACTCACTTTTTAGAATTTATTCTATGACCAAGCCTGTTACCGGTGTGGCGATGATGATTCTCCACGAACAGGGTCTATGGAATTTTGATGATCCGGTGAGCAAGCACGTTCCGGAACTGGCAGGTCTTAAGATCATGCAGAGCTATGACGAAGACGGCAATGTGGAATTGGTGTCTGCCTCCCGCGAGCCTAATATGCGCGAGTTACTGAATCACTCAGCAGGTTATGGTTACGGGCTAGGTGGCAACGACCCGGTCAATGTTGCCTTTCGTGAAAGCGGCGTGTTGGCTTCGGACGACTTGGATGATCTGATCAGCAAGGTTTCCAAAATTCCTCTGCTGTTCGAACCCGGCGAGCAATGGTCTTATTCAGTCTCGGTGGATATTCAGGGCTATATTGTTCAGAAGCTTTCCGGCATGCCCTACGGAGAATTCCTGCAGCAGAATGTATTCGGCCCTTTAGGCATGGCTGACACTCGTTTCTTTGTGCAGGCCGAAGACATCTCGAGATTTGCAGAAGTGCATAACTGGGACACTGAACGAAACAGACTGGTGCAGCGACCACACAGAACAGATCGTCCTAGCTATCTTGATCCCGACAGGCTGGAGTCAGGCGGCGGTGGTCTTGTGTCATCCACCCATGACTATGCAAGATTTTTGCAAATGCTGGTGAATGAAGGCGAACTGGACGGTGCCAGATTGTTGTCTCCTGAATCGGTTCGCATCATGAGAACCAATAGTCTTCGGGATGAATTAAATCTGCGGGGAACCGCGACCCGTGACGGTCAAGCTGGTCAGGGCTTTGGTGTGGACTTCGCAGTAATCTACGACCCGGAAAAAGCCAACTCTCCTCAAAGCCCCGGCACCTACTACTGGGCTGGCGCTGCAGGCACCTGGTTCTGGATTGATCCGGTTGAGGACATGTTTCTAATCGGCATGATTCAAGCGCAAGGTCAGCGACGACCCGGGGCGGCAAATATGGGTGACGTAGCGCGAGACATAATCTACGATAGTATTATTGAATAAAGATCGGCGAATAACATCAGCTACAGTTACAAGTAGAACCGCCTCGGCCATGTATTGGACCGAGGCGGTTTTCATTTGAAGTGCTGAAAATTTGTTTAAGAGATAAATGTTTTAATCAGGAATCGGAACATCCAACTGCTGCGGTACTGCGTAGCCTTTCTGAACCGCCGGGCGATTCGCAATTCGTAAATACCAATCCAGAAGCCTCGGATAGTTACGCAGATCCATTTGCTGAAATTCGTAACGGGAAATCCACGGCCATGTGGCTATGTCCACGATTGAATATTCATCACAGATATAGTCCCTTCCCTTTAGCCTGTCCTCAAGAACCTGATACAAACGAGCATTCTCGTTTCGATAACGTTCTTCCGCATAAGGCGCTTTGCCGGGATTGAATTTTACGAAGTGATGGGTCTGACCCAGCATAGGACCTATGTGACCCATCTGGAACATCAGCCATTCCATCTGCTGCCAATAATTACCATCCATTGCACTCATCAGCTTTCCGGCCTTGTTTGCCAGATACATTAGAATGGCACCTGACTCCATTAGATGAATGCCAGCTTGATGATCGACTATTGCAGGGATCTTGTGATTGGGGCTCAGGGTGTCGAAGTGTTCGCTATGTTGTTCGCCCTTGGTGATATCGATGGGGATTACATTATAGGGCAGCCCGACTTCTTCCAGCATGATGGATACCTTGCGGCCATTTGGGGTGGACCAGGTATACAAGTCTATATGCTTGTTAGGTTCTTTGTTACTCACTCATAACTCCCAAAAGACTAATTAATTTACAGGGCTCTATTAAAACACAATAGCAATGCAAATGAATTCCGTGTCCGGGCCAGCCATCAAGGGCTTTTAACCCTATTTTTATAAGGATATTAGCCTGTTTTTCTGAGATAGAGTTAATTGCCAGATTATAGATTTCAGCGTATTCTGATTTTTACAGTCTCTTCGGCCGCCCTATTAGTTAGTATGGGTAGTACGGGCAACAAGCCAACGGCCACCGTGGGTTCCTTTATGGGCATTAACATTCACAAGCACATGCCTGTCCTTGCTCTAGCAGTTTCACTATTGCTTTGCCCCGCTGTGCTGGCACAAAACACACAGACCAAGGTCGCGGAGACTGAAGCCCCTAACCACTTTTCCCAGCCCCAGTTTGAAATCCTGATGGATGAGGGCCGCACTCTTCTAGAGAACAATCTATTTACCGAAGCAGAGAAGGTGTTTGCCGAGGCGGTGCAGAACATCAAGATCAACTATGGTCTGGATTCGCCGTTCCAATTACCAGCTGTAAACCTGCTTGGGAAAGCACTAATCGCGCAAGGTAGCTGGGCGGCACTGGATAGACAGCTGGCTTATTTCGAATGGATTAATGACAGCAACTATAATAAGGACATTGAAGTTTATTTGCGCTGGACTGAAGTTCTAAGCCGGCTTTATCTGGCGGCGGCTGCGGATATCAATAACTCTGCCAACGCACATTATCTTGTCACCGCGAAAAACCTTAACTGGCGCGCGGTTAGCGCAATCGAATCTACCTTCGGTGAACAGAGCTTACGCCTTGCGCCCTGGCTGTATAACATTGTGCTTATTCATTATTATCAGAGCAGCATCTCCAACCGCCGCTTCCTCACCAGCTACACCTATAAGTCCGAGTCTTCCGAAATAGTCAGTGGCTGGGCGCTAGGCAAGTCCGAGTCTCTGCAAAAAAGTTACGGCATAGGCAAAGAGTTGCTGCAACGAATTCGGGTGCTCTACAGGAACTCCAATCTTGCCAACGCTGAATCCGACGCAGTCAATCTGATCTATCGGGCTGATTGGGACGTATTATTTGGTAAGAGCAGATCAGCTTTGAATCTATACAATCGTGCCTATGTTGCTTTGTTAACAACTGGGCTAAGCACACAAGAGTTGGATGGTTTTTTCTCTCGCGCAAAAGTATTACCGGAGCAGAGCCTTGAAGTGGATTGGTATGAACTAAACGATTCAGCACAGGCGGCTAACTCGACAAACCCTCTTTCGTTTACTGCATGGTCTCCGGTATTCCCTGCCACGGAACTACCCGAGAAGGAGTTGCCCGGCCTTACATCCAGACGCCGCAATGGAAGCGCCCTGTTTCGGTTTGACCTTGTGCCGCAACACAGAAATTCAACCGAAGTCGCCGGAGTTAATTTGCAGCCTGATATGAAAGCCGAGAATTTTCAGTTTCTCAGCAGCAGTCCTGATTGGGAATCATTGGAAACGCAGGTTCAGAAAGAAATCTCCCAGCTGCACTTTAGACCGCGCTTGCAAAACGGCAGGGTAATGACAAATACCACAATCGAGATGGACTACTCCTTCTATCTTGAGGAAGGGCCTTCACTGGTGAATGAGCTGCGTTAGTCAACTAAAAGGATTACACTAACTGTATGAAATACATTAATTCAAATTCATTCGGGAAATTCGCACTCATCACGACATGTCTGGCGCTGTTGGCAAGCTGTGCCGTAGAGCCCGAAAAAAGCAATCCCAGAAAGCTACCAACCGATGCGGAAGTGGAACAGTACAATGCCTCAGTTGAAGCAGACGAAAGAATAGTGTGCCGCGCGGAAAGACAAGTGCGCTCGAATATTCCCCGCAGGGTTTGCCGGCTGGTGAGAGACATCGAAGAGACATCTGCATTTCACCGCGAACAACTTGGGAGGGTTTTGCGTTAGAGTTCTTGTAGGCAAAAAAAACGGCGAAGAGCTCTCTCCGCCGCGAAGTTACTTCCTCTCTACGTTAACCAAATATAAAGAATGATCAGTAGAACCACTACGTGGTAAGCAGGGAAACCCCACAGGAATTTCTTGTCTCGAGAATTGTCCACCAACTCGCCAAATTCATCCCAGGATTTAGCCATCATCATCTTGGGGTTTCTGTAGAGATAGTAAAAAATAGAAGTTGCTGAAATTCCAAATAGAGCATCCACCAAATCTTTATCAAAGAATGTGCTATGAATAAGCATCGCAAAGGAGACCAGAATAAATCCCAGAACTATTTTTGATGCCACCTCTTGCTTCATAGTTATCAATGCGTTCATGGCTAGGATATAGCGTTATAGATTTCGCCGCCCACAACAAGCCCAAATCCGTAGCTAGCTCCGAGAAGTGCTCCGGCAGCGCCGCCGCGTATGGCTCCTTTTATAGTGTTCGTCGCAAGGACTCCAACCATCGAGCCAACTCTACCGATGTCCGCAGCCTTGTCACCAATAGTCCCTGCCCCACTAACCAACTCTATTTCTTCAGATGTAAGTTCTCGCATCTTCTACCTCCATTGCCTGTTAAGAATCTTGTGCTCTCTGCTTTTTAGAGAGAGCACTTGAAGCGTAGGAAACAGAACTGAAGAATGCGAACTTTCAGGGGATTTACTCGAAGCTAGCCAGACTTAGCTAGAAACTCAAGGTGACGGATGGTTTACTCGATTAAGTGCACTAACAGTTCTTAATGAACTCGTAGTCGATAGGCTGATTGAGATTGATGCTATGGTGACTAGATTCCATGGGGTATTTCAGACCGGTGGCACAGTTAAACAACATCACGTTTTCATCTGGCCTGATACGCCCGCTGGCTAGTTCCTGTTTAAGTGCCGCCAGTGTGGCTGCCCCCTCGGGACAAAGCAGAATGCCTTCAGTACCTGCACATTCCTGATGTGCTGCCTGTATATTTTCATCACTCACTGCAACAGCAAAGCCATTACTCTCCCTGACGGCGTCGAGAATCAGGAAGTCTCCCACCGCCGCAGGAACTCTGATACCGGACGCAATGGTGTGAGCGTCCTGCCACGGTTCGGCATGGCGAGTGCCCTCTTCGAATGCCTTAACTATGGGCGCACAACCTTCAGCCTGAACTGCTACCATTCGTGGACGCTTCGAGTCGATCCAGCCGATGGCTTCCAGTTCCTGAAAGGCTTTCCACATACCGATCAGCCCGGTGCCGCCGCCGGTGGGATAGAGAATAACGTCAGGTAGCTGCCAATCGAGCTGTTCCGCCAGTTCCAGACCCATGGTTTTCTTGCCCTCTATTCGATAAGGCTCTTTCAGTGTGGACGCATCGAACCAGCCCATCTGCTGTTTGCCTTCACCGACGATTCTGCCGCAGTCATTAATATAGCCATTGGCAAGAAAGGTCTTTGCTCCCTGGAAGGCGATTTCTTCGATATTCACCTTGGGCGTGTCTTCCGGACAGAAGACATAGGTCTCGATATCAGCAGCGGAACAGTAAGCAGCCAATGCAGCCCCTGCATTTCCATTGGTTGGCATAGCCATGCGCTGCACCCCCAACTCTTTGGCCATGGCAACTGCCAGGGCAAGACCCCGAGCTTTAAACGAGCCAGTGGGCAGACGACCTTCGTCCTTGATGAGAATCTCGCCGCAGTCGTATTGGTTCTGCAGCTTTTCGGCGGGAAGAATAGGCGTCATCAATTCTCCCAACCGCACGATATTTTCACTGTGTCTTACCGGCAGGAATTCCCGGTAGCGCCAGAACTCCGGAATTCGCTCGATCAAGTCTTCCTTGCTGACAGATTGGGACAACGCTTCGAGATCGTACCTCACCAGCAAGGGCTTACCTGCCTCAGACAGGCCGTGTAGCTGGTCGGCGGGGTATTGCTTTCCGGTATAGCTGCATTCCAAATGACTTACAAAAGTCTCAATCTCTTGCATTGAATATTCCCGCCTTGCTGTTTCAATTTATTTTTCCATTTTCGAATGTTCAACTACTACAGCCACAAGTGCTGCTTTCCGAGTACTGTAGCAGCTCCACATGAGTAGACCTTAGCGATTGAGTTTACCGCTGTGTAAAGGGAATTATAAGAGCTGGAGCTAATCTGGATTTTACCCCTTCTTCAAAACGGACTATCCTCGGGTATAATCACTCTCCCTTTCCAAAATTTCGTCTTCCTTTATATAGCTATAGGTCAAATCATGTTCAAACAGTCCCGATTCCTTTCCCACTCTGTTTCCATTTCCTTTGCTCTGGTGCTGGCATCCTGTTCCAGTGATGAGCCGGCTGATACCACCGCCGGCACTGCAGCTACCGAGCCGGCAACGCAAGCTGAGATCAGTAGCAACGCAGCGAGCCCGGAGTTCGGCAGTTTTGGTGTGGACTTAGAAAATCGTGACACTAGCATACGACCGGGTGACGACTTTTTCATGTATGCAAACGGCAACTGGGTAGATAGTTATGATATTCCCGATGATCGCGCACGCTTCAGCACACCAATAGTTCTTAGAGATACTTCTAACGAACGGGTTCAGACAATTGTCGACGACCTCATCTCAATGGAGCCGGCCACTGGCTCGCTGGAGAGAAAGGTTAGCGACTATTATAATAGCTATATGGATGTAGACACTCTCAATGCCTTGGGCATTAGTCCTCTGAATCCTTATCTTGCTGCATTGGACGAAATATCTAGCAAAGACGAACTTATTGCAGCATTTGGCCGTGCCAGAATCGACAACACTTCCAGCCCGATTAATTTTTCCATAAGCACCGATCGCGCGGACCCGAATAGTCACCAACTTTCTCTGAGAGTGGGAGGTTTTAGCCTGCCGGATCGGGATTATTATCTAGTGGACTCAGAAAGAAACCTGGAAGTCAGGCAAGAGTTCATTGATCACGTAGCTCGAATTCTAAACCTGGCCGGAATCGAAAACAGCGAAGATAAAGCCCAGTCAATTTTTGATATTGAAACACGCATTGCCGAATTTACCTGGCCACGGGATCAGCGCCGCAATAGAGACCTTACTTACAACCCCATGAGCTATGATGATTTTCTGGCCGAGTACAGTGGCTTCGATTGGCAGGGTTATTTCTCCGCAGCTGGTGTCGGGTCATTTGAAGACTTGAACGTTGTTTATCCAAGCGCCATGTCTCCCACTATAGAGCTAGTAGATTCCGTTTCTATCGAAGACTGGAAAAGCCTGATGACTTATCGGCTCATTAATGACAGCGCCAGCTTTCTGTCGGAAGAATTTGCCGACGAGTCATTTCATTTCTATTCAACTGTACTTAGAGGCATTCCTTCTCAACGTGAGCGATGGGAGCGTGGAGTTGCGAGGGTGGGTTCCATCAATAGCCTCGGCGAAGTAATTGGCCAAGTCTATGTAGCAAAACATTTCCCACCTGAAGCGAAAGCTCAAATGAGCGACTTGGTAGAGAATCTTCGGCAGGCTCTCGGTCTGGGTATCGACGAGTTAGATTGGATGAGCGATGCCACCAAGGCGGAAGCACATATGAAGCTGAATTCATTTCGCTCCAAGATCGCCTACCCTGATGAGTGGACTGATCTTTCGGGCATCGAAGTGGTTGAGGGAGACCTGTTTGCGACGGTTATAAACATCAGGGAATTCAATTATCAGGATTCTCTGAGCCGTCTGGGCCAGCCGACTCGTCGTGAGGAATGGGCCATGACACCACAAACGGTGAACGCCTATTACAGCCCTTCTTTTAACGAGATAGTTTTCCCTGCAGCTATATTGCAGGCACCATTCTTTGACCCAGCAGCGGACCCTGCTGTGAACTATGGTGGTATCGGATCTGTAATCGGTCACGAGCTGGGTCATGGCTTCGATGATCAGGGCTCGAAGTTTGATTTTAATGGTATCCAGCGGAACTGGTGGACCGATGATGACCGTGCCAAGTTTGATGAGATTACATCGATACTCGCGGCACAATATGATGAGTTTGAACCAGTGGAAGGATATTTCGTGGATGGTAATTTTACCCTCGGAGAAAACATAGGTGATTTGGGCGGTTTGTACATGGCCTATCGCGCTTACAAACTTTCTCTGGACGGCGAAGAAGCGCCAATCATCGATGGCTTTACCGGTGACCAACGTTTCTTTCTGGCCTACGCGCAACTCTGGAAAGGCAAGATTCGCGACGATGCTCTTATCCAGCAACTCAGTTCAGATCCTCATTCTCCGGCTGTCTATCGGTCCAATGGTGTAGTGAGAAATATGGATGAGTGGTATGAGGCATTTGATGTGCAACCCGGTGATGCACTTTACCTCCCTCCCGAAGAGAGAATACGAATCTGGTAACAACAAGACTGGAAAAATGGCCCCGCACGGCGCAGGCAGTGTCTTTTAGGGGCTATGCCGCAAGTGGTGAATTTCACCAGTTTTCGCCAGTTTCGCCAATATCCCTTCCTTAGCGTTTCCGTAACTTACTGTTTTGTATTGTTTTTATTAGTTGGCATAGAATTCGCAACTCTTTTAAGGCAATGACAAAAATGTGGGAAATGCTATTCCTGCTGAGGTAGAAGGTAATGAAAACATTAGGAAACTTGCTGGTTATATTTCTTTGTATTTTGGGCTTATTGGCAATATTGCCGCTGATATCCTTCGGCTTTGTCTTGCTGGGCGGAGCGTTTGTAGTGGCGATCTGGGTGTTGCCAATCTGGATTATCGCGACTTCAGACAAGACCACCGGAATGGAAAAGTGTGCGTGGATTATCGCCATGTTCTGCCTGTCCTGGTTCGCGTGGGTATTCTACTTTTTTCTGGCCCCGCTTAAACCCAGGCAGCACTATAATTATTAGCAGAAGTCGCTGAAGCTAGTTATAAAAATGAAAAGGATTTTTACACGAACTTTAAATTTGCTGTGATAATCCCCGTCGTTTGTTAGTAGTAGAATTTCTGTTATTCAATACTTTCAAAGCACACCGGTTCCGGTATTATGAGCACTATATTTGCAGGATGCGACTATGCCGATTATCGAAATAAAAGATCTCGCGAAGAAATACCCTCTTCCAGATAACAAGTCCGAAACCTTTTTTGCAGTCAATGGAATTTCTCTTTCAATCGAAAAAGGAGAGATCTATGGCATTCTCGGCCCTAATGGTGCCGGCAAGACCACAACGCTGGAAATGCTGGAAGGCCTGAATGATATTGATGGCGGTTCCGCGACTATCGATGGCATCGACGTTGCCAGCAATCCTTTCAAAGTAAAAGAAATCATCGGCGTGCAGTTGCAGGCCAATGAGTACTTTGACAATCTTTCCCTGCTGGAATTATTAACTCTTTTTGGTGCCCTCTATAACCGGGACATTGATCCGGACGCCATGCTGGCGAAAGTTCATCTTCAGGAAAAAGGTAAAGCCAAGCCCGCTAATCTTTCTGGTGGACAAAAGCAGAGGTTCTCAATTGCCTGCGCTCTGGTAAATGAGCCCAAGGTTTTGTTTCTGGACGAACCAACAACCGGACTGGACCCTCAGGCAAAACGCAATCTCTGGGATTTGGTGCAGGAATTGAACAGTGCTGGCATGACGATTGTCCTAACCACGCACAATATGGAAGAAGCAGAAACCCTGTGTGAAAGAATTGCCATCATGGATCATGGCAAACTTATCGCCGAAGACACACCTCAGGAATTAATTCTCAAACATGCAGCGGAACCTCCAGAAGCTCCCCTTCATGGAAATATCGAAGATGTATTTCTCGCCCTTACCGGGCATGGACTAAGGGAATAACCGGTTATGTTAAGCCAATTACAAATACATCTTTCCAAAGTATTCCTGAAAATATTTTTACGGGACCGTCAGTCTATTTTCTTCAGTCTTTTCTTCCCGGTGATTTTTATGACCGTATTCGGCTTCGTAAATAGTGCCGAACAGGAAGCGATAGAGATTGGCGTAGTAAATAACTCAGGCAGTAGCGTAGCAACTGATTTTGCCCAACTGCTAATTGATAATCCGCTTTTCGCGGTAACTATTGGCGAAGAACCAAGGCTCCGGGAAGAATTGATCGCCGGCGACCAGACTATGGTTCTGGTTCTGCCCACCAGCTTCGATACAGAAAGCGAAAGTGAAAATCTCCGGCTGTTGGTTGATGCGGCGCAGGTAAACCAGCTCGGTCTAATAGTGCCTATGCTGGAACAAACTCTTATTTCCATCGAGAGAGAATTCAGAGGCATTGAGCCAATGTTTAATCTCGAACTAGAAGATGTGCAGGCCCGGTCGCAACGTTATATCGATTTTCTACTGCCCGGTTTGATGGCATTTACTTTGATGCAATTGGCTATTGCCGGTAGCGGGTTTAATATCGTCGAGTATCGGCGCAAGGGGATTCTAAAACGTCTGTTTGTTACGCCCATACAGCCAAAAGATTTTATTACCGCAATTGTATTGGCGCGCATGGCCATCGTTCTTATTCAATTGACTGTTCTGATTTTCTTCGCGACATTTATACTGGATGTAAGAATTCTCGGCAATTTTGCCTCTTTCTATTTTGTCATCATGTTGGGGACATTTATCTTCCTGTGTCTAGGCTTTTGCCTCGGCAGTATCGCCAAGACGCAACAGGCTATCGGTGCCGTCGGTAATATCGTGATTTTTCCACAGATATTTTTATCCGGCATTTTCTATCCAATCGAATCCATGCCGGAGCTGGTACAACCTATTGCAACGGTGCTGCCATTGAGCTTCGTGTCCACAGCAATGCGTGATATCGCCAATAACGGTGCCGCACTGGTGGAAATATTGCCCAGTCTTGCGGGAATCGCGGTATGGTTTGTAATCTCGTTTGTTCTGGCCACACGCCTGTTTGTATGGAAGGAAGTCGCCAACTAGCCTGTTCTGTCAGGTTTCGCAGTTAGTATCAGGAACCGCCGCCCATGGCTGGTTTTTGTTCCGCTTATCCCATTCTGAACAATTTCCCTTCTAAAAAGGGTCTTAGCTGTAATATAGTCTTTCGCTGGGGCTGAGCCTTGGCGGTTTGTGCTCTTGCTAAAAGTAAGCGACCTCTTGAGGGGTTTTGTATAGAAGGTCTTAACAAAAAGATCTGAACAGAAAGGTCTGAATAATTCTTGGAGAAAAATATGTCAAAACGTGTACTTGCAGTAATCACAGCTTTCACTCTCTTCATCTCCGGCGCGATGCTTACTGTATCAGCTCAGGATGCACCTACTCCCGAGCAACAGGCAGGCGCTGCAGTTGACACGCGCAAGTCCCTGTTCAAAATTCTTAGATTCAATCTTATTCCTATAGCCGGAATGGCACAGGGCGCACCTTTCGATGCTGAAGTTGCCGAGAGAAACGGTCGACGTATTGCTGCCATGGCGTCAATGATCCCGGAAGTGCTCGCTCACGACACTCGTGGATTCAGTTTTGAAACCACAGCACTAGACAAGATCTGGGCTAACCAGGGCGACATTGCAGCAAAGTCACTGGCATTAGCTGATAACGCGAGCGCATTCGCAGACGCAGCAGCAACCGGTGATATGGGTGCAACACTGGGTGCGTTTCGTGCACTGGGTGGGTCATGTGGCAACTGCCACGATGAGTATCGCGTAGATACTGATTAGAATATGAGGCGCTAACGTGAGCATATAGCGCTCAATAAAAATGCCAGTCGCTTTGTGAAAGCAACTGGCATTTTTTATGAGCTCGTGAAAAGAAAATTAGTTGTGACGGGTGAAGTAAGCAGCCAGTGCGTCCCGGTCTTCATCACTAAGCTTGCTGGTATTGTGTTCGATTACATCGTTCATATCGCCGCCAATAAATTCTCCGCCGGGCTTTAAGCCAATCAACAGGAATATGTCGAAATTAGCGGCAGTCCAATCGGAGAGTGCTTCCGCATCGATAGCTTCGATGACTTCTTCGCCCAGTGTTGCTCCTGCATAGGCACGGCTGGCATCGAGTATGCCAAGACTGTTTCTGGGGGTATGGCATTCGCTGCAGTGGCCGAGATTCTCTGCAAGATAGGCTCCTCGGGCCACCAGTTCATCTTCAAATATCTCATCTTTGGGTTCAGCCAGATTCGCCAGAAAATTCCAACCGGCAACAGTCCATCTGAAAAGCCAGGCTGCTGTTTCCGGTTCGGGCACCTGATAGCTCACCGCATCCAATGACATTAGATAGGAACCAATATCCACAACCTCAGTATCACTCAAGCCGCCATAGGCCCGATACGGAAAAGCCGGGTAGTAAAAACCACCGCCGGGGCTGCGGCCATGTTTAAGCGCCATTATGAAATCTCTTGCGCTCCAGTCACCGACTCCGGTTTCGGAGTCCGGCGTTATATTGGGCGCATAGAAGGTACCGAAGTCAGTCTCCAATGCGAGGCCGCCACTCATGGTTTCCGCATCTTCTTCGCCACGGTGACAACTCAGGCAACCACCAGCATTCACCAGATACTCGCCCCGTGCAATTGCTTCATCCGAGCGGGATAAAGAAATCTCCGAGGAGACCGGTGGAATGGCGAATAGTACAAATGCTACCCCAACGGCTATAACAATAGCCCCTATAAAAGATATTTTTTTTGAATTCACGATCCGCTAATACCTTTTTCTTTTCCAATAGATTGCTAATAAATTGTTCTGAAAACTAACGCCTTAGATTCGCTGCCGCACGATTCAGAATGGTTCTATTCTGATTATCGGGTGCTGGCTCGGATTCTGAAAAAATTGCTCTCACCCAATGTCCGTCTGTAGGATTGGGGAAAAGAATGAAACGGTTGCCAAACATTTCCCGATCCTGCTCCATGAGCTCCATTCGCTGATCAACATCAGTAGAGTAGTAGCGGCGGGAAAAATCGTTGAGGTTATCACCAAGCAAGGCCACTACCTCGAAGTTTTCGGCGATTGCTTGTTGGGCTACTTCCTTATTAGAGCTTTCCCTCAATACTGTCAGGTGTTGTTCATTGGCATAGGGAAAACCTGCGCTTTGTAAGTTACCAAGGGCAAATTCGGTGGTTCTCTCTCCCTGATCACGATTGGTGACATAGAACACATGCACATTGTTATCCCGGCAGAACTGCAGAAATTCCATGGCGCCAGGGCTGGCAATAGCCTGATTGCGGGGAACCCATTCATCCCAGACTCCGTCATCGAAGAAGTCATAGCCCTGACTAATCAATAGAGCCCAGTATTCGTTCGCCAGTAATACTGTCTCGTCCACATCGGTGACCACTGCCAACGGCTTGTCCGTGGTGCTGTGCTCCTCAATAGCGGCCTCTACTTTGCTGCGGGCCAGATTGAAGCCCTGATGATAGAGCGCGCGATACTCGGCAGCAGTCTGTTTCCAGGCCAGCGCGAAAGCCAGATTATTATGTTGCGAAGAAGGGTTACTGCTGCAGGCTGAGAGAATGCTGAGTAAAAGCATGGTCAGCAGGGTCCTTCGATATTGCGCTCTGTAAGGATTTTTCATTGGGATCACTCATGGAAATTAAGGCTACAGATTAACACAGAATTCCCGGCACCTTACTGGCAAGTAAATAGATTTAATCCATGCTTTGTTATATTGTTTCACAAGATCAATAACAGCTAGATGCCACGAGTCGGGCAATCGGCCTAAAAAATACAGGAAGGTGAATCATATGTTTCCAGTTACCCACAGGCGCTGCGGAAAAGCGCAGCCTCTAATTTCTCTGTTAGTTGGATGTTTGCTACTCGCAGTGAGTAATACCTCTGTGGCCCAGGGCGGGAATTACCGCATACTGCTAAGCAATGATGATGGTATTGGATCTCCTCTGCTCCACGCTCTGCACAAGGAGCTTGCCGTCCTGCCCGGCGTTGAAGTACTGGTGTCTGCTCCCAATGAAAATAAATCCGGTAGCAGCCAGTCTTCAAACGCCGCCATTGATGTTGAACCCTACTACTCAGATGGTGAATTCTTTGGTTACGCCGTACACGGCGCACCTGCCGACTCAGTGCGTTTCGCCGTGGTTAAATTCGGCAGAGATACAGAATTCGATCTGGTGGTATCGGGAATCAACCGTGGCGCTAACGTGGGCAATGTATCCCATCTTTCCGGAACCGTTGGCGCAGCAATGGAAGGCATCTATCACGGTATTCCGGCCATCGCGATTTCACAGGACGTGGAAGGAGTGGATACCACCGCCTCGGCAAAGTTCGCAGCACAGCTGGTACAACGATATCAACGAACAGGAGCGCCGAAGGGCACGGTGATCTCCATAAATATTCCCAGAGGAGAACTCAGGGGCGTCGCGGTTAGACCTATGGGGGATTCCTACCTGAGTACCGCGTCATATCAGGCCACGGCCACACAGGGTGAGCTAACGTCATATAAACGGGAACGAGCCATAATTCAGTCCACTGATGACAGCACTGATACCTATGCCTATCAACAGGGTTATATAAGTGTAACTCCATTGAAGTTTGACTGGACCGATTTTGAAATGCTGGATGAGCTTCAGTCATGGAATCTGCAATTAGCAGACTAGCAAGCAGATTGATATGGTAAAGATTGTTTTAACAAAAAGTAAACAAACACGCGGAGTAAATAATTGCTTGAATTCGAGCATATAGTACAGGTGAATGATCCGGAAAATGAAGATCTTATAAGTCTCACCAGAGAACAACTGTGGGAAGGGCTGGTATTTCGCGCACGTCAACCAGGCAAGTTCAATCCTTCTTTAAACTGTGAAATAGAAGAAATAGACAATAATGAATTTCTACGCAGCATCTCTGCCGGAGAGTCCCGATTTCACGAGCGGGTTATGCTCTATCCCGATGAATGCATACAAACTTCAACAACCGATGAAGTGGAACAGATCAACGCACATAGTACCACTGATATAGAAGAACCCGAGCATGGCTATCTATTCGTACGATTTAGTTATCGACGAGATGTTGATAATGATGAGGATGATTCAGCGGATCTGGCGGAGCATCTAAAGGCGGCCTATGTGCAGATGGACCGTGATGCAATTTCCATGATTCGTGTGCTGACTGAAAGTGGGCTGTTTGGACAGCCAATAAATTAGAGGCTGCTAATCACCAGCCGAAACCCGATGTTACTACTTCGCACGCTGGCGTCAACGCCACCCCGGATAGCTGTGCGGACATTGTTGACTTCATCACTATAAGAACCGCCACGCATTACCCAAAGTGTATCTGGGGATGTTACTGCAAAGTCATCAGAGGCATCGTAGGGATATTCCTGCATGGGACTACGAGTAAACTCCCAAACATTTCCCGCCATATCAGACAAGCCATAAGCACATTGGGGGCAGTTACTGCTGCCCACCGCCAGAGCGCTGCCGGAAGAATAATTTGCCATGCCGGCTTGCGGTCGAAAACCCCAGGGGAAGATTCGTCCGTCTGTGCCCCGTGCCGCCTTCTCCCATTCTGCTTCACTAGGTAAAGTGACGCGACCACCGTTAGCTAACAACTGTGCAATCTCGCCAGGGGTTTCATCATAGTTTCTGAGTTGCTGATCCAGCCAATTGGCATAGGCCACTGCCTGAGGCCAGGTAATCTGGGTAACGGGATAAACTCCGTCACCATCGAGCGATATTCCTCTGGCCAGATTGCTGTTCTGTGCCGCCCATGAGCTGATCTGTGCCACGGTTACTTCATATTTGCCGATGTAATAATCAGGTAAATCCACACTGCCCTGCCGTCGCATAAGCGACCAGCGTTCATTGTCATAGGCCATCCGGTCCAGCGCCGGATTACTGCCCATGGTGAATTCTCCCGCGGGAATTTTTACAAAGCCCAACATGTTGCTATTAGGTAATTGCCAGGCATCACTACGGAAGCCGGCTGTTTCTTGGTTGGCTGTTTCTTGGTAAATAAGCGCATCAGACGAATCGCTGCTACCGGTTTGCGGTCGAGACATCCAAAATGCAGTGAACAAAATCAGTGTGACCATGATGGTCATGCCGATAGTTCGACTGGGCACTTTTTCTTGCTGAGCTGCAGTGTTCAAATTTTCAGAACTCATAGGCTGCCTATTGTGCTTCTCTCATCATTGCAAACAACGTCCCAATCGTGTTCACAGGCCCTGACATTCAATTCATCCACCGGCATGTCCATCAGATTTTGACCGGCTTCACGGAGCATCAATCGCATATCCAGCTCAAGAGGTTGTTCTGAGATTGCCAGAGAATTATCGAGCATATTCAAACAGGATGGCTGAAACTTAAGCTCGCAGCCACGGGCGAAAAATGAAAAGCCCAACTCTTTATTGACTTCAACAACATCACCCAGTCGATAGTGTCTTCCCAATTCATTACAAGCCCAGGCCGCGTTGTCGCCGCAGTAGGTAGATTCAAGCTGCAATAATCGTCCACAGGCATCGGGCCGATTTTCTGCACAGGCCTGTTCCCAGAAAGGCAGACTATCACCGGTATGGCGTCCATCTGTCTTACCCGCCATTGTCATGATTGCGAACACCGCAATCCAGATACTCATGTGAGCGATATTCGCCCGCCCACCAAACCAGTTTTTATTCCATACATTGAGAATCGATTCTGACTTGATTGAGCGCACTGCACGGTCGATGGCAATTACACTGAGATTTAGCAGAGGGACGCAAAGCAGTTTATCGTAGAAAGTAGGCGAGCCCAGATTGCCCAGTATCGTATAAAGCCCGAATACACCCAGCCCGTATAAAACTCCAAACAGGGTTTTACCCAAAGGCGTACGCGGCGAAGTGGACGGGTCGGTAATCAATAAGTGTAGGCCGAGAAACACAGCAGCCGGAATTTCCGAATCGAAAAAGTAGGGTACACCGGCGCTCGCTGAATAAAAGGCACTCAAAGCGAACAAGGTTATCGCTGCCATTCCGGCAACCAGTGTGATGGAAAAAAAGTACATCACCACCAGCCCGATTAGAAACAGGAAGGTATAAATATTAGGCGCAAGAGTGAGCGTCGATGCAATCTCCTGTCCCCAGGTAAGACTGGTGGTGTTAGTGGTAATCAATACCAGAGAAAATAATCCAAGAGCAAAGGCCGAAGGGTTGAAGATATGAACGCTACGCCCTTCTCTTTGCCAGCGAACATACTCTTTTCCCAGAAAACCAACCATGATCATCAGGAACTGCATGTAGAACCAGTCGTCCCTGAACCACAGAAACAAATTAATGCTGAGGATAATCGGGAAAGGACCAAATCCAAGGCTATATTCCCGACGCCGCGACCAGGACAGCAACATATCGAAGCCGTAGGCAAATAGCAGTTGGGCGATTATCAGCCAGACATGGTCGTAGACAGGCCGCCAGTAGTAGCCCCAATAGCTATAAACACAGATTTGCAGTATGGCCTGAATATAATGCTGAGGCCTGAGCAATACGGTGAAGTTATGCACTTCCCCGGTGCTCCGTGAAACGAGCGCCAAATAGGCCTGCCAAACCAGTAACAGGCCGGCTGCACCCCAGAATGAGTACAGCACCACGCTGTTGTCCTGGATGCGAGGCAGCTGGGACATCAGCAGAATCGCGATGGCTATCGCGAACGGGATTTTGAATGCGGATATCGGTGAGGGCTGTGCCAAAGCCGCAGTCGGCTGAGCCCGGGGGTTCTGATTCTTTTTCTTACTGCTGGCCTCTGCCATGATGTCTTGCTCTGGGGCTGGATAACGCCACGAAGAATAAACTACCTACCAGCGCAATTCAATTTGCCCCGAGGCCCCGTCATCGGGCTTTTATCCTTGAAATATAGCCCTAACAGGGGTAATTTTGGACGGTTAACTCTGTATCAACCATCCAAATAGAGAATAAGTTTTAAAAATCGGAGAATCAAATGATCAACAGAGCACTGGGCAAATTAGCCCTGGCCATCGCTGCAACCCTGCTGGCACCATCGCTGTCAGCGCAATCCAGCGACGTTCCGCGTACCGAGTACGGTCACCCTGACTTTCAGGGCACCTATACTTTCAGAACGATTACACCCCTGAATCGCCCGCGGGAACTGGCCGATAAGGCTACGCTGACCCCTGAAGAGGCGGCGGAATGGGAAGCTTTCGAGAATCGGCGCCAAAATCGCGACCTGATCATCGACTCCGTTGGCGGCGCAGGCTATCCACCCGGCGTGATCTCCTATAACGAATTTTGGTACGAGCGTGGCGTAGAAACTATCGCAGACCGCCGTACTTCACTGATTTACGATCCACCTAATGGTCGCGTTCCACAAGTAAATGCGACTGGTGCCGAGAGACGTCGTGCCTACGGCCAGATGGTATTCGAGAGTGCCGGTCCTGAAGGCCGCACAACCGTTGACCGCTGCCTGACTGGTTTTGTTGCCGGGCCGCCAATGATTCCCGGTTCATACAACAACAATATGCAGTTGGTTCAGACCAAAGAGCATATCATGATTCTGAACGAGATGGTTCATACTGCCAGAATCATTCGCCTGGATAGCGAGCACCACACCAAGCAGCTTAAGTGGGAAGGTGACTCTATCGCTCACTGGGACGGAGACGAACTGGTTATTCACACCCAGAATTTCTACCACGATTACAATCTGCGCGGCATGTCCGACCAAGCAATAATCGAGGAGCGGTTCAGCTATGTGGATGAGAACACTCTGGATTATGACTTCACTGTGACTGATGATTTATCCTGGGATGTATCCTGGTCTGGCAAGGTGCCAATGCGCCGTGCAGCTGACCCTGTATACGAGTATGCCTGTCACGAGGGTAATCATGGCCTTGCTGGTATTCTCGCCGGATGGAGACGCTACGAGTCAATGGGCTTTAATGGAGACGGCTCTCCCAAGTCCGAAACTGGAACAGTTAAAACCGAAGAGTAATTACTTTTCAAAAGGGCTAAGGCTCTGAACTGTTAAAAGGCCAGAATAGGATGGGATCCGGTTCTGGCCTTTTTTATTGTCATTGTCATTTTGGTTTCCCTTTTCCTTTTCCCTTTTTATCTATTTTATTATATTAGTAGAACGCGTTATGAAAAATATATTCAAGACAGAGAAAATTCTAATTCTTATAGTCGCAGTTTTGACGGCGGGCATTTCTACCGCCGAGGTTAATTCCGTACAGGTAGTTTCCCGCCTTGACCCTAATGCCATTCTCATCACGGAAACCGATATCGTGTTTGTTTATGACGAGGAGCTGGCTGCATACTTTCCTGCTGATAAAACTGCATGGTATTCAAACAAAAGGAACTTCACCCGCGCCGCAGGAGATAAACTGGAAGTTGTTAATATTTTTATTCCCCAGGGTTTTGATTCGGCCCGTGCTTCACTTCCTCAACGCCGGGCAGACGCGATAAAAGTTTTTGTTTTTGCCCAGCATGATGATTCGAAAGCGAAACCTGTGGATATAACCGACTTTGAGCAAGTACTAATCGAGATAGATCCTTTTGGTATTCGTGTTGGTCGGGCTGACTAACACTGCGCGACCATCGGTAGCGAGCAATGGACACCAACCAACTAATCTCATTCGCACTCATCTCTCTGGGTTTTATCGCAATTCCCGGCCCCAATATCTTGGTGATTATCAGCATCAGTATGACGGCGGGAAAAGTACGAGGCCTGCAAACTGTTGTGGGCACCAGTCTGGCTATGTTTATTCAGCTTATTATTGCAGCGGGAGCAACCAGTTGGCTGCTTTCATTGCTGATCGAAGGATTATTCTGGTTAAAATGGTGTAGCGTAGGTTATTTGTTATGGATAGGAATTTTGTCTTTCCGCAAATTTTCCGAGGTTCGATGCTGCCACTACAATCCGCTCTTGGGTCTTTTCAGAAAGGCTTCTGGGTTTCACTGACCAATCCAACAACCATTCTCTTCTTTAGCGCATTTCTTCCCCAGTTCGCGAACGAGGGTGCCCCTTACTTTCAGCAAATAATATCGCTCTCTCTGGTTTTCTGGCTAATAGCTATTGTAGTTGATTCAATCTACGCGCTCGCCGCAGCAAGGCTTCGAAGCTTTCTACTGCATCACGATGTAGATCATTTACAACACGGAATTAGCGGCGGCCTGTATGTGGGTGCGGGGGCCGTACTGGCCAATGTCGGCGAGCTCTAAGCAATAAACTTCTGGCGGAATTTCAGGAGTCAGGTCTCAGAAGTCAGGAACTTTGCATTAACTGTATCCAGTTTCCGCAAGTATCATCGAATACTACTGTCCAGTATTCACCGTTCTTGTTTGGGCTGGTTTCGAAATTTACGCCCTTCGCCAGCAAGGCTTCGTATTCGCCGTGAATATCCTCGCTGTGAAATACCATGGCGGGTATGCCTTCTTCGTAGATCGTCTGTTGGTAAGTCTTTGCCGCAGGATGGGCATCGGGTTCCAATACAAGCTCAATTCCCGATTCGCCACTATCTGCAACCGTAAGCCAGCGGAACTGCCCTAAATCAATATCAGCCACTTTCACAAACCCCAGCATTTCGGTATAAAAAGCCAAAGCTTTGGCTTGGTTATTGACGAATATGCTACTGATTTTTATCTGCATTTTTCGATCTCCGCCCTACTTCATACCTGTAAACTATTGACACACAATACAATTGAATTGCAAAAATCCCTAGTTTATTCTTATACCCCCCTTCATAAACGAGAAGAGTTGTTAAGAAATGACCAAAAATAATAGATTACATACAGCGCTCATGGCCGTACTAATGGCCCCGGCATTGGCTTTCGCGCAAGCCGATATGCCCCCTACTAATGATTTGGAAAACCCTTACAGCACCCAATCCGGCTACTTCCAGATGCCCGCAGGTCGTGACTGGGGCTCTTCCAGTACTGTCGATATTCACCCTGATGGCGAAAGCGTCTGGGTTGCAGAACGTTGCGGCGGCAATGCCAATGCCTGCGTTAATCAGCCCGACACAAATCTGATTATGCTGTTTTCCAAGAACGGCGAAATGGTACGTAGTTTCGGAGCCGGTTATATAACATGGCCCCATGGTATCCATGTAGATGACGATGGTAATGTTTGGATTGCGGATGCCCGCGGTTCTGAACAGACTCAGGGTTATGATGGCGAACATTATGGACACCAGGTTCATAAATTCAGCCCCACAGGTGTTCACCTGATGTCACTGGGGAAAAAAGGTGGCGGGCAGGACGACGAATACTTCTACACGCCTAACGATGTGCATGTAGCTCCCGATGGTTCAATCTTTGTCGGTGAGGGACACTCAAGCGCAGAAGGTTCTACTAACCGCGTTCACAAATTCGACGCAGATGGTAACCACCTTTTCTCATTCGGCGAATGGGGAACTGAACCGGGTAATTTCCGCCAGCCTCACGGCCTGGCTATGGACTCCCAGGGCCGTTTGTTTGTTGCCGACCGTGGTAACGACCGAATCCAGATATTTGATCAGGAAGGAAACTTGCTCGATGTTTGGCATCAGTTCAGCCGTCTAAGCGGAATCTATATTGACGACAACGATGTGCTCTATGGCGCTGACTCCGAATCAGGTTCAGTTAACCCTGATCACGGTGACTGGGTTCGCGGCATTCGCATCGGTAGCGCTATTACCGGCGAAGTTGAATTCTTGATTCCTGATCCACAACCTGACTGTCGTGGTACTTGTACTGCTGAAGGTGTTGTAGCAGACAAGAATGGCAATATCTTTGGTGCAGAAGTCGGCCCTGTTGGCGGCATCAAGCGATACACAAGACCAATTAAATAGAATTGGTTTAGAAGAAATAAAAAGCCCGGTAGCGATTTGCTACCAGGCTTTTTTATGCGTGTCGTTCTTGTTTCTAAAAGAAACTAATCAAGCCTGCGACATGATCTCGTTGAAAGTGGCACTTGGTCGCAATGCAGCAGAAGCAAGTTCGGTATTAAGCTTGTAGTAACCGCCTACATCCATTGCAACTCCCTGCGCTCCATTAAGCTCATCAACAATCTTCGCTTCGTTGTCGGCTAATGCAGTAGCCAGCTTCTCGAATCTCACCTGTAACTCTGTGTTGCTGTCTTGGCTGGCAAGCGCCTGTGCCCAGTACAACGCCAGATAGAAATGACTACCGCGATTATCCAGCTCGTTCACTTTGCGGGATGGGGACTTGTTCTCATCCAGAAATTTTCCTGTGGCGCTATCCAGTGCGTCAGCGAGTATTTGCGTGCACTGGTTGTCAGTAACCTGTGCCAGATGTTCAAGAGAAGCAGCCAGAGCAAGAAATTCACCCAGTGAATCCCAACGCAAATGGTTTTCTTTTTCAAATTGCTGAACATGCTTCGGTGCAGAACCACCCGCTCCGGTTTCAAACAATCCGCCACCATTCATCAATGGCACGATGGAGAGCATCTTGGCGCTTGTGCCCAATTCAAGAATGGGGAATAAATCAGTCAAATAATCTCTCAACACGTTTCCTGTTACGGAAATAGTATCCTGACCTTTGCCAATTCTTTCCAGTGAAAATCTGGTAGCCGCTGCCGGCGCCATGATGTGTAGCTCAAGGCCGTCGGTATCATGGCTTGGAAGATAGGCGTTTACCTTTTTGATTAGCTCGGCATCGTGGGCACGATTCTCGTCTAGCCAGAAAACGGCCGGCGTATTGGAAAGACGTGCACGGCTGACTGCCAGTTTCACCCAATCCTGAATCGGTGTGTCTTTCACCTGACACATTCGCCAAATATCACCTTCTTCAACATCATGCTCAAGCAGCGTGTTGCCATTGTTATCTACAACAGACATCTTGCCATCGGAAGGTACTTCGAATGTTTTGTCGTGAGAACCGTATTCTTCAGCCTTCTGCGCCATCAAACCAACGTTAGGCACTGTGCCTATTGTCGATGGGTCCAATGCGCTATTGACCTTACAGTAATCGATTACTTCCTGATAAATGCCAGCGTAACTGCGATCGGGAATAATCGCTTTCATGTCCTGAAGATTGCCTTCCGGATTCCACATCTGACCGGAAGTACGCAATGCGGCCGGCATGGATGCGTCAATGATAATGTCGCTGGGTACGTGCAGATTTGTAATGCCACGGTCAGAATCAACCATGGCCATATCGGGGCGGCCCTCGTAACAGGCTTGCAGGTCTGCTTCTACTTCACTGCGCTGCTCATCGGACAGGGATTGAATCTTGGAATAGACATCGCCGATGCCATTGTTGGCATCAACACCTAGTTCTTCAAACAGAGCCGAATGCTTTTCAAAGGCTTCCTTGTAGAAAACTTTTACGGCATGACCGAAGATGATCGGGTCTGAAACTTTCATCATGGTCGCTTTAAGATGCAGGGACATTAGCACGCCATTTGCCTTCGCATCGTCAATTTCAGCAGCCAGAAAAGTACGCAAGGCATTCTTATTCATTGCCGAGGCATCGATTACTTCGCCTGCCTGCAGGGCTATGTCCTGCTTAAGTACGGTCACATTTCCCGATAGATCAGTATGTTGAATGCTGGCATTGCCCGCTGCGTCGATGGTGGTAGATTTTTCGCTACCGAAGAAGTCGCCACTAGTCATACTGGATACGTGTGACTTGCTGTCCGCGGACCAGGCACCCATGGAGTGTGGATTTTTACGGGCGTAGGATTTAACCGAAGCCGGTGCGCGTCGATCTGAATTACCTTCGCGCAATACAGGATTCACGGCACTGCCCTTAATTTTGTCGTAGCGGCTCTTGATGTCTTGCTCCTGCTCATTGGCAGCTTCTTCCGGATAATCAGGCAGGGCATAGCCCTTGTCCTGTAATTCCTTGATTGCTGCATTCATCTGCGGAACCGACGCAGAGATATTTGGCAGCTTTATGATGTTGGCCATGGGGTCTTGTGTGAGCGCGCCCAGCTCAGCAAGAGCGTCATGCTGACGCTGATCTTCGTTGAGGAATTCCGGAAAATTAGCAATGATGCGCCCGGAAAGGGAAATATCACGGATTTCAACGTCGACATCCGAAGCGTCAGTAAAAACTTTGATTATCGGGAGAAACGAATAGGTCGCGAGGGCTGGAGCCTCATCTGTTTCAGTGTAAATAATTGTAGATTTCTTTTCTGACATCATTTTTCCTTGGCTTTATCTATTAAACCCCCGTTCTGCCCCGAATTTCAGCCTTCTCTAAGGAGCAAGGCCAAACTAAAGAAACAAACAAGGTTCGAAATTTATTGCCGGACGGACCCAATGCTGCATACAATCCATCGGCGAAAAAGGCCGCGTATTATAGCAATGATGGTGTACATAGCATAGTAAAGCCATATGAAGTATTAAGGCCATAATGAGCCTCAGAGCGAGGGCTTAAACAAAACTTCGTACAAACAACAGGAGAGACAGACATGAGCATCGCAACATCAATTCCGGATTTCTTAATCCGCAGAAGCACGGTAGATGATTGTGCTCTCATTCTGGGTTTCATCAAGGAGCTGGCTGAGTACGAAAAATTGAGCCACGAGGTGGTAGCCACTGTTGAGACTCTCGAAGACAGCCTGTTCGGCGAGAAATCCTATGCAGAGGTGCTTATCGCCGAGTATCAGCAAAAACCTGTGGGCTATGCCCTCTATTTTCATAATTTTTCTACCTTTACCGGCCGCCCCGGAATCTATCTGGAAGACATATACGTGCAACCGGCGATGCGTGGGAAAGGGTTTGGCAAGTCTCTTCTGTCCTATATTGCCAAAGTAGCGGTGGATATGAACTGCACGCGGGTTGAGTGGTCGGTGCTGGACTGGAATGAGCCTTCCATCCAATTCTATCGATCTATCGGAGCAGCACCAATGGATGGATGGACTGTTCAGCGTCTGGATGGAGAAGAGTTGAGCAGTTTCGCTGCGGAATTTAAGTAGGCTTTCAATTTAGGCAAATTGGCAGCACTGTGAACGAGTAGTTTTGTAGTTCGGACTCTAAGAGATTTATTGATGAGCAGAATAGTTTATGTAAACGGCGAATACCTCGCCGAAGAAGAAGCAAAAATTTCCATCTTCGACCGCGGATTTATTTTTGGTGATGGTGTCTACGAAGTTGTCCCTGTCATAAAGGGCAAGGTAGTAGACCGACCCTACTTTCTAGAACGTCTCGATCGCAGTCTGGGAGAACTGGGAATTGCCTGGCCCTGCTCAAAAGATGAATACCTGCATGTAATGACCGGGCTTGTTGCTAAAAACAATTTGCGGGAAGGAATTGTTTACTCGCAGGTTACCCGTGGAGTTGCTGATCGGGATTTTCCGTTCCCTGAAAACATTGCTCCTACCATGGTGGCTTTTTCTGCAGAGATGGAGTTGCTGGAAAACCCCGCAGCGGAAACCGGCATCGAAGTCGCATCGACTGAAGATCTGCGCTGGAAGAGAAGAGATATTAAATCCATAAACCTGTTAGCGCAGGTATTGGCGAAACAAGATGCTGTGACCAAGGGTGCAAAAGAAGGCTGGATGCTTGAAGAAGGATATGTCACCGAGGGTGTTTCATCGACAGCCTATATCGTAAAAGAAGGAAAAGTTATTACTCGCCCTCTTTCAAATTCAATCTTGCCCGGGATTAGACGGCGTACCCTGATCGAGATTGCGGCTCAACAAGGTATCGATTTTGAGGAACGACTGTTTACGCTTGAAGAAGCAATACAGGCGGATGAAGCTTTTATTAGTAGCGCTACGACTCTGGCGCTGTCAGTAGTAAGTATAGACGGAAACTTCATCGGTGATGGCAAGCCTGGAGAGTTAACACGAAAGTTACGTTCATGTTACAAGGAAAGGATAATAGCTGAAGCGGCTTCGCAACAGGACTAGACCAAGTTAAATTTGATTAGGTTGGACTAAATCAGAAGCCCGCTTGCTTCAGGCCCGGTCCGTAGTAAAAGCCAAAACCTCTTCTATGCTGGAGTTGCCTGTTATCAACATCAGCAAACGATCCACCCCCAGCGCTACGCCTGAACAAGCCGGCAAGCCGCTACCCAGCGCGGCTAACAGTTTTTCATCCATTGGATAATTGGCAAGGCCAAGCCGTTTGCGTTCCAGCAAATCCTTTTCAATTCGAGCCCTCTGCTGGTCTGCATCGGTAAGTTCGAAGTAGCCATTCGCCAATTCCATTCCGCCGGCATAGAGCTCAAATCTGCGGGCAACTTGCTGATTCTGTTCATCACTTTCAATTTTGGCCAGCGCTGCCTGAGCAACGGGATAGTCATAAACAAAACAGCTGGACGGCATTCGGGGTTCGATGCACTTGTCCATTAACAATTGCAGATAGTCAGTGTCACTGAAATCCTTTCCACAAAGATCCATCTGTTTTTCTGCGACGGCTTGTAGATCGGCGGAAGAAATCACATGGGGGTCAAACTGCAAGTGGTTGAGAAACAGTTCCCGATAACTGAATCTGGGGATATCTCTTTCTTTCGTGACGACAGACATCAGCGATTCAACTTCTTCCATAAGATCAAACATGGTGAAATCTGGGCGGTACCATTCAAGCATAGTAAATTCCGGATTGTGCAAGCGACTCGATTCGCTTTGCCGGAATGACTTACAGACTTGAAATATTGGACCGCTACCTGCTGCAAGCAATCGTTTCATTGCGTATTCGGGCGAGGTTTGCAGAAAGCGTTTCCCGGAAGCGTTTGCCACCTCAAATGATTGTATAAACACGTCAGTTGTTGTGCCATGGCATAGCAACGGTGTTTCTACTTCGAGAACTTCCCTTTGTTTAAAAAAATTGCGGATTGCCGAAAGTAATTCACTGCGTTGTCGCAGAGCTTCGGTAGAGGCACCTGGTTTCCAGTCAGTCATTTCTTATTAGTTTAGCTTTTGTGGTAACTTTTTGTTAACTCTGATTTTGGTATTGCGTTTGAAAAAAAATTAGTGCTAAAACCTGAATAAAATGGAAAAAGGTGACGGGTTACTTGTTTACGCGATTCTGATATTCACCATTGCGCGTATCAACTCTTAACACATCGCCAATGTTAATAAACAGAGGAACTTTTACAACCGCACCAGAACTCAGGGTCGCAGGCTTGGTGCCGCCCTGGGCAGTATCACCTTTCAGGCCAGGGTCAGTATCGGTTACTTCCAGCTCAACAAAGTTTGGAGGAGTAACTGATATCGGAGCATCATTCCACAAAATCACAGTATAGATATCCTGCTCTTTCAGCCAGTTCTTTGCGTCGGTGATAGCAGCGCCGTCAGCAGCCACTTGCTCATAGCTGTCATCTGTTTTCATGAAGTGCCAGAACTCGCCATCCTCATAGAGATATTCCATGTCGGTTTCCATGACATCGGCAGCGTCAATGGACTCGCCTGATTTGAAAGTTCTCTCCCAAACACGACCATTTATCAGATTGCGAAGTTTCACCCGATTAAAAGCCTGGCCTTTGCCCGGTTTTACAACTTCGTTCTCTGTAATTGAACAAGGCTCATTGTCTATCAATACCTTTAGACCGGATTTGAATTCGTTTGTGGAATAACTCGCCATTATTTTCTCTCGCTCTTTGTACTGCCAAGTGTCTGATAGTCTGATTTTCAGCTTTCATCCTGAAAACGGCATGAGATGTTATCCGATCTGATTAGCAATCCAAAGGAATTACTGCACTGATCTGCTTTTTTAGTCAGCCAGAGTTCGTTGCGAGAGGGTATTTGATGAAGGCTTGTTAGGGCGGGTACGGAGATCTGCTAGCAAGGTTTTAGCCAATAGCCTGAAAACAGCTGTTTTCGTGATCCTCTTATTCTAAGCCTGATCTAACAGGTCTGGTTCTATATCCCTGACTTTTAAGCTTTCTTTGTGCTTGACGCCAAAATGCCTTTTTTATAGAAGTTAACGTATTTAAGGCACATTATAAGGGCTTTGATGAATTTTCAGCAAAATTCTGCTTTCTGGCGTTTGTGGGCTAGGCTCAATCCATGAGCCGGATTTTATGAGCAACTCACCCGCCCCCAGTATCGCCGCCCTAGACAAACGTTCGCCCGAAGCTCCAGCAGGGGAAACGAATGGGGCAACGGCTACCGACATGGCAACTGTAACGAAGAGACCACGCCGGGATCCACTCACGGGTCTCTACCAGCAGGATTGCCTGTCTCTGGTCATTGAGCAGACTATTCGTCGCAGCGACAAGAGTGGGCCTGCGGCGACACTAGGTCTGCTACAACTGAAGAATTTCTATGAAATCAGGTCCTGGGTGGCAGATCAGAAGCTAATCTACTGCTAAGCGAGATAGCAGCCATTCTGCGTAAAGCCCTGCCCAAAAAGGTACTTCTGTGCCGCTGCCGCCACTATGAGTTCGGAATTTTGTTAAGGGGCGATTGCAGCATAAACTCCCAGCGCATTACCGACCGGGTGAAGCAGGCTCTTCTCTCGGCAGTATCATGCTCGCTGCCTCCGCAACTGGGGCTGCATTGTGCTGTCGGGCTTGCGAGTATCGACAGTGGTATTCCCTCAGCACAAGTGATGTTTGCCAGAGCCAGGCACAATCTCAGCATCAGTATTTGTGATAACGGACAATTGTCTGCCCTGCCCCAGCTCAATCCAGATCAGGCGCTTGATCGCCTGAGCCACGCCCTGAAAACCGATCAGCTGGTAATTAACTACCAGCCAATTGTTTCCCTACTAGCCAACGGCATAGAGCACTAAGAATTGTCCTGCCGTCATCTTGCGGGTGAAGAGTATCTCCCTCCTGACTTGATGATGGAGTCGGCTGCCAGGAACGGGCTGGGCATGGAGTTCGACCAATTTGTTCTGGCACAGGCCATAAAATTACTCCACAGCGACCGACACAACAGGCTGAGGCTTAGCGTCAGTATCAGCCATAATTCCCTTGTTCGCGGCAGTTTCTACTACTGGCTGCGTTCAAGGCTTAAACCCAATAATAGTAAAAAAACTGGCACCACTGCGGGCCTCAAGAACCCGCAGCGACTCATCCTGCAAATTCGGGAAATCGATGTGCTCATCGCCCAACACCATATGGGGCAATTCTGTGAACGAATGGAAGAATTGCGAGTGACCTTGGGCATCAGCCAGTATGGTGCCAGTGGCGAACCGGGCACTTATCTGTCCCTTCTGAATGCCCTTTACGTGAAGCTACATGTGTCACTGCTTGAAAGAATTAACGAAAATGATGAGCGCCTGAAACGCCTGCAAAAAGTGGTATGTGAGCTCAGGCAAAAGCGTTTGCAGCCAATTGCTACTGATATTAGTGATTTTTCCCTGCTCCCCTTATTGTGGCAGGCAGGTATTAAAATACTGCAGGGAGATTGTCTGGCCACTGCTGGGAGTAAAATGAATTATCAATTTGTCAGGGAGGAACAGATACACATCCATAGCGGAGAGAGAAAACTGATTGGGGAAGAAGCTCCGTCCTGATATCCTCTATATAAGCTAACGCAGCATTGTTTAGCTGCCGATACCAGCAGATTGACAGCCCAAAACACATTTGTGTACAGGGCCTAAGAAGAGAGCAGGAATTGCCAGAAGATCACCACCAACAGTCAGCCAGTAATGCGCCTACCCAGAAGCCCGCTGGGAAAAGCTCACAAATCTCCCGAAAGTTTTCAATTTCAGTGTGTCTGCTTTTGCTTTTGGCGATGTGTGTTTTCTGGCTGATCAGTAATTACACTTCCCAGAACCTGCTTCGTCAGCAAGCGGACAGTCACGGCCAGGTTCTGGCGCAGCAAGTTGCTTTGCAAGTCACCGAGCTGGTCCTAGCCAACGACATGATTAGCATGAACGTCGTACTCAACAGTCTGACCCGCGGCTCATCCATCGCAGAAGTGGCTATTATCAATATCGACAATGAAATTATTGCGGCGGCAAGTGGCAATATTCAGCCCAGCAGAACTCTAATACCACTTCCGGTGACATTCAGTAATGTGCCATCGGAATACAGGGCGTCAATATCGATACAGGATTCAACCGCGGGCTATGTTCGCATCTTGATGGACGTGAGTTATATCGAAGCCGGCATTGTTAACACATTGTTACTCATCGCTGCGGCGACATTGCTGCTGCTAATCGTCGCCGTTGCCATTACCTCAACCTATTTTCAGTATTTGGTGAGCTTTCCCGCCAATCTATTGTCCTTTGCCTTAAGCAATATTCGCACAGGTAAAATCGAAACCTGCCCCGAACCGGAAAACAACAACGAAATCAGCGCCGCTATTCGCCAATACAATTCAACTGCAGAATTTCTGGCCCAAAATGCCTTCCTCGATAATTTCGGCATGAAGAAACCAACTGCAGATGAGCAGTCATATAAGATCGAACACGGTACCCAGGACGTTACTCTACTCACTATAAAGATGGGCAACTTCCACTACCTGGCATCAACATTAAGCGAAGAGATTCTGGTGAATTTGTTAAACAAGTATTACTTTTTCGCCGGCAAAGTGAGCCAACTTTACAATGGCAGTGTGAATTACTGCGCTGAAGACGAGATCGTTATAAATTTCAGTTCGGTGCAACTTGAAGAAGAACAGGCTTTCCACGCCATATGTGCGGGACAACTCTTTCAGCAATTGATTGCGGATCTAAATGATGTGCAAGATCAACGAATCACTGCCAAGTTCAAATTGGCCGTGCACAGCGGAAAAGCGGTAAGCGGTCTCTACTCGCCGGTAACCCAGGAAACTAACAATATAACTGGCAAAACGCTGGATACTACGCGACAAATTTGTGCCGAGTGCCCGGACAATTCACTGCTAATCAGCGAACCCTGCTTTCAACATGCTGGAGCCGGAGCCCGAATAGAGGCACAAGAATATGCTGTCATTGGTGATGACGCGCAGTTCATGACTTATATCAGTACAGAGCCAATGTCCGATTACAGCCTGCTATTAGAAAGACAGGCCATCCAACTGGTTACACTGTACTCTGACTAACATCCAGACTAACGACCAGATTGACTGTCACGTCTGCTAACTACTCAGCTTCTTCCTTTCGAAGAACATCTATATGATCTACATTCTGAAAACCGCGAGGGAGCTTATTGCCTCGACGACCGCGCTCTCCCTGATAATGCTCGAGATCAGCTGGCTTCAGATTGTGATGGCGGCGGCCTGCATGAACAGTCAATGTGTCCTTATCGCTTAGCACAGCCATTGCCACGACAAATTCGATTCGCTCTGCAACTCTGGCACTCGGGATGCTGATAATCTTATTGCCCTTGCCCTTAGCCAGGCGCGGTAATTCATTTATAGGAAACATCAGCATGCGACCTTCATTAGTGATAGCTACGATAAAGTCCTTCTCATAGTTATTTATGGTAAATGCCGACGACAACTGACTGCCCTTCGGCGGCCTGATCACAGCTTTACCTGATTTGTTCTTGCTGATCAGGTCCGATATTTTGACGACAAAGCCATAACCGGCATCACTGGCTAGTAATACATCCTGATTATCTTCTCCGATTAGGACACCTTCAAAGCTTGCACCCGACGGAGGGTTAACCTTGCCGGAAACCGGTTCACCTTGACCTCTAGCTGACGGCAGGCTGTGCGCTGCCAGTGAATAGGCACGGCCAGTAGAATCCATGAAGATCGCCAGCTGATTACTCTTACCCCGCGCCGATAGCTTATAGCCATCGCCGGATTTGTATTGCAGCGTTGCCGGGTCTACTTCGTGCCCTTTAGCTGCCCGCATCCAGCCTCTATCGGAAAGTACGATAGTTACAGGCTCTGTGGAAATCAGTTCCGTCTCGCTAAATGCTTTGGCCTCTTCTCTTTCCTTAAGTGGAGTTCTTCTATCGTCGCCAAATTTTTCGGTGTCATCCTTAATCTCTTTCTTGATAAAAGTTTTCAAACGGGCTGACGACTTTAGTAATGCTTCGAGCGCCTTGCGCTCGGTGTTCAATTCTTTCTGCTCTGCCTTGATCTTTATTTCTTCAAGCTTGGCCAGTTGTCTTAACTTCAAATCCAGAATTGCATCAGCCTGACGCTCACTGATCTTGAATTTTTTCACCAGGGCCGGTTTCGGCTTGTCTTCGGTTCTGACAATTTTGATAACTTCATCAATATTGAGATAGGCAACTAATAAACCATCTAAAATGTGTAAGCGGTCAAGAATTTTATCAAGTCGAAACTGCAGTCGTCTTTTGACAGTTTCTGTTCTGAACTGCAGCCATTCCTTGAGCAAGGAAACCAAATCTTTTACTTGTGGCTTTTTGTCTATACCGATCATATTAAAATTGACGCGGTAATTTTTTTCCAGATCGGTAGTCGAAAACAGATGGGACATAATACTGTCTATATCAACTCGGTTCGATTTTGGAACTACAACGATACGGGTTGGGTTTTCATGGTCGGATTCGTCTCTAAGGTCAACAACCATGGGCAGTTTCTTTTTCTGCATCTGCGCGGCGATCTGTTCGAGAATTTTTGCGCCACTCACCTGATAGGGAAGAGCATTAATGACGATCTCGCTATTCTCTTTTACATAGGTTGCGCGAGCTTTAAGCGTTCCACGGCCAGTCTTATAGAGTTCAAGGATGTCATCCTTCGGCGTAATTAGTTCTGCCTCGGTGGGAAAGTCCGGGCCTTTGATAATCTTGAAAATGTCTGCGATTTTAGCCTTGGGTGAGTCCAGCAGATGAATGCAGGCCTTTGCCACTTCCCTTAAGTTGTGTGGCGGAATGTCAGTTGCCATACCTACCGCGATGCCGCTGCCGCCGTTAAGCAAGACATTGGGCAGTCTCGCCGGCAGAATCATCGGCTCGTCCATGGTGCCATCAAAATTCGGCTTCCAGTCCACAGTACCCTGACCCAACTCCCCCAGCAGCACATCGGCATAGTTACGCAGGCGGGATTCGGTATATCTCATTGCGGCGAAAGATTTGGGGTCGTCTTGCGAGCCCCAGTTACCCTGACCATCAACCAGAGGGTAGCGGTAGGTGAATGGCTGGGCCATCAACACCATTGCTTCATAACAGGCCGAGTCGCCATGGGGGTGGAACTTACCGATAACATCCCCGATGGTACGAGCAGATTTTTTGAATTTTGAACTGGCCTTCAATCCCAGTTCCGACATGGCATATACGATTCGACGCTGTACCGGTTTCAGTCCATCACCCAAGCTCGGCAGTGCACGGTCATTAATCACATACATGGAGTAATTCAGATATGCCTGCTGGGTATAAGTCCTCAGCGCAATCTGTTCTACTCCATCTTCGCTTATTGTAATTTCTTCATTCATTGGTTCAATGATCTCTTGGTCTTAATGCGTCGCGATCACTTACTTGTGCATTAGCGATGCTAAAATTTTCTTAAACGTAGTCGGCCTTGTTTCCAGTGTTTTCCAGCCACGATTTTCTATCCGCCGCGCGGTTCTTGGCCAATAGCATATCCATAATCTCAAAAGTGGATTTCTTGGTTTTGGCAGTAGGATTTTCTTCCAGCGTTAGCTGTACTAATCTGCGGGTATCCCTTGCCATGGTAGTCTCGCGCAGCTGTAGCGGGTTCATCTCACCCAGCCCTTTGAAACGCTGCACATTCACTTTTCCAGGTTTCTTCTCCGCGGCAATACGATCCAGAATGCCTTCTTTTTCAGCTTCATCCAGGGCGTAATAAACTTCTTTACCTACGTCGATACGAAACAATGGTGGCATGGCTACATAAACGTGTCCTGCATCCACTACCGCCCTGAAATGCTTTACAAACAACGCGCATAGCAAAGTGGCAATATGAAGCCCATCTGAGTCGGCATCTGCAAGTATGCAGATCTTTCCGTAGCGAAGCCCTTCAATATCGCTGACAGCGGGGTCAACACCCAGAGCAATGGCGATATCATGCACCGCCTGGGAGGCCAGAATCTCACTGGAGTCGACTTCCCAGGTATTCAGGATTTTGCCGCGCAGCGGCATGATGGCCTGAAACTCCCGATCTCTGGCCTGCTTGGCTGAACCTCCGGCAGAGTCACCTTCCACCAGAAACAACTCCCCGGACATAACATCCTGAGTGGAGCAGTCCGCCAGCTTGCCCGGCAGTGCCGGGCCGGCTGTAATTTTCTTTCTGGCGACCTTCTTGCTGGCCTTTAGCCTGGTCTGCGCATTGTTAATACACAGCTCGGCAATTGCTTCCGCCTCGTCGGTGTGCTGGTTCAGCCACAGACTGAAGGCGTCCTTTACCACTCCGGCAACAAAAACGGCACATTGTCTTGAAGACAGCCTTTCCTTGGTCTGACCTGAAAATTGGGGGTCGAGAAGCTTGGAAGACAATACATAACAACACTTGTCCCAGACGTCATCAGGAGCAAGCTTCAGGCCGCGGGGCAGCAGGTTTCGAAATTCACAAAATTCCCGCAGGGCATCCAATAAACCAGTACGCAGACCACTGACGTGGGTTCCCCCAAGCGGCGTCGGAATCAGGTTTACATAGCTCTCGCCGGTAATCTCGCCGCCTTCCGGCAGCCATTGAACAGCCCAATCTACGGCCTCATCATTGCCCTGGAGTGAACCATGAAACGGCTCCACTGGCAGGGTTTCGTAGCCATCTGTAGAGTGGGTCAGGTAGTCAATCAGACCGTCTTCGAAACACCATTCTTCGCTCTGGCTCTTGTCCGCCGCAACGGTATTATCGATGAAGCTTACCGTCAGGCCGGAGCACAGCACGGCCTTGGCGCGAAGCACATGCTTGAGTTTGGGGATGGAGATTTTTATGGAGTCGAAGTACTTCTCATCCGGCACAAAGGTTACTGTGGTGCCAGTATTTCGCTTTCCCACCGTACCCACTGCCTTCAATTCCGTTTTCTTGTTGCCGTCCTTAAACGACATGGAATAGATTTTGCCATCCCGTCTCACCGTCACTTCCAGATGCTTGGACAGGGCATTAACCACGGAGACACCTACACCGTGAAGACCGCCGGAATACTGATAGTTTTTGTTGGAAAACTTGCCGCCGGCATGAAGACGGGTGAGGATCAATTCCACCCCACTCACTTTCTCTCCCTTATGCTTGTCTACAGGCATACCGCGGCCATCATCGCTGACCTCAATAGAACCATCTTTGTTCAGGGTGAGGTTCAGGTTTCTGGCAAATCCGGCCAGCGCTTCATCCACGCTGTTATCGATTACTTCCTGAATGAGGTGGTTGGGGCGGGTTGTATCGGTATACATGCCGGGGCGCTTTCTTACCGGGTCCAGTCCGGTAAGAACTTCGATCGCATCGGCGTTGTAATTGTTGCTCATTAAAGGTTCTCTTTGACGCTATTGCGGGCTGCTTAATACAGTAAAAATAGCATTGAAATAATACTGCGGGTGAATAATATTTTATCGCGCAATTTGGCCAATTCTTGACAAGAAAAAATCGAAGAAGAGAGGCAATTCCGCTTCGAAATTCTCATAACTGTGTGAACCATTTTGCCTGATTATGCAGCACGATTCAGCGAATTTTTCAGCTGCCTGACGATAGTCCAGAGTTTCATCTCCGGTTTGCAGCAACAGCATGAAATTTTGCGGGTTTTTAAGAGGGTTCACATCCAGCTCCAGCAATTCCTGAATATGATCTTCGGTGACCAGATGCACCTCATCTGTGTAGAAATTCCTTTGCTCACCAAGGTGGGATTCCCATAATTCAAAGGGTCGAACCGCCGGATTGATCAATGCTGCCGGAAATCCGTATTTTTCCGAGAAATAGCTGGCATAAAACCCCCCCAGCGAGCTGCCCATAAGCACCATTCTTCTGCCTGAGTGCTGGCGGATTATTTGTTCGATCTGACTGGCAGTCTGCCGCGGACCATGACTCATGGCGGGGATTACAATTTGATCACCCATACCATTTTGCTGGCAGTGAGACAGGGTTTGGCGGGCCTTTTCAGACTGGGGAGAGCTTAGAAATCCATGCAAGTAAATGAGTAAAACATCGGTGGGTAAAATGCCGTCTTTGTCACCGGCAGGACTGTCAGAAGAGCGGGATATGTTAATAGCCGGGGCTACTGAAGTCGGCCTCGAAGGTTGTTCCGGATACCCGCACAACTTCCGTATCGATGTGGCCATCGGCATACAGCTTGAGCCAGCGATAACCGGGGTTTAATTTATCCAGGGCAAAGTTGCTGACATTTGGCTTGAACTGGATACAACAGGAAGGTGAGCACAGGCAACGAACCCCTTCATGCTCAAAATCTAGCTCCTGATGAATATGGCCATAGAGCACGGTGTTTGCGTTGGGATATTTCGCCAGAATGCTGAAGAATTCAGGACCATTATTAAGCCCGATGTCTTTCATCCATTCTGAATTCCCTGGAACGGGGTTGTGATGCAGACTAACCAGACAGTGCTGAACCCCTTCATCCAACTGAGCTTCATCCAGGCTTTCCTTAAGAAATTTGATTTCACTCTTGGCCAGCGTGCCATGCACCTGACCCAGAATGCTGGAGTCGAGAAGAATGATTAGCCAATTGTTGATTCGCTGTAGTTTCTCGCAGGTAGATGTTCCTGCGGCAGCTTTCTCCATAGTAGCCGCATTATCGTGATTGCCGGGAATCCAGCGGACCACAGTATTGAATGGCGAAACAGATTCGAGAAACTCGTTATAGGCTTCCGTGCTCGCATTCTGGGCAATATCTCCGGTAGCCAGAATACAATCCATAGAGTCATTCCTCTGCTCAATAAGCTTGAGGACATGGTCATAGGAATCCCGCGTATTCATTTTCAGCAGAGTACCTTCGCTCCCGCCATACAAATGAGTATCCGTAATCTGGACGATATTAACCGGGTCTTGTGTAGTCAGTGCGTTCATCTGCGGATGCATTATTCGCAATTTCTATTATTCGTCCTGACAAGCAAGCTGTTAGCTGTTGTCACTGTTATCGGAGTGGTGCTCATTCTATACGCTAAAAGATATATCCGGCACGTTAATGCTTCTCCCAACCTGAAGGCAGTGGGTCAGCCATTCGCCCAGAAACCTGTTAACTTGGGTCTTCTCGTCACTATGATACATCTTACTGTTAGGTTGCTCGTACCGTGACTTCAAGTTTTTGTGACCTTGATAGGAAATTACTTCAGCAGTACTTGCATCGTGATAGACCCGAACCAGCATGGATGGGTTGGTCATCCACTTCTCAAACTGGGGCTTCTGCTTGATTTCCAGAGTAGTTGTGTACTTGAACGCTTCCACAATGGTAATTTCAACTTTGACTCCGCCCTTTTCGACCTGACGGTCTGAAATACAAAATTCGGTAACCAGTCCTTCCAGCAATTTTTCCGGTTCGTTGCTGTTCTGAACCTGCTCAATGCATTTACTGGAAGTTTGTGGGTTATTTAATATTGCGACGTCGATAAACGACTTGTCCCGGTAAGCCTGCAGCTGAGGAACCAGTTTTAACAGACGGATGTAATTGGCATCACATTCGGCCATCTGTTTGATCAAGTCTATATGGTAATTTCTTTTTGACATCTATTCTTTCGCCATTAATCTGTTGCCCCTCAAACCAGGCAGTTTTTTGCCTATTCCTTGCCTATCTTTTGTACATTCTTGGCCTATCCATTCCTTATCGGTATTCGACATCCTAATAGCTAGAAATAGTTAGGCCTGAATGTAACGCTTTGGGGAAATTTTGCGAGTATGGCGCCATTAGATTCCTACACGAAATTTGGTGGTATATGCCTAATGTTCTAATGATATCAATAAGTTTGCCTATCCAGCTATCTATCTAACTCGATATCTAACTCTCTATGCAGCTTTTCTATTCACCCGCCTGGCCGTCCAGCCAGCTGTTCAGAATATGTTGCTTGTTTAAAATCAACCACTGTAGCGCAATGATTGTCATGGCATTATTAATCATACTCGAGCCCAATGCTGCAACTAATTCGTTATATGGCAGAGGTACCAGTTCGATGTCCTCATGTTCCTCGGCCAGGCCATAGACTCCCTCGGCTCCTTGGGTATCTACCTTCCCGCAAAACAGGGTGATGTGCTCATTACTACCTCCGGGACTATTGTAGTACTGGCCAATTTCCATAATATTTGTAGGGCTAGAGTTAGACTCTTCCATTGCTTCGCGAACCGCAACATCCTGCAGGTCTTCTCCCTCTGCCACCATGCCGGCGACTATTTCCAGCGGCCAGCAGTCAGTGTCTTCATCGATCAAACCGACACGAAACTGGCGAACCATTAATACTTCATCTCTAAGCGGATCAAACAGCAGGATACCTACAGCTTTGGGTTTCAACAATAATTCCCGTCGCATCTGCTCACTCCATCCCCCGGAATGCAGGCGGTGACGAAGCTGAATTTTTTCAAGATTGAGAAAACCCTTATGGCATTCTTCTCTTGATACCACTTCTATGTCAGAACTTTGAAAACCGGAAACAAACTTATTCATTGTTAGACTTGAGTAACGAACGTAGGGAGGTGGTCACCGAGAGCCCTGACTGTATGAATCAAGGCTCTCAACGGGAAAGATGCTTAATCCCGACTAGTGACTTCCAGTAAATGATAGCCGAATTGGGTTTTTACCGGACCTTGAAGGGTATTAACGTCTGCGCTAAATACAACTTCATCAAATTCCTTAACCATCATACCGGGGCCAAACTGACCAAGGTCGCCACCCTGTGCTTTTGATGGACAATTGGAATGACCTTTTGCCACGTCTGCAAAATCTTCACCCCCGTCTATACGGTCCTTGAGTGCAAGACACTCTTCTTCCGTATCTACCAGTATGTGTCGTGCGCTGGCTATAGCCATGTCGAAGTCTCCTTATTAGCTGATATAAGCCATTATGCCTGATAAGAAAGTTCTGTCACACAACTAATCCATGTTGCGTTATAATCGCATTCTCACTGATTGATAGGCGATTTCCGGACGGAATTGCCTACTCAATCCAGCTCAAAATACTAGTCTAGTAACATTATCAGGTTTTTCTATGCCCTTGCCGGAATCAGCCCCAAGAAAACACATCCATACCCGCGCCATTCAATACGCAGGCTATGAGCGGGAGGATGGAATGTTCGATATCGAAGCCCATATGACTGACACCAAGACTTACCAGTTCAAGAATAACTGGCGTGGTGAAGTAAAGATTGGCGAACCACTGCATGAAATGCTGCTGCGGATCACCATTGATGAGACTTTTACTATCAAGGAAGTAGAGGCTGCAACAGAGGCCAGCCCTTTTCAGATGTGCCCCAATATCACGCCAGTGTACAAGAACCTGGTCGGCATCCAGATGGGCAGAGGCTGGCGCAAGGTAGTGCGGCAGAGTGTGGGTGGAATCCAGGGTTGCACTCACTTGACGGAATTGCTATTTCCCATGGCTACCGTGGCAATGCAGACTATCTGGCCATTACAGAGCCATCGCAGAAAGCAGTCAGATTCAAGCACAGAGCACAGTGATAAGCGCCCCGGCGTACTGGATACCTGCCATGCGTGGGCATCTGATTCTGAGGTGGTTAAACTGAACGCTCCGAAATTTTATACTGGCAAATAAATCCTCGCAGTTAGCAACACTTACCTATCTACCTACCTATCGGTAGAATAACGGTATAACCAAGGTAATTATTACCCCTTCCCGGTCGGTCCTGTTTTCGGCGCGTATTTGTCCGCCGTGGAAATCGCAAATCAGTCTGGCAATATGCAAGCCCATTCCCAGATGAGGTTGGCGCTGCTTTTCCTGGGGTCTAACTGAAATCATGGAATCAAACACGCGATCTTTCATTTCCTCGGGGAGAAACGGCCCTGCGTTGGCAACCTTGATAACTGCATGGTCCCGCAGGGTTCTGCAGTACACAGTTATGGCTTTGTCTGGATAGGAAAATTCGACAGCATTTGCAATCAGCTTATCGAGAAGCTGTGCAATGTACTCCGGTACTCCATTTATGAAAATCGGTTGTTGTCCAATGTCCAACTCAAAGCGGGATTCAGAATAAGCAAGTTGGTATCCTTCCACGCAACCCGGCAATACTTTACCCAGATCTATTTTTTCTTTTTCCGAGGTCTGTAACATTTGTTCAAGACGGGTGGCCTCGCTCATATTGGTAAGAATCAGATTAAGACGGCTAATGCCTTCTTCTGCTCTTTCAATATATACCTGGGACTCCTTGTTGGTGGCGGTAAGGCCAAGGTTCTCCAGCGAAGACCTAACAACTGTTACCGGAGTACGCAGCTCATGAGACAGTCGTGATGACATGTTCTCCAAATAGTTGGTGTATTGAGTAAGCCTTTCTACAATGTTGGAAAAGCTGCGGGACAGATCTCCGATCTCGTCGGAGTTATCAGTTGCTACGATGGTGTTCTGAAAACGCCCAGTCTCGTCGATGATTCCTTCAGCTTCGTTTCTCAATCTTCGTATACGATTTGAAATACGCGATGCAAACCAGAACAAACCGAAGGTCACTAAAAGCATTACTGTAAGAATTGTATTGAAAAGCGTTTCCAGAGCCTGGTTTCTAAATGTTCGCAAGCCATTCATATTCTGATCTACCACCACCGCACCGGTTATCTCTCCATCAGCAACAATCGGGTGAGCTGCTTCGAGTAGTCTGGTCTGTGTGTCATCCAGTGTCCTGAACTGGGTGAATGCTGTGCCTTGCAACGCAGAATCTATGTGAGCACCTTCCCGGGTAACATCGGAATAGAGCTCATCGATAAAATCGTTACTGGGTTTGGTGAGGATCTGATCGTAGAAAGGGTCCAGCACCTTCTCCTGTACCTTCTCCTGCAAATAGGCCAGATACTTGTTGCCAATGGGTCGGTCTTCAGTATTGAGAAGCAGGCCGGTGGCAGATTGGATATCCCCGGCGGTAAGCAGGACACGACCGCCTCTGTCGACCACCTGGATTCTTGAATTATTGTGACCCATACCGGCAACGATTCTGTCGATCTCCGGCGTAGGCAGTTGCAGGGACCCCAGCCTTTCAGCATCGGCAACCTTATAAGTCGCAATAGCCGTGTTTAATTGTCTGGATTGCGGGTCGTCCACATCGAATATGGCGAAACCCAGACGGTCGCCCAAAATATCCATGGGAATTTGCAGTTCTACTTCATAGCCGGTGGCGGTTTCATACCACTGTCCACTTATTCTTTCTTCATAGACAGGATTCGAGTAGTCCTCTTCAACATGAAAGGGGTATACAAATTCAGGCTCATAGGGCGCGATAACGTAGCGGTTAATTTCTTCGTCATCTCTGGCCAACATGGTGACCTGAAGGAAATCACTGCGGTGAACACTAAGAGCATCCCGGCTGCGATACACAATATTGTCATCTTCTACTTTGAAGTAGGCGAACAATGCGTCGTTGTGTTCAACCACCATATTGCTGAAGCTAATGGTATGGTCACGATCGTAATAACGCGCCGGGTTTATGGAGGTTCGCAAATAGTCATCGCGATCATAAGAAACTTCGTACTGTTGATAGTCGCCCCAATCGACCAGTGAACCATCTGTCAGAGACAGAGGAGAATATACCGGGTAGACATATAAATCCTGCGAACGTCTAGCGGGGCTGAAAGTTCCTTCGTCAAAAAGTTCCGGCCTTTCGTTAAGCGCAGTAGCCAGCGCCTGAGCGGTACCGAGAACTGTCTGTTCCTGTCCGCGACGCAAGTAATCTTCCATTTCCAAAATATACTGATATCCCAGCCAGGGAATGACCAATAAGAAACTGGAAAGGAACACCAGTTTGAAACGGATTCCAAACGGATTTTTAAATAATAGGCTCATTTGTTTTTCTAGCTATCTGCTTTCAATCGTTTTCTTCCGGCGCAATGTTCCAGCGATAACCCATGCCATAAACCGTTTCGATGCAATCGAAATCTTTATCGACTTGCATAAATTTTTTACGAATTCTTTTGACATGAGAAGTAATAGTGCTGCCGTCTACAAAAATCTTGGACTCCTGCATAAGTACCTGTCTGCTTTTAACATGACCAGGGAATTTCGCCAGCGCATGAACCATCCAGAATTCGGTAACGGTAAGCGGAACAGGATGCTCATCCCACTGTATTGTAAGACGACCAATATCCAAAGAGAGTTTTCCTCTCTGCAATAAATTTTCCGGAGAAGTCGGCTGATCAATTACATCCAGTCTTCTGAATAGGGCCGCTATTCGCGCTGTAAGATGGGGAAGACTAATATCTTTGGTAAGGTAATCATCGGCTCCCATTCGCAGCCCGCTCACAGTATCGAAATCGTTATCGCGGGCTGTAAGAAAAATAATCGGCAAGGTATCTGAAAGAGATCGCAGGGCCTGACAGAGCGTAAAGCCGCCGTCGATTTCATTTTCGAGACCAATATCGATGATCGCCAGATTGGGCAGGCGAATATCGAAGGCTGCCATGGCATCTTTACGATTTGCATAGGTCAGCACATCATAGCCTTGCTTGCGCAATACATCGGCATAATTCTCACGAATGGCCGCTTCATCTTCCACGATTGCAATTCTTCTACTCATAATTTCTGGTCTGCTTTTCCGGATTTCTTTAGTGTTTTACGGCAGAGGTCCAAAGCCCCCGCCGTAGCTGGATTTACGGCGACTATACCGGATTTATTAGAGGAATCAGAGTCATCCAGAGCCCACCACTGCTATTGCCATCATTCTGCCATATTTAATCAGCGGATGGCCTTAATCAGCGCCCTGCAGAGCAATAAATCTGCTGTTTAATGAACCCACTGAAAGATTACACAGGGCTTAAGACAGACTTCAAATCTGTTTGCTGCCTCTCAAGTTAGATAGCAAATTAGACATCAAGAAACAGCAATTTATTCAAATTAAATCAGGATAGACACAATGCTTAGAAAACTACCTCTTCTACTCGTATTTAGCCTTGCGGCAAGTAACACTTTTGCAGACTCCCAACGAGCTACTTATCAGAATGACCCCGCTGTCGAAGAAACCACCGGAGCCTTAAGCGGTGCAATCATCGGTGGCTTGGCTGGCGGACCACCAGGATTTATTTTTGGCTCCGCTGTAGGTGCGCTATTCGGCGAAGGCTGGAGAGCGAAAAAAGATGTGGGAGATCTTCAGGCCAGTGTATTCTCCCAGCAACTGGAACTAACAGCTCTAAGAGAGGAAGCCGAGGTAGCCCAAAGGAATTTTGAATTGGCACAGATGCAGCTTAACGATCTGCGTAGTTCCGCCAGAGTAATTCCGGCGAACCTGGAAAGTACTTCAAGCCCTTGTTGCGATAACACAGTAATCTCCCTGCACTTCCGAAGCGGATCCAGTTCTATCGAATCACAATACGAAGAACAACTTCGTGGCTTGGTAAATATTGCCAAACAAATGCCTAACCCCAGAATTGAGATAACCGGTTATGCCGATCGTAACGGTGACGCCGATCGCAATTTGCTTTTGTCCCGTGACCGGTCCGGTTCAGTAAAACAATTCTTTAACAGAGAGGGTGTACAGAATTCTTCTATACAAACTGTGGCCTATGGCGAAACAGATCCTCTAAACGAAATACAAAGTCTTGAAACGGATTTTTTTGATAGACGTGTAATTGTCAGATTGAGAGATGGAAGTATCCAAATGCTGACGCAAAGCCAAGATTCACAATAAGTCATTCAGCGCGGAGTTAGTCTAATGAAAGACATAAGGCTGGTTATCGGAAACAAAAATTATTCTTCCTGGTCTTTATGCCCCTGGCTACTGTTGAAAATGTTCGACATAGACTACGAGGAAATAAAGATCGCACTTTATCAGGATAATACAGCGGAAAAGCTGGGACCGTATTCTCCTTCATTGAAAGTCCCGGTATTGCTGCACAATGAAGTTACGGTTTGGGATTCTTTGTCCATTTGTGAATACATCTCGGAAGAATTTCTCGGCGGCAGCGGATGGCCTACTGGCTCCAGACGTCGAGCCAGTGCCAGATCAATTAGTGCCGAAGTCCATTCTGAGTTCCCGACCCTTAAGAAAGAATGGCCAATGAACTGCAAAGCTTCCTGGACGCTTAAGCCTTCCGAGCGCCTTTCTGATGAAATTTCCCGAATAGATGCAATCTGGAGTTGTTGTCGACATCGCTTTGGTGAAAATGGCAACTACCTGTACGGTCGATTCTCTATCGCCGATTGCATGTTTGCTCCGGTAGCGATCTGCTTCGATATTTATGGGGCAGATCTAAGCCGTGAGGCAAACACTTACTTACAAACATTACTGGACAATCCGTTCATCCAGAAGTGGATTGCCATGGGGCGCGAAGAACGAGAAGCTCTCACCATCGCATACGCCAGTAACGCCTGACCATGTCCTCGGCCTATGGTCACCGGAACCCTCCGGTGGTTGTAGGCCACTTTAATTGGCCTGCTCAAAATCCCTCTTTGTTACTTCTTCCCCTTGCAATCAGTTCGACTCAATAAGCTCGAATGGCTGACGATAGAGTTATCTATACGCGAAAAATTCGAGAAGAG